>Ga0315545_1001050_pt1 | contig 28165 bp, 25 predicted proteins | sample SalMarSW160210MG_FD_203096 | JGI IMG/M metagenome (GOLD analysis project Ga0315545, IMG submission 203096) | Salt marsh sediment microbial communities from the Plum Island Ecosystem LTER, Massachusetts, United States - Salt Marsh Sediment SW1602-10 ...
CGGTTTCCAGATATAAAAGCCCCTTTTGTCTTACGCTGAAATCAAAAAGATTTTTCAATTTACTTACCCACCCCGGGAGGGGTGAAAATAAAGCTAGTTCTTGTTAGGACACTTTGTGACTAATTGTCCAATTCCATAAAAAGGATCGTGAAGAGTTAGGCTCGACAGTCAAGTGTAACAACGGTAACGAAAAAAGGAACCTTTTTTCACTTTGATATTAATAATCACGAACCTACGCCTTGACAAAAGTCTGTATTAACGATATAATTATAGGCAAGATGATAAGAATCTATAATTGTCTGAGGTGTGGCCATGAATGGCCTAGCAGGTTAGAACGTCTGCCTAGGGTTTGTCCTAAATGCAATAGCCCGTACTGGAATACTCCCAGATGGAAGGGGGTTAAGAAGTTGAATGAATATAATTGTCCTGTGTGCCAAAACGAATATTCGTCATCCCTCAATCTTGCGAGACACATGGTTATGAAAGACCGGCCTGATGGTCCACATCAGGAGTGGTTGCAGGATTTTCTGGGCTTACAGTTTGCAGAGTACGCTTTTGGAAAAGATAAAGCGATTGGTATTCAACTCGCAAAATATTGGAAGAAACATGGGCGATGGCCTTAACAGACCTAACAGTCTAGAAACGGAGTTTTATAGCTGGAGGTAAATGATAATGATGACTAGCCATAATGTCATTGACAGGTTCTGCCATTGGGATCCCCGGAATAAAAGAGTAGCTCACGGTCTCGGTATTGTCATAGCTTCAGTTCTATCGATACCAGCCATGTTTATTGCACTCTGGATATTGATACATGGAGGCTATTCGTCGTACATAGTCTTCCCATTCTTCCTGCTAGCAATTCCGGCAATGTTTCTTCATGAATTGATCCATGCTGCATTTCAGTGGCTATTCGGCAGAAAAAGGCCAGAGCTTGGCTTTAAATTCCCTTTCGCGTTCTCAAAGCTACGCCCAAACGTCTCAATCTCAAGAAACCAGGGAATACTGAGTGCTCTATCTCCGTTCCTATTGATAACATCCATACTTGTGGTAACGGCGGTCTTCGTGAACCCTCTGGCTCAAGTTGCCCTCATAATAGTTATCTACCTACATGCCTCAACTTGCGGTGGCGACTTTCATCTTACTCACTGGTTATTGCGACACCCTTCTAACACGAGATTAAGTGTTAAGGATATGGATATTGTCGTGTTCTATGAACCAATCCCTTCAAAAGCATGAGTAGAATAACGTCGAGTTGTTAGAGTTGCAGGCAGGTGCTATACTATCCCTACATTAGAAATAAGCACTTCGATTACTCTATCTACGGAGCAACGCTGGGTTCTAAAAATCATGTGTCATGACTATGTCTGAGGAAACAAGCGAATACTTAGCCACTTTCGCTGATGCCGTTCATGAAAGGCTAACTTCCGCTTTGCAGGGGCAGGCTGAGGATCAACTCAAGGCACCTGTCGAACTTCTAATCGTAAGCCTTGGAAGGCAATCGGGTCACGCCATTCAAGTGGCCACCGAAGCTACCGCAACAGAAGTTGGTCGTCCTGATATGGCGGTAGGCGTGGACGGCGTACTTGTTGGACATATCGAACTTAAAAAACCTGGTACGGGTGCTGACCCGACACGTTTTGCCGGTCATAATGCCCAGCAATGGCGCAAATTCCAGGAGCTTCCCAATCTAATCTACACTGACGGAAATGCCTGGGCGCTGTATCGGAGCGGACAACGGGTTGGCGATATTGTCGACATCGGTGAGATTGACCGGCGGGGGGTCCGTGGTTTAAAGCTGGAAGCAACTCCCGTTTTCTTAACAATCATCCGGGAGTTTTTAACATGGGAACCGATTTCACCCTCGTCGCCGCGGGCACTGGCAGAACTCCTGGCTCCGCTTTGCCGTTTTCTGCGTGACGACGTGCTTCAAGCCGCGAAGAACAGAGATTCCGCACTCGCCCAACTCGCATATGAATGGCGTACCACTCTGTTTCCTGACGCTACGGACGAAGCCTTCGCCGACGCTTACGCCCAAACACTAACATACGCGCTGCTCCTTGCCCGTTTCGATGGTGCCAGCGACCTGCGTCCTAACCGGGCTGCGGAAACTTTGAGCAATAATCATAAGCTGCTTGGTCATGTCCTCACGCTGTTGGCCGACTCCCAGACCAGACTCGAAATAGGTACTGGTGTCGATATTCTGGTAAGAGTGATCGGAGCTGTGGACCCATCCAGACTCATGGAGCGCGATCCTGACCCGTGGCTCTATTTCTACGAAGACTTTCTGGCAGCATATGACTCCAGAATGCGTGAGGAGCGTGGCGTCTATTATACTCCGGTGCAGGTCGTTCACTGCCAGGTGCGTCTGGTTGAGCAACTTCTTATGGAGCGTTTTGGCAAAGCGATGACTTATGCCGATGACGAAGTCGTCTTTCTTGACCCAGCCGCAGGTACAGGGACGTATCCTCTGGCAGCTATCACGGAAGCTATAGACCGGGTGCAAGCCCGGTATGGCGCAGGAGCGGTGCCCCCGCGAGCTACCATGCTGGCGAAGAATGTGCACGCCTTCGAGTTGCTGGTAGGGCCGTATGCCGTTGCCCATCTCCGGGTGACGCAGAAGCTACAGGAAGCTGGCGCCACGCTGCCCGCCGACGGAGTTCACGTTTACCTTACTGACACGCTGGAATCACCCGACGTGGCTCCACCCGGCCGTCTCCCACTGTCACTACGCCCTCTGGTAGACGAACACCGGCGAGCCGGGAAGGTGAAGAAAGAGACGCGCGTGCTGGTCTGCATGGGTAATCCTCCCTACAGCCGGCAGGCTTTCGATGCCAGCGAAGGCACCGATGACCCTGCAGCCAGGCTTGAACGACTCCTGGGAGATTTCATCCGCCTCGCCCGTGGCCGAACCATGTTTAGCCATATCGCCAGTCTGTACAACACCTACGTTTATTTCTGGCGATGGGCACTGTGGAAGGTGTTCGAGTCCCCCGACAGCCCCGGCCATGGTATCGTTTCATTTATCACTGCGTCGAGTTACCTGAACGGACCCGGATTCCTCGGGATGAGAGAGGTAATGCGCCAAGTCTTCGACGAGCTCTGGATTATCGACCTTGAGGGCGGGAGCCTGGGAGCACGGAGAACGGAAAACGTCTTTGCCATCCAGACCCCGGTAGCCATCGCCATAGGTGTGCGTTATGGCGGTCCTAATCCGGATACGCCCGCGATCGTGCATTATACAAAAATTACCGGCAGTCGGGACGAGAAGCTGGACGAACTTGATTCGGTACGGTCTTTCAACGACCTGGACTGGCAGGAGTGCTCCACCGACTGGACGGCTCCTCTTATTCCTGCCGGGCGTGGGGCTTTTTCTTCTTGGCCTTTGCTGACTGACCTCTTTCCGTGGCAGCACCCGGGTGTCAAGGTGGGTCGAACATGGCCGATTGCGGTCACGCGTGAGGTAGCCACCGAGCGGTGGCGCCGGTTAGTATCCAGTCCACCATCTGACCGAGGTGAGTTGTTTGCCGATAAACGATTCGGACGCGGTACTACAACGAGACCATCGCCAGGTATGTGGCCTCCTCCTGCCTCTCCTCAGCCTATCCAAGACATTACACCGAACAGCCCGATGCCACCAATCGCCCGTTATGCTCATAGGTCATTCGACAGGAAGTGGATTCTCGCCGATTGCAGGCTATTCCGCACGCCCAGCCAACCGCTCTGGGCTGCACACTCGGAAAAGCAGATATACCTTATCAGTTGGTTGACTGGGGTGCTCGGTAAGGGACCGGCAGCAGTGGTCTGTACCCCGATTCCAGACCTCGATAGTTTCCGAGGCTCTTTTGGGGGCAAAAATGTGGTTCCCCTCTGGCGTGACGCGTCCGGGACAGAGACCAATGTCACCGCCGGGCTGCTGGACCATTTAGCAGAGGTCTATGGTGAGTCCGTATCCCCGGAAGACTTCTTAGCTTACTGTTACGCAATCCTGACTGGGCCGGAGTATACGCGACGCTTCACCGAGGATTTAGCAACGTCTGCACCTCGTATACCCATCAGCACAGACGCAGACCTGTTTCACCAGGGCGTAGAATTGGGCCGGCGGCTCATCTGGCTGCACACCTACGGAGCACGTTTCGTAGCCGAGGGCGAGCGGCCTGATACCGTACCAGCAGGCCGTGCGCGTGCAGTCCGTCCGGTGCCCGTGACCTCTGAGGGCTATCCGAATGACTTTCACTGGGATGAAGCTACTGAAACGTTACATGTGGGAGAGGGCACGTTCGCACCGGTTTCGCGAGCTGTGTGGGAGTTTGAAGTATCCGGCTTACGCCCGGTACGCTCCTGGCTCGGATACCGGAAGCGTGAACCAGCGGGCAGGAGATCCTCACCATTGGACGATATTCGCCCTCGCGAGTGGCCCGCAGAGTTCACGGAGGAATTGCTGGAGTTGCTCTGGGTGCTGGAGCACACTGTCAATATGTCATCAGATCTGGCAACGTTCTTTGAAGCCGTACTTCAGGGCGACGTGCTGGCTGCGGAAATCTTGCCTCAACCAACAGAGGAACAACGGAAGGCGCCGGAAATACCGCGGGGTAATGCGACTCCTCTATCTGAGCAAATGGCTTTCGGTGAGCAATAAGGCTGGTACTATTAATCTTGCTCCACTGAACTTTTCGTCAAATTGCTGAATTAGGTAGCGAATCCCTCCATCCAAGTAACCTTATATACTGGACGTTTCTTAGAATGTGTGTATCCATATCTGAGAAGCCAAGGATACAGAAGAGTCTAACTTCACTCCGACAACGCCACTGTCGGCTTGGTCAAGAGATTTTCCATCAATCTGAATATCGATGACCCGTACCTTGCGAAAACAATGAGGCTCGGTAATTATTAGCTCTGTGCCTTTGCTGATCTGGAGATTCTCTAACTTTAGGATTACAACTGTACCTTCGTAATGTATCTCAAGCGGAAAACCAACCGGTATTGCATTCGACGGAGTGAAAGACACGAGCCCGTATTCAAGCAGAGAGGCTCTCGCAGCTTCCTTGGTTATGAAATCGCTCTGTATATAGAAATAAAGCTTGAACAGATCATACGTCGTGAGAAGACCTCTCTCGTCGTTTTGAGCGTCTTCAATTTGCTGGCCGGAAAATGGTGGATGAGTTCTACCGTGCGGTGGTAAATAAAGTTGGTGATTTACAATGTAGAGACCATACACATCATAATTTCCTCTATCTTTGCCCCTGCGATATCTTATTTTGCTTATTTGAGAGCAGTCGCTATCGGTTGACGTCCCCCCAATACCCTTGACTTCAACAACCAATAAGCCATTTTCAAGCTCAACACGTAGATCTTCTTCCATAAGTTCGGGATTCTCTTCATCGACATTAGTGACTTTAGGGAACTCTAGCCAATTGAAATAACGCTCAACTGCTCTAACTAATGGCATACCCGTTTTAGTCAGCAAGTCGTGTAACCAGGAGTATTTTTCGTAGTTATCGTTTAGTCTTTTATCCAACTCTTTTAACTTATTAGAATACTCTTCTTCAACCTGGCGCCTTTCCGTTTTTAGTGCTTCCTCGTGTGGCAGCTGATATTTGGGGTCTGCGAGCCAGGCAAAACGGGTGGAATACGGGAAAAGCTCTGGGAATTCAGCGGGCAAAATGGTTTCAAAAAGCTCAACAAGGAATTCGCCTTTTCTTCTGATATTTGGAAAGATGAATACGGACGTTTTCGAGTCGTAGTCAGCATAAGAAATGATGCGATTATCAGAAGACAGCATTAGTGGAACAAACGTGCTGCGTTTAACTTGTCTCTGCTGTTGGCTGTCCCATTCTGTATCGTGATTGAAAGTGATACTATACGATGCCTCCGCATTATGGCCGGCAATCAACCTTCTGAAATCCGCGTTGATGCTAGGTGCTGGACCCGTCTGTTGGCCAATGACATTGGTACTGTAGGGTAAACGTAGACCTTCCATGAAAGAGTACGTATGGTATGTAGATTCATGTGTAGGCTCTATGCCTCGTCTAGTTATTTGAACGAATTCGTATGAGGTCTCCTCTTTCCCAGTTGCGAAAACAATGACTATAGCAGCTTTTTCGCGGAAATCAGAAAGCCTTGCTGCCAGAATAGCGCCAGAGAACGGACGGGGATCAAAAATTGTTTGAGGATAGCGACTACGTATTGCGACCGTCTCTTTGTTCTTTGTATACGTATGCTGATGGTCCAGAGGGTCGTATGATATTGTGTCAGCGTTCTGCAGATTAACGACCAGAATATTGAATTCGTGTAGATTAGGAGGAAAATCGTGATTTAGTAGGCAAATATGTTCATCATCCCTTGATTCTTTAGGAACTTCGACCTGTTTTCCGAAAGTCCCAAAACTGCAATTGAATCCTTTTGAACGAAGGAGTAAACCGTCTGGCTCCTTGATGTCGATCAACAATATTCTGGGGATTTCTTGGAATCTAGACTCACCTCTGTGGGTTTCCTCATTTGTTGACGCACTTTTGCCCTCAGCAGTGAAAGATTGCGTCGGTAGATGAGTGGGGTCAACGTGCTTTTCTGCCTTTTTTCTACCTAAGTGCCTCAATAACCTCATGATTTCATCCGACGAATTGTAATCACGATTATCATACCATTAAGTGCTTTGTCTTCTCTAATGCTTGCTCTCGAATCAGTAGCTTCAAAACAGAACTGTATTTGACAGCCGTTTCCCTCCTATGGTCCCTCTGCGACCCACTTAGCACAAACTTGCTCCTATACGTTGTCGATTAGATTCAGTATGTCATCGGGCCCCAAGAATCCGAGATGAGTTTCCTTCTCACCAATCCTCAATTAAATCATACGTCCTTTCGTTATCAAACAAATCACTTATCGAACGAATTGAAATTCTGTCAACTTTATATACACTACCCAACTGATTGAAATTGTCACCGAGTTGAAAAATAGCATCACTCTCCTCATTATGCACCTTACATATACCCTGAGGAGTGATAAACAAACCAGAGATGATTATCGAATATTGGTCTTCGGATTCTTTATACTCCATGATTAATACTGGAACACCGTTCTCATTATCTATTTCATAACTCGTGAAACTTTTGTGAATCTTCCATCCCGCAGGTTTCCAATCTGGCGCATTGTCTTTCACAATTACAGGTCTAGAAAATATATGTTTGTTTTCGTCTAAAATACCCGTGAATAGAATTGTATCAATGGCAACTTCTCTCTGTTGGAGTAAATGAATGGTAAAAACGGCTTGTCCGTTAATCGCAAAGGACACTATTGGCTTTTCTTTTAATTCACCTATAGTAGTCGGATTATATAAAACGGGTTTATCCCTATTCCCATAATATACGTTTATTTTAGTAGAATCAGGGGTATAAGGTGGAATCTCTATAGAGCCACGGTCTCTAATCAGATAACTTATATAAAGCTGCGGCGTGATTAAGGTGATAAATACTATAAATAGCAAAAGCAATATTCTAAGAATTGTTGTGCTGAAGGGTCTCCATTTAATGACATGTCCTGAAACTACCCACGCCCAATAGGATAGAAACACACATAAAGACGTTACTACTAAAACAAACGCCCAAAACGGAGAGATATCATTCAATATGTTTCCCGCGACAGTTGTGACAATGAGCGTAGCAGTAGATATACCTACTCTTCGCAAAGGCATTTTTTTTGTATTGCCAAGACTTCTTTCTGAACGATCTTCTGTACCGGAGTCAGACACTATCGAAGTTTCTGGCATAACTGAGGTGCGAACTAGTTTGTTTCTCTCTGGGCGGAACTTTCCTTTCCCCCTTTTCCCCTTGTGTCTCTTAGGCATATGCTACCGCCTACCTCTCTGTTTTCGGAGGTCGTTTCCCATTCTTTCCAGAATCCAGGTTCCAGCTACCATTGTGATGATTATACAACATAAGAGTCGAAGTGCCGAAGCGAGGCTTTCATGGACCTCTTTCCGACCACATATCTGATGAATCACGCTCAAGAAAAGAAGGAACGCTCATCTATTCTATTCAAACTATACTATCCATTCCATCTATACTCTCGAACCGGGATAAAAACAGCTTACACTCACCGGTATTTCTTATCTTGCACGATGTACTCCGAGGGGTAACCCGGGAGAACGTGAAAAGCAGGGAAAACCGAGTGTATAGGGTCATCCCCCTCCCTCCTATACGCTCCAGTATCCCTGGGGGAGTGCAAGCGTGGCGGTGCAAAGCTGGGTGCAAAGCCTGTGCAAGATGTCCCTGGCGTACTTTTATTGACATTGAATTTGTGTTATATTTTCCTCAGGAGTTTTTATGATAACCAGATTATATTTAGAAAATTTTCGTGCTTTCGAGAAGCTTGATATCCCTCTCTCAAAAATTAACTGTTTTTTGGGGCCTAATAATTCTGGAAAATCAGCTATTATTAGTGCAATTAATGTTCTGTCACAAACCCTTGAAAGCACTGACCGCGATGCCCCATTACTACTAAATGGCAAATTTGAAGACCTGGGTACTTACGAGGATACGGTCTATAGTAACATCACTAATCGTAATATTAAAATAGGTCTTGAGATTATAGAAAATATTCAGAGACCTTCAGATGAAAAGCCTTCGTCTTTGAGAATCGAAATAGTATACCACTATCGCAAACAGAGACGAGAGATTGTAATAAATGGTTTGGAAATAAGTTCTCCAATCAATAATCTACTCCTAAAGACTAGGGTGTCTGAACGAAGCAATACACAAATTGTTGAAAAAGTTTCACCAGAATATGGGGATATTAAGACTGGCCGTAGTTCTTCTGGAACAATAAGAACAAACCACTTTATTCCAAACGTTAGTCCATCCCTTATTCGTTATTTCCCTTCAAAGGGCCGTCGGGTTGTTCGAAGGAGACGTGATACATATTTTGATTTAGATTTCGAACTTTATGACGTTTCTCAACTTATCACGAGTCATCTTTCAAAGGTTGAGTTCATTGGCCCATTTAGAAGTCGTCCAGAACGAACTTACAGCTTCTCTGGTGAATCTCCTTCGTCTGTAGGTGCTACTGGCGATAAATGCATAGACATCTTAGCATCAGACCAATCTAGGAGAAAAGGTAAAAGGAAAAACATCGCTCAACAAGTTACTAATTGGCTCCAGCAATCTGAAATAGCTAAAAGGATTGTAGTATTTCCCCTTACAGACCGACACTTCGAAATATATGTCAGCCATATTCATACCGGAGAAGAAGTCAATATTGCTGATGCTGGTTTCGGCATTAGCCAAATACTACCGATTTTAGTTGCTGGCTATTTCATTCCTTCAAATAGTACCTTTATTATAGAAGAACCTGAAATTCACCTTCATCCAAAAGCTCAATCCGAGATTGGTACTTTCCTTTATGAAGTTTACAAGAAAAATGTTCAAATATTCGTTGAAACTCATAGTGAACATCTATTATTGAGGCTGCAAAGACATATAGCTTCCGGAGATTTGTCACCTAAAGACGTCAATGTATTTTATATATACACTGATGAAAAAGGGAAAGGTAAAATTGATAAACTAATACCGATTGGAGAAGATGGATACTTTTCAGAAGAGTGGCCTCAAGGCTTTTTCCCTGAAAGGCTTAGAGAGGCCGAACAAATAGCGAAACAGTCATTATAGATATTTTGAGATCGAGAGCAAATTAATGTGTGATGGTATAGTTATCGATGGACACGTAATAAGAAACTTAAAAAGTGAACTTATTGTCAAGAGTGGAATGGTTTACTCTCTTGTTTCTTGGATAACAAGTAATTGCGGTATTGCCGTGAACGATTATATCGTAACTCATTGGGAGCAACATTGTGGCTCTAGAGCAAGAAATCTTCTGTTCTGGGAATGGTATTTCGATGAACTATATAACAAGCGCACTATTCATTTTATTAGAGTAAAACGATTAAATGGAAGGTCATGGAGGAAGTTTCAAGCAAAGTTTAAGATCCCTGTTGACCCGTTTATAAGAACTGCAATTGAATGCGCCGACTCAACAAGCGAACCCCGATACATCTTAGCTGAAGATATGTACTTGTATGATGCCGAGGCAAAGGCCCGTGACCCAAATACGCAAGAGAATATCAGGGAAAACCGTGCTGGCCCTATATGTAAATATCTGGAAAAGACCCTAAATATAATTGTTGGAACACCTAAACACTGCAAAGAGTACTTTGAGATTGACAAAGGCATTTGCTCTTGTAATTCTCTAAATAATATTAATTGTCCGAGAGTTTCTATGAGCTAGTGAATTATACGCTCAAAGCGAATGTCTTAGAGAAGGTTTTAGTTCTACCTTTTGACATGCACGGTCTACAATGCTGGTCTCGAACTAAGGCTCTGACTAGCTTAGCGTCAATGCGACTTCACATTTCAACTTCAAGCGTGGTATGATATTAGGAGTCCTTGGAGTAAAGGAATCAGTTCCTTCTTCTCAAACAAAAGTTCGGGAACTGTGACCTTACCCCAATCTTAGTGCCATCTGCATCTTAGCGTCTTCCGGCTAGTTCCATGAATTCCTGGGGTGCCAGTCCGCCCAATGAGCTATGCGGCCTAACGGTATTATAATCCTTTCGCCAACTTTCGATCACCTCTCTAGCATGCCTCAAGCTTAGAAACCAGTTTGTGTTCAGACATTCGTCCCTCAGCCGGCCGTTGAAGCTTTCAGCGAAGGCATTCTCGATAGGTTTCCCCGGGCGAATAAAGCTAAGCTTAATACCTTTGCGATAGGCCCATTCATCCATAGCTCGACCGGCAAACTCGGGACCGTTATCCACAGTAATGACCTCAGGCAGCCCTCTTATATCCGCCAGTCTCTCCAAAACGCTGACTACCCTGGCGCCGCCCAGTGAGGTGTCCACTTCGATAGCCGGGCATTCTCTGGAGTAATCATCCACAATGACCAGTGCCCGGAAACGCCGGCCGGTGACAATGCTGTCGGTAACAAAGTCCATGCTCCACTTCTGATTTGGCCTTTCAGGGGCTGGAATAACCATTCTAGCGCCAGCTGCACCCTTTCGACGCCGCTTTCTTCGGAGCGCCAATCCCTCTTCCCGGTAGATGCGTTCAGTCCGTTTGTGATTCACCACCAGATTCTCCCTTTTGAGCATGATATGTAGCCTGGGGCTGCCAAACCGTTTCCTCTGCCCGGCGAGCTCCCTTAGCCTGTTACGTAGCGTAGCATCGTCCTCACGGTGGGTCTGGTAGCCATAGGCAGTGCGGCTCAGATCCACCAGGATACAGGCCTTTCTCGCGCTTAGCCCAAGACCGCTGACAATATGGGTGACCGCTTGTCGCTTCGCCTCGGGCTTTAGAAGTTTTTTGAGAGTAATTCCTTGAGCGCACGGTTATCCAACGCCTGCTCGGCTACGATCTGTTTGAGGCGCCGGTTTTCTTCTTCCAGAGCTTTCAGTCTCTTTAGCTCGCTCACGGTGAGGCCGGCGTATTTTGCCTTCCAGTTATAGTAGCTGGCATCACTCATACCGTGCTTGCGGCAGAGATCGGCAACCGGAGCCCCGGCCTCTCCCTCTTTGAGCACCTGGATAATTTGCTCTTCGGTGTACTTCTTACGTTGCATTTAGAGTCCTCCCGTTCGCTATATTCTAGCAGAGAACTCTAAGAGGCGGTGGCATTATTTACGGGGGAAAGGTCAACTGTCCCCCAAGGCCCACTTTAGTAGACTTGAACCTGCTGAGGACTATATAAAAAAAGTTCGCCGTTGTGTATTTGCTTCTCAAAGAAAAGTAAAGTTCGATTAAGGCCAAACTATGGCTCCAGTCGTATAGTTTCTAACCTGAAAAATTGGGGGCGGTATTTTTAAATATTCAATTACTTGTATCATCGTCGTGTTACACTCGTCTTTGGTTGTTATGCCATACTCTTGAACTATTTGATATATATCCTCCCCCATTTCCGAGGCAATCGGACAAACTTGCCATAGAGCTGTTTCAACCTCGGGAAATAGTCCGTATGGACTTAATCTTAGTTTATGCTTGGCATATGTAACTGCATTTTTCTGTGTGGAAAACTCGAAACGCATATTAGTCTGCAAAGACTCTCCGTTTCTAATAGCCTTAACGAAAAGCATTACCCAATCATGATATGCTTCCCAGTCAGAGCCTTCTTCGTGTCCTTGTTCTTTCAAGCTGTCGATACTTGCCAGTACCGCAGGGATATAATCGGATTTCAACTCATCTTCAACCTTGAAACCCCGTTGTTCTGCCCATAAATCAGCTCCGCGGTCAAGGATCAATGCATTAACCTCTGTGGCTAATCTGTCAAAAGGAGAAAGCGGTATGCCTTTGGTATTTACAGGAACTTCAATTCCGTAGTAACCATTGGCTGCTTGGAGTATGTGAGCTAGTTCATGAGCCGCAACGGCTTCCTGAACATCTTGTTCCAACGTTGGGTTTAGCCAAATTGGTAACTCATCTTCTGTCCATTGTCCGGTCAGACCCCTGCCGGTACCCTTTAATTCATAGAAATGAATCGGGACTCCAATAAGCTCCTGAACATCGTTTACTGCTTGAGTAAGGGTTCTTGATGCTGGTTTATTCTGTCCAGGGAGTGTAATATTCGGAGCGCTTTGACCGCATCCTAGGAGCATCAAATTCAGTAAGGCTACTAAGAGTAAGACAAAACGTTTCATCGTAAAGGAGTATACTCCGATATGATATGGGCATCAAACCTTAGTACTCTCAACTACGGAGGAAGGCCATGGGAAGGTTACGGAGAAGACTCTTTCTGAAAACAGGCGGCGACGATTTCGGATGGTTCTAGGTATCGTCCCCCTTGGTGGAGCTGAGGTATCAATAGGTAGATGGTATGATGAAAGGCGTTCAGCCCTGCAGTAGTTATGATGGTAATAAATATAGCAGGAGGTGAACGATGCGTTTTGCAGGGGTTGATACTCACAAACGGTACTCTACAATCGTTCTTACAGACGAAACTGGCAAGAGACTTGCTCGGGCATCCTTACAGAACAATTTAGCCGCATTCCAGAATTTCTTTGGCCGCAATAGCGAGCCTACGCGTGCTGTACTGGAGGCAGGCCGCACATGGGGAATCATCTATGATTTACTGGAAAGCATTGGGGTGCAAGCAGTACTGGCCAATCCGTTGAAGACCAGGGCTATTGCAGAAGCCAAGATTAAGACTGACACCATCGATGCCACCACCTTGGCAGACCTGCTGAGAGCTGACCTAATTCCAGAGGTTCACGTTCCTTCCGTAGACGTCAGAGCCCAGAAAAATCTGCTCCGGCAGAGAATGTGGCTGGTTGGACTCAGGACAATGGCTAAGAACCGCATTCATCATATTCTTGACAGGAACCATGCGGCAATGCCAACTTGTTCCGATATATTCGGCAAGGCTGGCAGACAGGCATTGGCAGAGATAAATCTGTCTCCTCCCGATGACTTGTTATTGAATGCGCACCTAGAACTACTGGATCAAGTCCAACATCATATTACTGATAGTGAGCGGTGGATTAATAAAGCCCTTTGCGATAATGGTGATGCAGCCACACTACGTTCGATTCCTGGTCTCGGTAAGATCTTTGCGGCAGTGGTAGCCCTTGAGATAGATGATATCCACCGTTTTCGCAATCCTGGAAAACTGTGTGCCTATGCGGGACTTGTTCCTAGCACCTATGCTTCTGGTGGCAAGGTCCACCACGGTAGGCTACTTCCCAGCTGTAACCGCTGGCTCAGGTGGGCTTACTGCGAGGCTGCATGGATAGCACAGCGCACTTCACCTTATTGCCACGCCTATTTTGAGAGAATGAAGTGGCGAAAAGGAGCCAACAGCGCCAATGTTGCTCTGGCCAGAAGGCTTTGCGAAATAACCTGGTACTGCTTGACGCAAAAGCGTCCCTACGAAGAGCGAATGACACTCACAGAACGAACTTGCCCGGCTGCCTTCTAAAGTTCTTGGTCGTGAAGGGACCTCTTAGGTAGATTAAGGGGCCGGGGTCAGATAGCCACATTGTGTCCGTGAAGGGACGAAGAGAAGATTGACCATTAAGAAATTCAATAAGCTGTTAAGGAGGGCTTGACACCTTTCAGAGAAGAACTTTTACGCTTGAGTTTCTCATAGATTGAGCCTATCAAGGCCAAAATGCGCGCCATAGTGGTAATCCGTTGCAGTGCCTTAAGAGTTATACTATACTTTACCCATAATTGTTAAATGCTTGCCAGGAATTTAAATGGCGATAAGAGTAATAGCCTTCTTCTTCGGCATCTGTTTGGTTTTTTCAAGTGCCTGCGCACCTGCAACCGTGCCTCCCCAAGGAGAAAATGTTTCTTCAGTTGTTGCTCCTCCGGTATCGTCACCTGCTGTAATACCAACCCCTGCTCCTTCATCTCTCCCGTCCACTGTCCCCACACCATCCCCTTCCCCTGATGCGGCAGCTGAATACACCTCACCGGAAACTCCTGACCCGGAAGACACCCCGGTCTTTAAGCCTCTTACCTTAGACACCGCCGAGGCGATTATCCATGTGCCCGCCGACCAGCCCACCATCCAGCAAGCTATCAAGCAGTCTGCCAATGGTGATGCCATTTTGGTAGCACCAGGGACCTATGTTGAAAACATCGATCTCCTGGGTAAAAGCATCATTGTCACCAGTGAATCCGGTCCTGATAAGACTATCATTGACGGTGGGCGGATTGGTAGCGTCGTTACCTTCTGGAACTATGAGGACTCTAATACCGTTCTTCACGGGTTCACCATCACAAATGGTCTGGTTGGAGGTGATTTCCCATTTGGTGGTGGTATTTCCATCAGGAACGCCAGCCCGATAATTGTAGCCTGCCGGATAATGAGGAACGGTTCTGAGTTTATCGGTGGCGGTATCTTCATAGAGGGCAGCGAAGCATCGCCAAAAATTGAGAATAATGCCATTTACAATAATATTGCTACCGAGCGAGGTGGCGGCATTGAAATAAGAAACGGCGCGACTCCAATTATCTTGGAAAATGCCATAATTGATAACATTACCATGAATGGTAGTGCGATTGACATCGCCGATAATGCGTCCCCTTTGGTTGAGAACAATACGATCAGTCAGAACAAGGCAGGATGGGACTTCAGCGGTGAGCATGCTGTCCAGTACCTCGACGGTGTAGATATCATTGACCACCCATCTCATACCCGGTTCCCGAGCAGTATTATCGTGGCACAACATTGTTCGCCAACAATTAGCAATAACAATATTAACGATAATACCGGTGGCGGTATAAGTATCTTGGTGCACTCGTCACCATTACTGGAGAACAACCTAATCAGCGGTAACCAAGGTCATCTCCTTCTGGCTGGTGGCGTTCTGGTCGCCTTGGACTGTCGGGTCAAATTAAATAGCAATACTATCAAAGATAATCAGAACGGTGCCATCTGGACGGATAATACATCCACGATAACGGGCGATAACTTCATCTTTGGGGAGGTGAAATATTGGCCGCCAACGTCAGTTCCAGAAATAGAACCAGTTTCCAACAGTACAATGCTGGTACCTGAAGAGTATATCACCATTCAGGAAGCCATTCGGTCGGCTAATGACGGGGATACCATTATCGTATCCCCCGGGGATTATAAAGGAAATATTGACTTCCTCGGTAAAGATATCACGCTACGGAGCCAGAACCCTAATGATCTGGAAATCGTTGAATCAACTCTCATCTCCCCAGAATTTCCGAAGCCTACGGTTTCCTTTAATTCATGGGAAAGTCGTAAAGCTAGGCTGGAGGGCTTTACCATCGTCAACGGATTCGGGAAAAGAGGCATAGAAATAAACTATTCCAGCCCGATTATCTCCAAGAATATCATAAAAGATTGTACCGGAGGAGGGATTGAATGTTACCATGCACCATCACCCCTGATAACGGACAATACGATTATAAATAACGAAGCAGAACGCGGTGGTGCTATTACATGCGAGCTGTCCTCTCCGGTAATATCGAATAATGTATTCACAGGAAATATTGCAAATAACGGCTCTGCTCTAAACACCTATTTTGCCTTTCCCAATATAATCAATAATACCATCAGCAACAATCAAGCAAGGGGGGTAGCTACGCTCAATATAGACCATTTCAGCACGGGGATGATAAAGGGCAATGTTATCTCTGGAAATACAGGGGACAGTTTTGCCGGTGGTATCTACTTGGATTGCTTTACTAATTGCACGATAGATAGCAATATTATTATTGACAACAAAGGTTCTCCCTGCGGTGGCATAGCTTTATTTCTTGACTGTTATCCGGAGATTACAAACAATATTATTGCCAGGAATGACGGGGGCGGGATTATCGTCTTTTACTCTTCCCCTAAAGTTGTAAACAATACCGTTGTAGATAACACCAATAGTGGTATCTGGGCATATGGTAATTCGGTGGTCGAGGTAAAAAACTGTATATTATGGAACAACGGAGGTGATCTCAATATCAGTGAGCACAGCAATGTACTCACAAATTATTCTGATGTGAAAATGAACCGGCAGGTAAAAGGTAATGGTAATATATCAGAGGAACCACAGTTCCTAGGTGATGGGGACTATCATCTGCGTCCAAATTCCCCTTGCATAGACAATGGGACTGATGCTGGGATTACTACGGATTTAGATGGTACCGAAAGGCCGCAGGGCGATGGCTTTGATATAGGGGCCTACGAATATAAGGGCCGCGATTGAACGATGAAAATGGAGCTGAGGCACTAGTTAGGAGTAGTAATTACTAGTTGTTCTCTGTGAGGAAATAGCACTCGAAAGGCATAATACACCGTCAGTATTGAGTCGACTACAATACCAATACCGAAAAGAATCAGAATAGAATGAAAGGTCGGTGTCCAAAGGTTATATAAGTAGGCCACAAAAGCCACAACATAGACTGTCCCGTTGGTAATAATAGCTTGGTATGCCTGATATTGTGTCTTTCCTACCCCGTAAAATATGCTGTCGGTCACCATATTAAAGGCGAGAAGAATGTAAGGAGCGATCAGAATAACCATCGCCTTCTTTGAGAAGTCCACCATTTCACTATTGGAATTTAAAAAGCTGGCGAAGTCACCCCAGATGGGTAATAATACAAGCCAAATTAATACGATGACTCCCCCGATGATTAAGGCCGAATACCATAGCTGCCGGACCTTATGGATATCCTCAGAATTATTAGCTATTAAGACCCTCGTGCTTTCGGCAAGAGCCAGTATCGGCACAAGGAGGAAACTCCAGATGATGTGCATCGCCAGGTAGTAACCACCTATACTGCTCTCTCCAAGAAGGTTTAAGAGTCTGATAATCATAAAGAAGTAGGCTACATTCCTGACAAGACTATCGAGACCAGACCAGCCACCGACCCTGAGATAAATCCTCCATTCTTTAAGAGTAAAGAATGATAGAAAGTTTTTAACCTTATCAAATATAATGTGCCTTAACAGAATCAGAGTAGTAAAAAATAAACATGATCCGGATACTATCTCTGACCATGCAACACCAAGTACTCCAAGATTCAAAGAGAATGGATATCCCCCATAAAATAGACTGTCGAAAATAAACTGGTAGACTACCTGCAGAATAGCTATCGTTAATAGATACCGCTTACGATTTACAGTTTCAACGATTATTACAGAAGCCATGCTGAGTAGGAACAGAGGTATTGTCGCTGTTTTTATTTTAAGAAATAGAGACGTCGTCACCTGGATACTTTCAGGAGTACCTATGATGGCCACAAAGCTGTCAGACACTACGAATAAAATGGCTGCCAGTACGATGCTAAACAGGAGAATCGACGTAAGGGCAGTCCTAATAGGTGGTCCTGGACCCTCTGTTCTTTGCATCCCCCTGCCGACGAAAAAGAAGATGGCCAGAACGAAGGTTTCCTGGACAACTTCGAGTAGAAGTTCAATGAATTGCCACTGAGCAACGGTTGCTAGAGCACTTGTATCGGGTATTGCATTGCCAATCAGATAGACACTGTAAGAGCGATAAAACCGGGGTAAAGCCATGAAAAGAAATATAAGGAGAAATAATTTCCAGTCCCATTGTTTGAAAAGCCCTTTGATTATCTCTAACAAGCGCACGTGAAAAATTATATTTTAAGGAGGTAGGAATAACAAGCCAACTGCCTATCAAAGTCGAATCCTCAGCTCCAGCTGAGGGGATTCGAACTTACAGCGAATCTAAGTCCTGCAAAAAAGTTCCCGAGAAGATTGAGACATATATTGAAGCACAGCTAAGCGGCTGTACCTTGTTTGGCAGGCTTGTTCAGCAGCCAGACTCCAATGTTCAGGTATGAGGCGATGCTAACCCACACAATGTAAGGAATAAGAAGTGCTCCTGCCCAGCCTGAAACTCCAAAAGAGGCAATCATCGTTGCCATAATAAGGAGCCACAGCACAATAATTGTTATGACCCCTCCTCCCTTGGACTTCATTCCAAAGAAGATGATTGACCAGACAGCATTGACCGTAAGCTGTATCCAGAACAGGATGAAGGCAAGCAATGCACCATTAGTGGCTAATCCTTTTTGCCAGACAAGAAAGACCGAGATACCCATTAATATATATAGGGTGATCCAAACTGGCCCGAATGCCCAATTGGGTGGCGTGTAAGATGGCTTCTTCAGTCCAGCGTACCAGTTCGGTATAGCTTTAAAGGTGAACAGGCTTCCGATGCCCGCGGCGGCAAAGCAGGCAAGGAGACTGGCGACAAGTTTGATGACATCATTCAAGCTCATAGCCGACTCCTTGGTTAAGTACTCTGTACTTTCCTTCTACGATGAGAGCAGCACCGGGAAAAACACCTGCCATGCAAGTAATGCCTTCGCCGTAAGACTGAGGATGATATATACCTTTTCGCCAAATAGATAGTCCCGCCAGGGACCCACCTTCTTGTACTGTAATACCATGTTGACCGCGAAGCAGTTGAAGAACACGAAAAGCGAAATGATGATGCCATAGACGAATCCGGGAGGAGATGCATCGAGCCCTGGGGCCCACGTATAGACCACAATTGCTATCCACGGGATAATACCCGCAAAGCTGCCAAACCAGAACGGGATCCAACTCGGTTTGCCCGGTTTTTCATACTTCTCTTGCAATGCCCCAAACAATATCATGCAGGCGTTGATGCCGAATATAGCCAATAAGGCGGCAATGTCGCTGATGCCGGTAATCTGAGAAATTAACACAATCATAATCGAAGAACTGAAGAAGTACTCGATCCAGCGCCCGTAGTTGCGGTTCTGCAGCAAATTACGCTTGTACCAGGGGAAAACGGGCGGCGATGCGATTATCAACAACGCAATTGCCGAGATTGCAAGGAAAGTAAAAACTCCCCAGCCGGTGGGGATATTAAACAGGTGGTGAAGTTCGGGGGTGGTTCCGGGTGGACCTTTCATGAACGTGGCTGTCACTGGGAGAGAGAAGCTGTTAGTGAGTGCAGCGATCAGGATCGCTTGCACTGCGAGAATCAACCCAACAACGATGTTCCAGATACGTAGCCGGCCAAGTTTCCGTTCGTTAGATAGGTCAACGGCCATATTATACCTCCTTTCCATGCTGGCGAAGAGCGGCAAATGCAATCAATAACTATCATATTTTGGATATATGATACCCATCGAACCGAGGAAAATCAAGAAAGTGCCAATTTAGCCAACAAAGACCCCTAGAAAAAGTGGCCCAAGCTCTAACAAATCGTCATATATTTACACTCTCGTGGTGGTTTCATCGCAAGGGGTGTACAATAGAAACCATCATGAAAACACCCGTGACGCCTATCAGGAAAGAGTCCCTGGGATATTGGTCGGCGGTTTCAATCGGTATCGGCGGCATGGTGGGTGGTGGTATTTTCGCGGTGCTGGGGCTGGCGGTCCAGTTGGCCCACGGAGGTACACCGTTCGCTTTTGCCCTCGCCGGATTGGTGGCCCTGTTTACCGCCTATTCTTACGCTCGCTTATCTGTCGCCTACCCTTCGCGCGGCGGCACCGTCGAGTTCCTGAATCAAGCCTTCGGCGAGGGAATATTCACCGGTGGGATGAACATCCTTCTCTGGTTAAGTTACGTCGCGATGCTTTCCCTCTATGCCTTTGCCTTCGGCAGCTATGGCGCCAGCTTCTTTCCTGTTGCCTCCCAGGCTCTCTGGAAACACATCCTTATCAGCGGCTCCGTTGTCCTGTTTACCGGCCTCAATATCCTAGGTTCCAAGACCGTCGGCAAATCTGAAGACTTCATTGTGGCCCTCAAGATACTTATTTTAATGATCTTTCTGGGGGCGGGCGTCTGGACTATCAATACGGCTCGGCTAGCGCCGGCATCGTGGAGCAGCCCGCTGGAACTGGTGGCAGGCGGCATGATAATCTTCCTGGCTTATGAAGGCTTCGAGCTTATCGCAAATACGGCGGAAAACGTCAGGGAGCCAGGGAAAAACCTCCCGCGGGCCTATTTCTCCGCCGTTATATTTGTGATTATCCTTTACGTGCTTGTTTCAATAGTGACCGTGGGGAATCTACCGCTGGATAAAATCATATCGGCCAAAGATTATGCTCTGGCCGAGGCTGCTAGGCCCTTCCTTGGAACTCTCGGCTTCAGCCTTATCGCTGTGGCGGCTTTACTATCGACCGGTTCAGCCATCAATGCTACATTGTATGGAACGGCTCGCGTCAGTTACGTCATCGCCAAAGAGGGAGAGTTGCCTGAGAAACTGGACCACATGGTCTGGAGACGCCCTATCGAGGGACTACTGATTACCTCCGGACTGACGCTGCTGATCGCGAATCTTTTTGACCTGACAAACATCTCCGTCATGGGGAGTGCCGGTTTCCTCATCATATTCGCCGGTGTAAACTTCGCTAATGCCCGGCTATCAACGAATACCGGCGCCAAGAGATGGATATCATCGACAGGGTTTGGGTTCTGCCTGCTGGCATTGGTCATATTAATCGCACAAAGAGCGATAACCTCCCCGAGCGAATTGTGGGTGTTCCTGGCTATGGTGGGATTTGCCTTCATTGCGGAAGCTATTTATCGGAGAACTACTAAAAGGACCATTAAATCATCTTACGCCCCAAATCTTACCAGCCGAAGGTGATTGAATATCACATTTCATCTGAAAGTTGGATTTTTCCGCTAACATGTTGGATATTAAAGAATTGGGCGCTAATCCAGAATAAAAAGCATTGGATCATGGGCATATAGCACGAACTAGCGCACCATTATATTTTATCCAAAAGAATAACTAATGCTCTCTGATCCAGTTCAGGAGATCTTCTTTTAGGAACATCCGCTTATTCCCTATCTTATGGGAAGGAAGCCCTTCTTCCATCAATTTATACAGCGTCTGATGGCTCACCCGGAGGAATAGTTGTGCCTCCGCGAAGGTAAACAACACTCGTTCCATTTCTTTGTCAGGCTTTTTTCTCGCCATTATAATCTCCAGTACCAGTTCAGACTATATAGTAAGATTTTTGGGCTAATTGGTCATGTATTGACACTATTAGACTAATATTGACACCACCTAACCAGTGAGCTATTATGTATTTCACAGAGGAATATGATAAGAAAGGATAAACATATGATGAGTAATGAGTCTATTGCGGTCGAACCAGAATGGCCTATGGCCATGCATGACGTTGTCATGATTCTGATAAACAGGGGATATCTTCATAGCCCAGAGGATGTTACAATCGTCAGGCCGGGTTACAAACCAGTATCCCCCTGCGGTAGAGGAGGTCCCGAGGGGCCACTTAAACCGAATCAGCTTAAATGGATGGCAGAGAAGGGTAAGTTTTATTTCTGTTGGTATGTCGGTTCATACTTGCGCCTGAATCTTAAAAAGGGTGTCCTTTTAAAAGAATTGATACTTGATCCGACCAAACAGAATGTATGGGAATTTTTGTGTGAAGTTGAAAAAGCATTTAAATAAGCCCGCTTAATTGGTATTTTACAAACAAGCTGTTGAGAAAGTTCGGAAGACGATTTAAGATTGACTGGTCTTCAAGATATTGGCAGCAAATCGTATATATCGGGGAGGGAGAAGATGGCTTATAAGGAAGTTACCATTGATTCGGTAAGGCACGGCGAAATGCATGGCAAGCGGCTGGTCATCCTCAAGAGTAAAGATACCGACGAATACTTTCTGATCTACATGAATGCCAGTCAGGCCAATATCATCGGAAGAGAACTCATAGGTGGAAGGTTCAAGGATAAACCGAAATACGAGCAGTTTTTGGTAGGGAAGGATACCAGCGAGTATGATCTGGAATCGCTGCTCATCGATGAGCCTGAGGGTAATATCCGTGCCAGACTGTTGTTCAGAAAAGGCGATTCCACTATGCAAGTTGAATGCCCCGTAGCGGGAGCGATAGCTTTAGCATACCGTAAAGGGGTAAGGTTATTTGCAGATGAAGACGGATTTTTCTCGCTGGTAACGGATACTGAATTGCTGCCGTTGTTAACTACCTAAGAATTGGGTTATACCATGACTTTGCCCGTGTTTTCAGAAGTCCAGTGAAAACACGTTAACAAGGAACCATCGTATTACCAACAGTCTTGATAACAGTGTTGAAAGCACCTCTTATGGAGGAATTGTGAAAAGGAAAACAGCTCCCCCGGATAAGCTAGAAGCGTCGAATCCTGAAAAAAGTTTGGAGTACGTTTCCGATTCTTCAGAGCAGATACAAAGCTCTATCCGATACATCGGGTATCACGATAAGCTGGAACAAGCATTTAAGGTAGCAATTGCCAGAGCCAAGAAGACATCTCAATAAGTATCTGCTAAAGCGTCTTTTGTCTAGTTGAACATTCCGTCTAAAAGTTGGATTATCCTGGGTTGATTTCAGACCTATTAGATACAAAAAATTCACTTCTGGGCCACCGGTTATAAGTTGATTTGTCCTCCCGATGTGTTATGATTTGGTAAATGTGAAAGTAAAACCGGTATCAGAGGCGCGTTATGAATGACGATATGGGACCTGATCTGGACGAACTCTGGCAAGAGGCTGACGAACATGTTAATCGCGGTGATTTCGATAAGGCCGTTGAAATCTACAGGTACATCCTGATCAGATACGTTGACAACAGTCTTGCCAACGAAAGTGCCAACGCTCATCTTGGGGACGTACTGCTGACGCTTGGTCAGACCGACTTAGCAGAGAGCCACATCAGGAACGCACTCAGCTATAATCCAGAGAACCCTAAATACCACTCCTTGCTCGGTTTCGTCTATTACACACGGTATGAATGGGAGAATGCCGTTAAACAGTACAAACTGGCGTTTGACAAGGAGCCGTGGAATCGGGATTACTTGCATGCCGTAGCGGTGGCCGCCTTCAATTCCGGCGATAGGAAAACGGGACTGGAATATCTTCATAGAGTCCTACCCCTTTATCCGGATAATTCGGGTATGTTGGCAGAACTGGCAACGGCATATATGTCTCTGGGTGATATTGAGAGTGCCAGATTGTATGCTGAAAAGGCGGTCCGGACTAATCCTGCCGATGTCATGGCCCATGCGGTTCTAATGAGAATTAAACAAGAGATTCGAGGACTGCCGTAGTTCTACTCGAATTCGCCGATGCGACCATCGGGTGGCATCCAAACTCTTGCTACGAATTAATATCCGTGGCTTCTCTAATAGCTGGTGGGCACGAGCTGTGTGGTCACCCTCTAGCTCTGGCAATGGCTGCGCTGAAGGCTTGGTCAATCTGAGTTCGTAAACCAGTCATGTTCATACTACAAGCTATCTGTTCCATACTATCAGGCAAGTACTCAAGAAAGTAAATCTTGCTTTCCTCAGGAGAATTACTGAGAAGCTTCTTGCCTAAACGCACATAACGGCGTACGGTGGGGAAACGGTTGCGCTTACTACGAGTACCTCTATTGGTATTCCAGTAAGCGCCCTTCTGAGGCTTCCAACCGTACCTTCTATTGATGTCTTCGTATTTCATACTTTCCGCCATTTTGGCACATTTAGTAGCTACATCGGTGTCCATACAGCGTTTCATCTTGGAGCCTATCTGCCGGATAGGGTGTTGTGGATCAAGAACTATGAATCTCGGGGCGAAGATTTCCCTAATTGCTGCACTCAGGGACATGCCTAGCGCATCACCGTAGTAACTATGGTCATCCAGCAAACGGTGGACATCTTTCTTGGTCAATATAGCCGGGGGATAAGGACGTAAATATGATACCTTTAGGCTATCCTGCGACCACATCGGCTTACATTTCTCGGGCGGCGGTAGCCTTATTTCACCAAATACAAAGTAATCCCCGTGTTTGTATGAAGAAAATACACAACTCAGAAAATATACCCGTAACGCCAACTTAGCTGGAAGCCTAAGTGTATTAAGGATTTTCCCAGCGTAGGCATAACATGTTTCGGCGTCGCTTTCTCCCAAAGCTGTACGAGCATCTTCAACAGCCTTAATCCAAAGCTCCCACTTATGAAGTGCCCTCTCGAAACTTTTGTTTGTAATCATTTTTATTTTCTGATTTTTTCTGTTTGTTTGAAGCGAAATTATACTGTATTACTAATTATTAATCACATATCGCACATATTATTGATAGTATATGCTTATTTTAAAGTAAAAACCAAGGAAAGTGCAATGCCAATTCAAAGTACTCGCAAGCTAATAAAAATGGGTAAGCAAGGCTTAGTTGTCACTGTACCTCGCGCCTGGGCAAATTATTGGAAACTGCAACCAGGACAGAAGGTCACAGTAATTGCTAACGAAGACCTGATCATTCGCCCCTACATAGATGAATCGATGTCCCACGATATACCTAGTTGATGGGCCTCAAAATGATTGTTTGCGAGGTGAGAAAAGATGAATCGCTGGAGCCGCAACACCTATAACTGGGCCTACCGGTTTCTATGCCTTAGGGATGGTGAACGTTGTATTATCTGCCGGGTTAGGCCGAAACCGGGTACCAAGCTAGAAATCGACCATATTGATGGCAACATCAGCAACAACGACCAGGATAATCTATGCCTCCTGTGTAAGAAACACAACTGCGAAATGCGAGGCAAGAAACCGGTTGAGCACAAGCGAATCATCCACAGCTATCGTTTGCAAAACGAGAGAGAGAAAGAGAGCAACTCAGCTATACCAGCTACACAGTTCACGAGGGAAATTGTCGATTATCATTCAGGTAGTGCCGAGATGCAAGCTAATACCTTGTTCGAGCCAAAATTTAGAGGGTGGATTATCGACAAAGTCATCGCCGAGGGGGAGGTTCTAAAAGACGATGCCTTAAATAGTGGGGCTGAAGTTGTTGGGTGCTCGGTGCAGGCTGCGAAAGGGTATCTTAAAAAAATGAGCAGCAGCAGCGGGATACTCTACGAAGCCATAAACTCCTTTGGCCAGGTGGTTCTAAGGCTGAAGAACAGGCCCTATAAGCACACCGGAAAAGGAACAGATGAGAACGGCGGCGACGCCTTTCCCGAATAGGGGTTATGGTTACCAACAATGATTATTTACTGCTCTAACTGCATTCAGCCGATAGCGGTCTAGGACGTAAAGACCGAAGGGAAGCAAGGACAGAGCCGGAACGGCAGCGCACTAAGTGTTTACTCAGATATGCCGATCCAACACCCAAGTAGATGCATAGAAAATAAAGGATAGGTGAAAACTGCCGGTCGTTTTTAAGAGTTTTCTTTAAGAAGTTTCAAGGCAAATAATCGAACCTTTTTAGCGGGGTTGCTCCTCTGAATAGTCGGATAGTTCTCACGGAGTAGGTTGGAAAAGAAACGGATTCTCAATCGCGTCCCCTTGCCTCCGAGCATGATGAGGCTGGCGGCGGTGCTGGCAGAAATCGCCCAGAATGAGGCGACCTCCGCATCGGCCACCGAATCCGTTTGCGTTGCCGGGGATAATGTTGAACGAAAGCGACGAGAATCCGGTGAGACCATAACAGAATTTATACCTTAATATTTAGCAACTCCAGAAAACAAGCTACCAAGACAATTCGGAGTATATCAATTTGACCCCTCATCCTAGATATGTTATCATGTTACATGTGTTACAATGATATTTTAGCGAGAGGAAAACGAGATGCCTACAATTCGTATTAGCGACCCAAATTACCATCGCCTTCAGCAGTTTGCCGTACCGCTAGAAGACACTCCTAATGACGTGCTTGGTCGAGTGTTAGATTTAGCAGAACTGGCAAAGCACAGCGGCTTATCAGTTGAGCCCATCGGTAAGACCACAAGCGAACTATTAGGAACTACCAACGCAGACCGACTTGACATCAAACTGGCGGCGAAACTCTCAGCGATAGCTGTCCCAGCCAAAGAAGGAAGCACGATGACAAGGTGGGAATACAAGCGGACAGGTGAACGCTTCTGGCTCACAAAAAATGGGGTTCCACGCTTATATCTCATCCCACGGGGAACGTGGCCATCTGATACAGACCATAAAGTGATTCATCACCCAATACCCAAGTCAGGTTGGGACCACTATGACCACCTTTATCTGCGTGACGATGGTGATATTGACTACGCTTTAAGGGTTTTGGGAGACCTGGACAACCCTCAAAAGGGTCTATAGTAAAGGGAGGATGAAAAATGCAAGCGGCTTTATACGCAAGAGTAAGCTCCGAAGAGCAAGTTGAGGGCTATAGCCTGGATGCCCAGAGGCGTGCCTTTAACGCACTCGTCCAGGGGCGGGGTTGGACAGCTTACCGGGAGTACATCGAGGGAGGTAAGTCGGCCCACACCGACGATATCAATAAGCGTCCTGTATTCAAGGAAGCCATCGATGACGCATTGGCGAAGAAATATGACGTACTGGTAGTTCACAAGATAGACAGGTTTGCCAGGAAGCTCAAAGTAACGCTCGAATACTTCGAGAAGTTAGGCAAAGCAGGCATCGGTTTTGTGTCCATAGAGAATCAAATCGACTATACCACTTCGATGGGCAAGCTCATGCTGGTGATGCAGGGCGGCCTCGCCGAGTTTTATTCCGACAACCTCAGCCAAGAAGTGAAAAAGGGATTGGGTGAGAGAAAAGCACAGGGCCTGTACTGTGGCTCTCTGCCTTTCGGAGCTATGAAGGGCGAGGACGGTGTGCCGGTGCCGGACCCAGCCACGTTTTCAGGTCTACAGGCTACCTTTGAGCAAGCGGCGCAGGGAAAGACTGACCGGGAGATTGCCCAGTATTTGAATGCTCAAGGCCACCGAACCGCAGGCCCAAAGGGAAACAAGCCGTTTGCCAATAGTAGCGTTAGAGGAATCCTAACGAATCGCTTCTATATTGGTTATCTACCGGATGGCAAAGGCGGTCACGTCCAAGCTAAGCACAAACCGTTCATCGAGCAAGGGATATGGGATGCGGCGCAGGACACTCGCCGGCGTAACCGGACATCGACGCACATGAATTGCCCGGTCAAGAAGAAGGCCAATTCACTTACCGGGATTGCCTATTGCTGGTACTGCAAGGGCAGGATTCACACTCAGTATCACTACCGCGGGGAGCCTCGTCTGGGTTGCTACACCAGACAGAAAGGGCATGACTGCTGGCAGAAGTCATCGAACCTATCGATATATGAAAGCCAACTCGCGTCGTATTTGAATACATTCCACATCCCGGAAGACTACCAACAACGCATATTGGAAGCACAGCAGGAACTTGAGAAGGCATACACCGATGCCGGAGCGCAAAAAGAGCGGCTGGAACGCCAACTAAAGAGGGCTAGGGAGCTCTATGAATGGGGAGATTCCCCCAAGGCTGAGTATGAAACCCGACGTGACAAGATACTAGACCAACTCAGGAGTCTGACTGTGCCGCATCGCCCGGCTGAACACTTGGAAAAGATGGCGCGATTCCTGGCCGATGTGCCGGCCGCTTGGGCAGAAGCTACGCCGGAGCAACGGAACAAGTTGGCCCGATGCCTCTTCGACCAAGTATGGCTAAAGGACAAAGAGGTAGTGGCCGTGAAGCCTCTGCCTGAACTGGAGCCGTTCTTTCGGCTCAACTACGAGGAGTTCTGCAAAAAGAATATTGAAGATGGAGGTTCGACTAGACCCTATCTCCCCCTGAAACAATGCTGTGCTTTGTGCAGGGATTCCTGATTATTCCTCTCGAACATATTCGTTCCAGTAATTTCCAACCAAATATTTATAAGTTCTACTTGTAATATTGATACCG
>Ga0315545_1001051_pt1 | contig 28137 bp, 30 predicted proteins | sample SalMarSW160210MG_FD_203096 | JGI IMG/M metagenome (GOLD analysis project Ga0315545, IMG submission 203096) | Salt marsh sediment microbial communities from the Plum Island Ecosystem LTER, Massachusetts, United States - Salt Marsh Sediment SW1602-10 ...
CAAGAGAATGTCAGTTCCGGATTCCCCCGTGCGGTCGTCAGGGCCCAGATGCAGAACCTATAACGCGGCAGCGCAAGTTATTCGTAAGCCCATGTTCCGCGTCTTCACAACAGCCCCTGCGCTCCGCTCTACTTCGCTCAGGGGACCGGGCAGGCCGCGGGTGGGCCCAGCGGCCGGCCGCGAGTAAAACTCCACAGCCAGACTACAAACTCTCACTCCAGGTGGTCGAGCGAGAAGACGTCGGCCTGGAAGGTCAACAGCTTTGTCGCGGGGTCTTTATAGCACTCCCAGGGGAGCCCGGCCTTCTGCGAGCACAGCTGTCCCAGGAACGTCTCAAGGTCCCAGCCCGTCTCGGTCGCGACCTGCGGCAGAAAGACGCCGGAGGCGCCTGCCCTTCGGACGATCACGCCGTCCACGCCGAGACGGATTTTCTTCCAGTCGTCGATGGGCTTGGGCTCGCTCAGGACGGATATCTCGATGTCGATATCCTTGAGCTCGGCAGCGCTGACCGGAGGAAAGCGGTGGTCCTGGGTCGCGGCCGCCACCGCCATCTGGGCGACGACCAGATACAGGGGGTCGGATGAAGTGAACAATCCGATGCAGCCGCGCAGACGGCCTTGCTTGTGGAGCGTGACAAACGCCCCGCGCTTCAGATCGAGGCCGGCAGAGCCCTCGCGCGTCCTGGACACCTCCCGGCCTGCCAGCCGCGCCTCGATGGCCCGGCGGGCGATCTCGATAAGGCGCTCCTTGTCATCTCTCGTTAACATAGCGTCCTCTTTATTATTCCTGTTTGGCGAAGCGGATGCCGGGGCGGCTGTTTGGGCATGCGCCGCCGCGCCGGCTGAGAACGCGATACTGGCGTAACCAACGACGCGGCTCTTGTCGCCGGCCGTATCGCCGGAATTGGCGTATTTCAACAGGGTGCCCTTCCCGGCGCCCCGCGCCCGGGCGTAAGACATGCCGGCCACGACAGGTTTTATCCCACAGCAATTTCCTCCGCCAGCCGAGACCTCCTCCCATAGCCCCTGCGCATCGCCGTCCAAAATATAATCGATGGTCCGCCGATCCAGGGCGCACGCGGCGTCATACCCTTTATAATGCGACAGGTCGGTGCTGACGACGAGCAAGGCCTTCTTCCCTTCCAGGACCATCGCGAGCTTGCTGCCCAGCATCTCGAGATCGCCGAAGGCCGCCTCCCCGAAGATGACCGGGAGGATCTTGAAGCCGGACAGAACGCTCTGTAAGAACGGCAGCTCGACCTCAAGGGAATGCTCGCGCTCAAAGACCTCGGGCGCCTCCTTGAGGAATCCGGGCATCCCGGCAAGCAGGGCGTCGGCCGTGGCCGTATCAACGGTGACGTCGCCGAGCGGGGTCCGAAAGGCTCCCTCGCGATAGACAGCCGCGCCGCGAAAAGAAAAAAAGTGCGAGGGCGCCAGGATCGCGACCGTATCGTAGCGCCTGCCCTGGACACTCTTGAATCCGTAGGCCGCGACCGGCCCCGAATAGATATAGCCCGCGTGCGGCACGATCAGGACGAGAGGGTCTTCGGGGACCTCCTTCCCAAGGGTCGCCTCCTTAAGGTACGCCTCGATCATCCCCTTGAGCGCGGCCTCCTCGCCGGGATAAAAACTGCCGGCCACGTTCGGCTCCTTGACACCGCCGCGCGCCCCTGACGAAAAAGAAAAAAGCGCCATGATCACCACCCCCATGATCCTCAAGATCCGTCGTCTCCTACTCATAAGGCTTACAACCCTTCTTCGTCTACCATCTCCCGTCGATCTTCTCCCCGCAAAAAGCGCAGGCGCCGTCGACAAGGTTGAGTTCCTTGATGATATAACCCGCGCGGTCCACCACGACCTTGCCGCACCCGGGACAGACCGTGTCTTCGGCCGGATGCCCGCCGATATTGCCGATGTACACGTAACGCAGACCCTCCTCCATGGCGATGCGCCGCGCCTCCTCCAGCGTCGCCGGTGAGGTCGGCGCCAAATGCCTGAGCTTGTGCATGGGCCAGAAACGCGAGAAGTGCAGCGGCGTCTCCGGACCCAGGTTGTCGCGAATCCACGCGCACATCCTGCGGATCTCCTTGGGGTCATCGTTTAACCCCGGGATGATCAGGTTGGTGACCTCCACCCACACCCCCTCCTCGTCCAGGATCTTAAGGGTCCGCAGGACATCCTGGACGTTGCCGAAGCAAAATTCATTATAAAAACGCTCATTGAAGCCTTTCAGGTCGACGTTGGCGGCATCGAGGTACGGGGCGAGGGCCCGCAGCGGTTCCTCATTGATAAAGCCCGCCGAATGCATGACGTTCACGATGCCGGCCTTCTTGGCCAGCCGCGCGATGTCGAACATGTATTCGTAGAATATCGTGGGCTCCGTATACGTGTAGGCGATCACCGACGCGCCGCTCGCCTGGGCCGCCGCCACCACCTCTTCGGGAAAAAACGTGCGCGTCCGGACATCCTCGGGTGCGGCCTGGGAGATCTGCCAGTTTTGACAGAACAGACACCTGAGGTTACATCCGACGGTGGCGATGGAGAAGGCCTTGGCGCCGGGCATGACGTGAAAAAGGGGTTTCTTCTCGATGGGATCGACGTGCAGGGAGCAGGGTTTGGCGTAGACCAACGTGTAGAGCGTGCCGCCGCGGTTCTCGCGCACGCCGCAGACGCCCCGCTGGCCGTCGGCGATGACGCAGCGCCGCGGACACAACACGCACTGCACCCGCTTGCCGTCGAGACGATGATAGTACATCGCCTCGTGGGCGGACTCCTGCCCGGCCGCCAAAGAAATCAACAGCAGCCCGACAAAAAAGAGAGCAGTGAAGAGGGAGATTATACGAGCCTGTCGCATGGTCGATAAGGCGGGCGGCGCGACGGTTCCCTTCGCGGGGCATGTGGACGGCCGAAAGCGGCCATGATCCGCCGGCTCTAAATATCCCGCGGGAGCGAAGGCCGGTCACACTGAGCGAAGTCCGACCTCGGTGGGGCCGGACGAGCATACCCGCGAATGGAACCGTCGGCCGGCCGCGCTTGCTCGGACGAGTGGCGCTCGGGTCGGCTTCGAATCCCATCTATCGGGATATCTGGTGGAGCAGATGGGATTCGAACCCACGACCCCCACGTTGCGAACGTGATGCTCTCCCAGCTGAGCTACTGCCCCAAAAATATTATCGAATGGACATGCCGCGGTACTGTGCGGTCGTATTGAGGGTGATCTCCGGATTGGTCGCGTTGACGGGTCTGCTCGGGTCGCGGCGCAGGGTCAGCGTGACGAAAGAACATCCGTCGCAGCCCTCGCCCGTGGCATTGCCGATCCGGAAAAAGACGACCTTGTCGGAGAGCATCACGACCGGCGCCCCGTTGCGGCCGTACCACAGCTCGTCGACCAACCCCCCCCAATTCATGCAATAGTAAAACTCGTCCGCGCCGTCCGTGGGTTCCAGGACCCCATCCATATTGGTATCCCGTCTCACGCGGTAACGGATATACTGACCGGCCACGGTCAGGTTGTCGACGGGAGTGTTCTGCAGGTTGCCGGGGGCCGTGTTGATCCTCTTCGACACGAAGGTCAGGATGCCCGCGGCCTCCCCCATCAGCTCGCTCTCCACGTCCGAGACGAAAAAGAGACGCCGCAGCCCCATCTCCATGGAGACCCCCGTCAGGACGACGACGCTCAAAAGGAGCATCGCCAGGATGAGTTCCACTAATGTGACGCCCCGGGGCGTCTTAGAGTTGAGTCTCATTCCAACGGACCTGCACCGTTACCCGGCGCGGACAATCCGCGCACCCGGTCGGAACGGAATCGATGCGTATCCTCGATTGATAGGCGATGTTCCCGAGCACCGTATTGCACCCCCAGGCGGACCACGTCCCGCTCGGGTTGAGCGGATCCGAACCGCCCGCATACCACGTATCCGCCCGGACCCAGGACCGCCGGAACTCGATCTGCCGGCGCGCCAACTCATAGGCGACCAGCCGACGTTTCGAACGGGATACGAGATAGCGCCCCGAGGTGATCACGCTGAAAAAACCGGCCGCCAAAAGCCCGAGGACGACCATGGAGACCATGATCTCGACAAGCGTAAATCCGGAACGCGAAGGCGCGTGTCCTGGAAGGATTTTTACAAACATGTGCCTGTGCAGGCGGGTTGAGCTGCGGTGTTCGTGATCGTCCAGGTGCGGCCGCTGCGGACGGCCGTGGCCGTAAAGGCCGTCGGGCTCGACGTGCCGACCGTGTAGTCCCAGACGCGCTCGTTGAGATCCAGCGTCAGATTACCGTTGATGAGAGCGATGTTGCCCTGGGTGCCGGCCGGCGCAGGATAGAAAGACTCTATGCGCGAGAAGAACATGCGCTCGGAATTCCGGATCAGCAAAAGGGAAGAGGTCGCCTCCTTGTCCAGCGCCTTTTCGCGTGTCGTCACATAATTCGGGTAGGCCATCGTGGCCAGGATCCCCACGACGATCACCACGATCATCAATTCGATCAGCGTAAAACCGGCCTCTCTCGCGACAAATCCCCTCTCGTACATAGACACCGCCGGGAAAACTCTTTTTTAAGCCCCTCTTAAAGAATGCTCGGTTCGGTACAGGCCAGGACCCCGCCATTGTTGAGCGTCATGGTGTAGGCGAAAGGGCCGTTGGGCGACCGGCCACCGGCCGTGCAACGCACCGCGCTGCCCGTAAAACTCGCCCCGCCCCCGCCCAGGGCGACGGAATACCGAAAGTAATAACTCGTATTGCACGCGGTCGGCACGCTCACCCCCAGCGCCGACAAGCTCGTCGTGTACTTGTCATACTCGAGAAAGTAGGCCACTTGGGCGTCGCGGATGACGCCCAGGACGTTGCGGGCCTCGGCGGAGCGCCCCTTCTCCACGACGCGGATGAAGCGCGGCACCGCGATGGACGCCAGGATACCGATGATGACGACGGCCACGACAAGCTCTATCAAGGTAAAACCGGGTTCTTTCGCTTGTGCCTCTTTCTTCATGACATCCCTGCCCGCTGACTCCGAAGCATGGCTTTTTCCGCGTGTCCTCTTAAGGAAAACGCTCCGGCTTACCTAAAAGTTTCCCTCTCGTAAACCGGAGCGCTTAAGGATCCCGCTTTCATTACGACAACCTGACGCTTAGGCCGTTACAACAATGGCAGGACAGCCGTGTTCGCTGACGTCAGCTGGCCGCCGATCGCGATCGTGATGGTGTACCCGGCTGCCAGCGGCGCACCCGGGTTCTCGACCCCGTTTCTTGTCGCCGTTGCGATGACAGCAGTTTCGGCGGCTGCGATAGTCGCTGCGTTTGTCACGAAAGTAAAATACTTGGCCGGCGGTGCCGGCGTGTCTAGCAGGGCGATGTTGCCCGTATACGCATTCCACTGGGCAGCATACCGCATCTGCGACGAACGCAGCGCATCCAGGATACTCTTGGCCTCGGCCATCCTTGCCCTCTCGGCCACGCGGATGAAGCGCGGCAGCGCGATCGAGGCGAGAATTCCGATAACGATGACAACGATGATCAATTCAAGTAACGTAAAACCCTTCCGATTCTTAAGCCGTAACATCGTATTCCCCCTTTCCGTGGGTTTGAAACCCTCTTAGATGATGGATTATGAGTCCGTCTTGTGCCTCTATTTTTCACCTCCTTCTTATCAAAAAGTATATCATCCCCCAGCATCTTCGTCAATCAAAAAATACACTAACCCGTTGTCTCAAACAGGCTTAGATGTTGCGAGGTTAAAGATCGGCAAAAAGATCGAGATGACCATCGCCCCGATGATGATGCCGATGAAGACGATCATCACGGGCTCGAAGATCGTGGCCAGCCTGTTGACGAACGTCTCCAGGTACTCCTGATAATACTTGGAGATACGCTTGAGCATGCCCGTCAGCTCGCCGATCTCCTCCCCGATCGAGACGAGCTGGATGCTCATCGGCGTGAAGATCTCCATCTTCTCCATGGGCTCGGCCATGCTGCGGCCCTCCTTGACGTTCTTCTTGATAAAGGCGATGCACTCGGACATCTTCGCCGAGCCGGCGCTGCGCTCGGAGATCTCCAGGGCGTAAAGGATGGGCACGCCGCTCTCGACAAGGATGGCCATCGTCGTCGCGAAGCGCTCCAAGAGCATATAACGGAAAAAGTCGCCCATGACGGGCGCCTTGAGCCGCATCTCCTCGAAGAGCCGGTTGAACTTGGGCTGGGCATTCAGATGCCGGAAGAAAAAAACGATGCCGGCGATCGCCGCGACGAGGATATAGGACTTCTCGACGAGAAAGTGGCTGATGTTGATGACGACGCGCGTGGCCAGGGGCAGCGGCACGCCGAACGACTCGAGGATCCCGGCAAAGGTCGGGATGATCTTCATCACGAAAAACATGACGGCCGATACGGAGATAAGGAGCAGGATCCCCGGATACAGCAACGCCGAGAGGATCTTGCGGCGAAAGGCCATATCCTCCTCGAGGTAATAAGCCAGCTTCTCCAGCACCGTGGGCAGGTTGCCGCTCGCCTCCCCCGTCTCCACCAAATTGAGCCACAGGGCGCTGAAGACCTTCGGGAACTTGGCCATGGCATCGCGCAGCGTCCGGCCGCCCTCCATGTCCTGCCGGATCTGGCCCACGATATCAAAGAGCTTCTTGCTGTCAACCTGCTTGCCGATGATGTCGAGGCTGCGCAAAAGACTCACGCCCGCGCCCAGCAAAAGAGCCAGCTGGCGGGCCGTGATGACCATATCCGTGGCGCGCACCGCGCTGTGGGTGAACTGAGACCTCTTTCTGCGCGCGATGTTCCGGGGCGCCGTCCCCGCCGTCATCTGCTGACTGATCTCAAGGGGCAGGATCGAGGTGACGATCAGCCCCTTCTGCTGCAGCTGAAGCACCGCCTCGTCCGGGGAGAGGGCGTCCAGGATCCCGGTATCGCGCTCTCCCGTACCCTTGCGGCCGATGTAAGAAAACCTAGGCACCCTCCACCCCCACCGTGGCGCTCAATGCCTCATCGAGCGACGTGACGCCTTCCTTGACCTTCTTGATCCCGCTGTCAAAAAGCGTCAGCATGCCTTGCTGGCGGCCGAGCTCCTTGAGTTGCTGGGCATTGACGCCCGGAACGATGTACTTGCGCATATCGTCGTTCACGTAGAAGACCTCGCTGATGCACGTGCGCCCCCTGTAGCCGAAGTGATTGCACTTATCGCATCCCTTGGCCCGGTAGATGAGCTCGGTAAAACCAAAGCGCTCGCGCTCTTCGGGCGTCGGCTCGTAGGCCTCCCGGCAGTGCAGGCAGAGCTTGCGGACCAGGCGCTGCGCCACGATGACCAGAAGCGACGGCATCAGGAGGTAGGGCTCCACGCCGATATCGATGAGGCGCGTCACGGCCGACGGCGCGTCGTTCGTGTGGAGCGTGCTCAAGACGAGGTGACCGGTCAACGCCGAACGCACGCAGATCTGGGCGGTCTCCAAGTCGCGCACCTCGCCGACCATCATGATATCGGGGTCCTGGCGCAGGAAACTCCTCAGCGCCGTCGCAAAGGTCAGGCCGATCTCAGGCTTGATCTGCACCTGGTTGATCCCGTCCAGGTGATACTCGCAGGGGTCCTCGACGGTAACGATGTTCTTCTTCGGCGTCTTGACCTCGGTCAGGACGGCGTACAGGGTCGTCGACTTGCCGCTGCCGGTCGGGCCGGTGATGAAGATGAGGCCGAACGGCGCATACATCGCCCTGCGGAACTCCTCGAGCTGTTGCGGGAAGAACCCCATCTGATCAAGATCGAGCACCACCCCTTCCTTGTCCAGAATACGCAGGACGATCTTCTCGCCGTAGATGGTCGGCATCACGGAGATGCGCAGGTCGATATCGCGGCCCTCGATGCGCACCCGGAAGCCGCCGTCCTGCGGCAGGCGCTTCTCGGCGATGTCGAGCTTGGAGAGGATCTTGACGCGCGAGACGATCGGCAAATGCAGGTGACGGGCCGGCGGCGGGATCTCGTGCAAGACCCCGTCGATGCGGTAACGCAGGCTGATCTTTTCCTGAAACGGCTCGATGTGGATATCGGAGGCCCGCTCGTCGATCGCCTGCTTGATGATGAGATCGACGAGCTTGACCACCGGCGCCTCTTCCGCCCGGGCGACCAGACGGTCGATGCTCAGCTCTTCGGGCTGAAACTCCTCGACCGGCCGGAAGTCGTCGACGGTCCTATAGGAGTCCTTGACGGCCGCCTTCAGGATGTCGCGCTTGCCGTAAAACTCTTCGATGGCCTTGAGGATCTCGGACTTCGTGGCGATGACGGGATTGATCTCGCAGCCGACGAGCTTGCGCAGGTTGTCGATCAGGATGACGTCCAGGGGGTCGGTGATGGCGCAGGTGATCGAGTCCATGGTCTTGGACAACGGCAGGACGGCGTTCTTGACCGCGAACTCCTTGGGGATGGCCCCGTCCAGGTTCTGGTCCAGGGCCGGCTTCAGGAGACCCGCCCCCATGGAGACATAGGGCAGGTTCAGCTGCTTGCCGAGCGCCACCACGACGTCCTCCTCGGTGGCGAATCCCAGCTTGAGGAGGATCTCGCCGAAACGCCCCCCTTCCTTCGCCTGGACCTTGATGACCTCATCCAGCTGTTTCTGCGTGATGATGCCTTCTTTGAGGAGGATCTCGCCGAGCTTCAGATAAGGTCGCACCATGGTATCCTGTAAAATGGTCTATAGTCTTGAAATGACAAAACGTACCATCAATTTTCCCACCGCTCGAGGTAGCTGTCAACCTCTCGTTTCCGCGAGACGGCGGGAACCTGCTCCCGGAACACAAAGGAAGCGCCCTGCGGGAAGGGCCTGTCGGCCTGGGCCAGGGCCGCCACATTCTTGGCGTCGATGATGTGGGGCGTGATGAAGACGAGCAGCTCGCGTTCCTGGTGCGTCTCGTCCTTGTGACGGAACATCATGCCGATCAACGGAAGATCGCCCAGGATGGGCCACTTCTTTTCCGTCTTCTCCTCTCTGGTCCGGATGAGGCCGCCCACCACGATCGTCTCGCCGTCTTCGACCATCAGCGCGGCAGCCGTCGACCGGATCTCCGGATCCCTGTATTTCCCCGGGAAGGTCTGACTGTCCTTCGCCTCGATCACGCTCGGCTCGATGAAGAGCGTCACGCAGCGGCCCTCGACATCCACCTGGGGCGTCACCTTCATCAGGATGCCCGTTTCTGTCCGCTCCGCCCCTGACGTCATCGTCGACGTATTGCCTTCCGTGACCGACTGCGTCTGCTCTCCGATGGCCTCGTTGGTCGCGATCTTGATCTGTGCGGTCTCATTGCTCAAGGTCAGGATCCGCGGCCGCGCCAGGAACTTCGTCTGTGTGTCCGTCCTCAGGAAATCCAGGGTAGCCGTAAAGACCTCGGCGCTGAGCTTCCCGTACTTGAAGGCGGGGGCTGTCCCGTCATCCAGGCTGGAAATGCCGTTCTCGTGGATCGGGACACTGTCTGCGAAGAAGTTGGGAAAGCGCGTGTCTCTGGAGGCTCCCTGCAACGACAAGAGGCTGGACGTCATGTCCACGCCCAGCTCGTCCATGGTGCTCTTTGCGACGTCGAGCATCTCCACCTCGATCATGACCTGCGGGACGGACGTATCCAGGAGCCGGATGACCTTCTCGATGACGTCGAATTGAGCGGGCACGTCCGTGACGATCAGGCTGTTCGTCCGGGCATCGGCGATCACCTTGCCGCGCTCCGTAAGGATGTTCTTCACCGTCGCCTCGATCCCGACATCCTTGTCTTCGCCTCCTCCGGTTCTCCCCTGCCCTCCCCCAGCTACCAGGGAGGAAAGGGTTATCCCCGCGGTCGGCCCTTCCTCGATGCGCTGGTACAGCTTCGAGGACTTCAGGCGCGCAAAGCGTAACGAATAAACCCGCGTGAGCAATTCGGGATCCGGCCGTCCCGTCTCCTTGACGACAAAGATGTTGCTGCCGGGATCCAGCTCATAGGTCAGGTTGTTGGCGGCCATGATCTTTTTCAAGGCGTCGTTCAAAGGCACGGCGTCCAGGTAGAGCGTCACCGTCCGGTCCTGGATGGACTGGGAGGCGATGAAGTTCAGGCCCGACTGCTCCGAAAAGATCTTCAGGATGTCCTTGAGGCTCGCGTCACGAAAATCCATGGAGATCTTCTTATACGACTCCTGGGCGATGAGGTCCATCGCGTAGAAGTCGAAATCCTGCGCCAGGGTCGAGGAAACCAGGCACCACCCGCCCGCCAGGACGAGCAGCGTTGCGGCGCGCCCCACCGCACGCCTCACCTTATTACGATAGCGTTTCATGATCCGGCCCTCCGCTTTTAGTTGGATCCATCAAGGGGTTCTTTTGAGAAGATACTCGCGTCCGTGAAAACCAAAAAGGATGCCGTCGCGGCCGATGCGCAGGACCTGCGCCTCCCCTATCGCGTCTCCGACCGCCACGATCTCGCCGTTGATGATGGCGCGCGCCTCATCGATCCCCCAGACGAGGCCCGCGACCGAGAATTGCGACAGATCCAGCAGTTCTTCCTCGGGGATCGACTCCGTATTCTCATCCGTCGACGACGCTTCCGCCCTCTCTTCCTGCTCGACGACGTCAGAAGGGAGGAATGACTGAAACGGGTCGCGAAAGGAAAGGTCAGACGCCGGCGGCGCCTGCCGACCTTTCGGGGCCCCCTGCGGGGCCGCCGCCTCAGGGGGGGCCGAAACGGCCTCCTGGGCGCGGACGGTGCCCGGCGGCACCGCCAGCAGACCGATGATCACTAAAGCCAAAAATCTCATGGAAGCCTTATTTGAAATAAAACGCCGCACCCTTGAGGTTCATCTTCAACATCCTATCGGGACCCACCTGTCCCTCTGAGGACTCGGGGCTCAACGTCACCTCGTGCACCCGCAAAAGTTCGGGAAGCGCCCGGACCGCCAGCAGGAATTTCGCCAGGCTCCGATACGTCGTATTGGCATTGAGAAAAAAAGGTATGCTAAGCAGATGCGCCTCGTCCTCTTTTTGCAACGGCGTGATATCCTGCACACGCATGCCCGCCTCCTCCCCAAGCTGCGACAAGACCTCGACGACCGCGGCAAAGTCCGTCGAAGGCCAGCCGTTCTTCCTCAACTCTTCCACCCTTTCGTTCAAGACGACGATGCGATCCAGGCTCTTGGCCTTCTCTTCTTCCTTGCGGACATTCTCCTTGACCCACCAGGCCTTGCCCATTTGAAAGTCATAGGCCTTCTTGGCCAAAAACAGGCCCACGAGCGCCACACCGATGACGACCAGCGTCTCGCGATGTTTTTTAAAAACTGCTGGGTCTAGCATGCAGGTCTCTCTTTTGTGCCGAACTGCAAACGATCTTGAAGGTCAGGTAGGCGACGTTGCTCTCCTCCTTCTCCCGGTAGGAGACGAGCTCGATATTGGCATACTCCTCATCAAGGGTCGCGTCCTCCTTCAGGCGCGCCAGAAAGTCATTCATGAGATCAAGCCGCCGGCGCGGTTCTTCATCGTAGGAGGCGCACTCCAACTCAAGGTAACCATTCTCCGAGGAAAAAAAGATGCGCACCACCCATACCCCCTTCGGCACGAGGCGGGGCAGATGGACCAGGATGTCCTGGGCCCGGGCGGCTTCGATCGCATCCGTCCAGGACTTTTTCTTCGTGATCAGGTCGCGCTCACTCTGCTCGATGGTCTCCAGCGTCGAAAGGTCGAGGCCCGACAGAAAGGGCGGCTGCGCGACGGTCTTCACCTGCAGCTCTTTCTCGAGGGGATACAGCTTCGAAAAGCCCATGCCGTAGCCGACCGATACCAGGATCGCTGCGATGACGGAGCCCTTGATCAACGACTCCCGGGACTCCTGGACGAAGTTCAACAGGACCTGTTCGGCGTTCTGGCTCGCCAAGCCCGCCATCACCACCGACATCGTGTCAAACTTCTCCGGTTTGGCAAGGTTCAAGGTGACCAACGAAGACCGCATGTGCCGGCAAGACGCCCCGCAGGCCTTGAAGACGTCAAAGATCATGTCATCGGGCACGTCCCTGCCTTTAAAGAAATCCTTCACCGCAACGACGTGCGTCTTCAAGCCCAGCTCGCGGTGGAAATGGTCGCCCCATTCGGTCCTTCCCTGAGGCGACAGGATCAACATCTCGTCGATATCTTTCTTCATGAACTGACGGCGGAAATAATCCATCGACACGCGCACCTCGTTCACAAGGCGGTAGAGCATCCCCTCCGTGTCGCGCTCGGCGGCGCCGCCCTTGCCGAATCCCAAGAGGCGGATATCGCGCGTGAAATAAGGAAAGCCCTTGTCGATGATCAGGATGTCGGCCTCGTCCTGGTCCACCTCGAGGATGACGTAGGACTTGTTTGCGGAGATCTTGCCGCGGACGGCCAGAAACCGGAAGAGACTGAAGAGGCTGGGCTCGAAGGCCACGACATCGAGGTTCAACTGTTTGAAGAGATTCTGATAACGGTTGAGCCCCTCGCGACGCATGCCGCACAGGATCACCTCGAGGATATTCGCCCGCGGCCGGATCCGGTACTGGAAGTCATACGAAAGGTCCTCGACCTTGAAGGGGACGTACTTCTTCATCTCGAAGTTGATCCCCGCCACGATCTCCGATTTGGGGATCTGGGGCATCTCGAAGAAGCGGATGATGAGGTCTTTGGAAGGCAGGGCCACGACGATGCTGCGCGTATCGACACGGCTGTCGCGCAGGGTCTTCTGCATGAACGCTACGAGTTCGACCATGTTGTTTTGAAAGACCTGGAAGATGTCTTCCGTCCCGGACGCCTGGGAGCGCATGGCCTCAGGGTACGGAAAACACGAGAACTTCTCGAGCCTTCCCCCGCGTTGCTGCACGATCACAAAACCACGTGAGCTGAAATAGACCCCTGCGGCTTCTTTACCGAAAAATTGAAACATAGCCCCGTTCCCCTATCTCTTCACCCTGGCCGAGCGATGGTGCGCCCTGAGCCACCTGTCGATCTCTTTCTTGTCGAATCGCCAGACACCGCCGACCTTGATGCCGGCGATCTTGCTTTCATGCAACCAGTTATAGATCGTCTGGCGCTTTAAGCGGAGATAATTCGCAAGTTCGTCGACATCCATGAGCGTGTACATACGCATCCCCTGCTGAGTGGTATATTTTTCCTTAGAATTAATTAAAGCATAATGTTTTTACTTCGTCAACTAAAATTTTACCTATATTTACCTGGATTTACTTGAGGGTGAAGCGGAAAGGCGGAGAGATTACCAGACAGATGTGTAGCCGCTCGTGGTGTTCAGGCAGACGGTGTTGGGGGGGCAGAAGCCGCCGCTATTGGTTGTCACGTTCACGTTCGTCGTGCCGACGACCGCGCCGCTGTTCTCGTCGATCGACCAGGGTATCGCGTAGGACGTCGCCAAGGGCTGTTCCAGACGCAGCACCTCCCGCGCCAGGATATTGGCCGCCTCGGCCGCGTACCAGCCGCGGATACGGCGCACGTCGGCCTCGATCTGACGCGTGCTCGATGACATCAGCCCCAGCATCGTCGCCGCCAGGAGAGAAAAGACGACGACAAAAATGAGCATGCTGACGATAGCGAGCCCCCGTCTCATGGTCGCTTCCTAAGGGTGATCTTATAGTCCTTTTCTTCGTTAAGCAACACGACGTGCCCTTCGCGGGCCAGCCACCCGACGCTCATCAAAACAAGCTCCTGGGACCTGTCCAGATCTTTGACCAGTCGCGAGAGCGCCACGTCTCCGTGGGCGTCCAGATAGTGCCATATGTCGCCGGCAACGATTCCGATCTCCGTGATCATGGACCCTCCCCCTCTTTTTGTTCCCTCTTATTCAAGGTCCCGCACACGGGACACGCACTGATCCGTAAGGGCTTGGGATCAAAATAAGTATGCAGGCAGACCGCACACTGCCACACCTGGCGCGAGGAGCCCCGGACCCGATCCCATCGAGGAACCTCCCACAGGAAGGTCCCCACAAAGTAAAGACACAAGGCCCCAAGGAAATAATAACAGAATAAAAATAAAAAATCAATTTTAAACATCCCTGCCCCTGTGCTTGTCTACTTGAGCCGGATGAAGAGACGCACCGGCTGCTCCACGTTCAGATCGTCGGTCTGGAACACGGCCCGCTGCAGCTTAAAGATGATGAAGCTGTCCAGGATCGGGTGGCCGCTGCCGGTGATACGGCGCACGGCGCGCACGCGGCCGTCCGGCGTCAGCGTGAGGGCACACTCCATGTGCGCGGCGACATCTTCGCGCTCGACCATCTTTTTCAAGTCCGAAAAGTCCACGTTGCGCAAAAAGGCCGGCGGGTCGAACAAATAGAAGTGCACGCGTGCCGGGCTCCTCGGAGCGCCTGCCCCGTGTGCCGGCACCGGTGACTCTTGCGGCGCCCCCATGACCGACATCTCGGCAAGGGCCGGCAGCGGTTTGAGAGGAGCCTGCGGCTCCTTGGCGTGGTAAGACGCTGCCTTCCCCGGCGCAAGCAACACGGCACCCAACGCCGTGCCGCCTTCTTGCAGCGATACACCGACCGTCTTAAGGTCGACGCGGGCAAGGATCGCCCCCAGAAAGACGGCATCCCATCGGGAAAACGCGTACCTCTCCGGCGTCAGGCAGGGTGTCAGGAGACCGAAGAACAAGAGGTGCAGTCCCAGCGACGCGACCGCCCCCCCGATAAAAAAAGAAGAGGACCGCGTCACGGCGCCTCCGTCAGCGTGACGATGTGGATCTGCCGCACCCCGGCCTCCCGGCACAGGCGCCAGACGCGCGCCACCTCGCGGAAGACGACCCCCGGCTCGACGACAAAAAGGAGGTTGCGCCGTTGGGGCTCGATGAGCCGGATCTCCTGGGCCAACGCCGGCAGCCCCACCTCTTCGCGATTCAGCGCCAGGCGGCCATCCTCAGCCAGAAAGAGCGTCTGCCATGTTCCCGCCTCGGGGACCTGCGTGAAGACGACGGGCAGGTCCGCGGAAAGAACCGGCTGCGAGGCCATGCCGCAGACCAGGAACACCCCTCCCATCCCGAGGACCGCACCGTAGACGAGGACCCACAGGAACGGATAGAAACGCACGCCGGTGAGGGTCAGACGCCGCGAAAACCTCATGTACTGACTCTCCGTTCGATAAGATCTTCAAGAAAGACGGTGGCCGTCTGTTCCAGCATCGCCTTCTCCTGCTCGATGCGCGCGGCGAGGAACCGATACGCCAAAAAGAGCGGCAGGGCAAAGAGCAGGGCCACGAACCCGCACAGCACCATCTCCCAGCCGCCGGCCAAGAGGTCCGAAAAACCGACCGCCACCTGGTGGGACGCCTTCGCCTCCACCGTCCCCAGGACCTTTAACATGCCCGCCAGACCTCCCAGCAGGCCCAGGAGGGGCAGGGCCTGGATCAGTGTCTCCAGAGCGTGCATGCTGCTCTCGAGGAACGGAACTTCGCGCAGAAATCCGTCGTCCAGGGCCTCGCGGATCTCCTCTTTGCGGCGGTCGTATTTCAGGATACCGGCGCGCAGGATCCGGGCGACGGGGGTCGGATCCTTATGCGTCGCCTCCAGCGCCTCCTTGATGCGCTGGCGTTCGATGCCGTCGAAGACGCTCTTCAGGAGCGCCGTCACGTCCTGGCGCCAGGCCGCCATCTGAAAGGATTTCGCGAAGACGACGCCCCATGCGAGAAACGAACAGACGAATACCGGCACGAGCATCGGCCCGCCACGCTCGAAAAATGCCGTCCGGCGCGCCAGGACGAACGAAACAAAGACAGCCGCTAAGCACCACATCCCCGCCCCGAATACCTTCTTGATCATGGCTTCACTCCGATCCCGCTTGGGCCTTCATCATCGTCAACTTTTCCCGGGCGTACGCCGCCTCGGGCACATCCAGAGACGCAATCGCTTCAAGGATCCTTCTGAGCTCCTCGTGCGCCGAACGGTTTTCATAGATCTGAGCCACGCGCAAAAGGGCCTTTACGGAAATCTTCTCATCGGGCGAAAGGTAATGGACCTGCATATATGCCTCCACGGCCTCCTGCCAGCGGCCGGCCTCTTCGTAGACCTCTCCCATCTCCCAGAGGGTGGCGCTGTCCTGAATGCTGCCCATCGCGGCCCGGGCCTGGTCCAGCGCCTCGAGCGCGCCGGCCTGGTCTTTATCCTGCACCAGAAGGCGGGCCGTCTTCACGTGGGCCGTCTTGACCCACGGACCGGCAAGCGCCGCCGCCTGCCGGAAGGAGGAGACGGCGCGCTGCGTCTGTCCCTGGGCAAGATAGACGTCCGCCATCGCCATCAACGCCATCGCGCGCGTCGCGTCGGTCGTCTGGGGGTCTTCCAGAACACTCTCGAAGCTACGCAGGGCCATCGGAAAAGCCCCCTCGGCCGCATGCGCGCGGCCGATCCCCAGATACGCGTCCGCGAGGCCTTCGTGATGAGGATAATTACGGATCATCCGCTCGAAGGCGCGGCGGGCGCCGGCATAATCCTCCTGGGCCGCCAAGGACTGCCCCAGCCAGAAGAGGACGTTGGGCGAAAAGGGCGAGTCCGGGTAACGCGTCACGAAATCCAGAAAGAGGCGCTGCGCCTCGGACATCTGCCCCATCTCAAACGTGGCGTGCGCAATCTCGTACTCCGCCTTCTGGCGCAACGTCCCTTCCTGGGGAAACTGCTGGCGCACCATCTGATAGTATTCGATGGCCTTCTTGTAGCCGCCTTCGTTCATCCAGCACTCGGCCAGCAAAAAGAGCGCCTGAGGCCTGAACGGCGAATCCCTGTAATTCTTCACGAACGCCTCAAGCTCCTGGCGGGCCGTCGCGAACAACCCCTTTTGGAAGTACGTCGCGCTCAGGAAGTAGCGTGCGTCGTCCACGAGATTGGAAGACGGATAATCGGCCAGGAGCTTGCGGAACGCGAGGATGGCGGCGTCGGTATCGTCCGACCGCAGCCAGGCCACCCCGAGCTGAAATTGGATATAGTCGTTGTAGACGCTGTCGGGGTAGATCTCAAGGAAGTTCATGTAGCCGTTGATGGCCTTGTCATACTCCCCCGCATCCAGGTAGGTGTCGGCCAACTGGCACATGGCGCTCAGCTTGAAGATCTTGTCCTTGGTCAGCGTTACCACCTTCTGGAAGGCCTCTTGCGCGGAAGGGAAGTCACCGACCTTCAGATACGACCAGGCGAGGCCGTAATAGATCTTATCGCGCAGCTCCCGGTTGTCGGCAAGACCGCGGAAGACGCTCTTGAGCTTGTCGAGGGATATCCTGTAGGAGACGATTGCCTCCTGAAAACGGGACAGATGATACAGGGCCTCGGCCCGGCCGAAATAGGCGAGGGGCAGAAACTCGCCCTGCTTGTCAGCCGCGACGACCTTGTCATAAAGGTAAAGGGCCTCGGCCGGCACCCCTTCTTCAAGGAAGATGACCGCCCGGCCCAAGACGACGGACAACGGCGCGTCCTCTTCGTAGGCCGCAAAGACCTCCCGGGCCTTCTCGTAATTCTTCTCTTTCAAATGGGACCAGCCCAGCCCGATGCGCGCAAGCTGGCGCAGCTCATCCGCGCTCGTCTGGTCCAGGCACGCCTTGTAGGCCTTCACGGCACCGGCGAAATCCCCGAGATAGAAGCTGGCCTCTGCCAGATAAAACAGGGCGCGGTCCAACTCTTGGGCCTCGGGGTAGCTTTCCAGGAACCGGCCCAGTTCATCCTTCAGCGCGCCGTAATCGCCCTTGCGGTACAGGACCTCGCAGATGCCGAAAGCGCCCTCCTTGCCCGCCGAGGTCTTGGCGTAGCCCGTCAGGACATCCCGGTAGACGGCCATGGCCTCCTCGTACTTCTTTCCCGCGAGGTACGCCCGCGCCAAAGAAAAGTGAGCGGAGAGAAAATAGGAAGAGTCCTTGTGGTCCTTGATCAGCTCACGGTACAGTTCCTCGGCGCGGCGATGGTCGCGGCCCTTGCTGTACACCTCTGCCAACCAGAAGAGGACCCTGTCGCGGATCGACTGGGCGCCTTTCATCTCCAGGAGCATCTCGAACTGGTCCAGGGCCTTGAGATACTTTTCCTGGGCGAAGTAACACTGTCCGATGTAGACCAACGCCTCCAGCTTCTTATGGGTGTCGTCGTAGGTCTTGATGAAGCGGTCGAACAGGGTGATGGCCACGTCATAGAAGCCGTCCTGGTAGGACTTGACGGCCACGTAAAACGCGTCCTCCTCCTTGCGGTTGAGCTCCTGCGCCGCCGCCTGCCCCGCCAGGAGCGCGCCCGCCAACACCGCTATCGCTATCCATCGTCGATTTCTCATATCACTTCCATGCGTTCATCGCCATAATGTGCCGCCGGCGGGTCCTGTCCGAGGCGTTCGCCCCCATCCGCGCTCGCTCGTCATCCCAGCTCGGTGTGGCCGCTTCCGCGGCCCCGGCCGGCCTCACATCTCGTCCGGCGCGCTACCCGGTCGGCCTTATTCGGCCGACCAGCGCCCCATCCCCCCGTGGGAGCCTTTTGGGCTCGACACCCTAGGTTGGGCGTGGGCGCTTCTGCGCCCCGGGCCGCCTCACATCTCAGGCGGTGAGCGCTCATCGGTCCGACTTATCCGTCGGACCAGCGGCCCTTCCGCTGCGGGCGGCTGGGGCATCACGCCTCGGCCACCCGCCGGTGAGACTGAAAGACCTGGCCTCTTAGTCTCACCTAACCCAACAGGCGTTTCAGGTACTGGCCCGTGTAGGAACGCTTGTTCTTGGCGACCTCTTCGGGGCTGCCGCAGGCGACCACCGTGCCGCCGTCGTCGCCGCCCTCGGGTCCCAGATCGATACAATAATCCGCGCACTTGACCACGTCCAGGTTGTGCTCCACCACCAGGACGGTGTTGCCCATATCCACGAGCCGCTGCAGGACGTCGAGCAACTTGCGCACGTCCGCAAAGTGCAGGCCGGTCGTCGGCTCATCGAGGATGTAAAAGGTCCGGCCCGTGGCGCGCTTGCACAGCTCGCTGGACAGCTTCACGCGCTGGGCCTCCCCGCCCGAAAGGGTCGTGGCGGCCTGGCCGAGCTGGATGTAGCCCAGGCCCACGTCCGACAACGTCTGCAGGGTGTTCTTAAGGACGGGAATGTTCTCAAAGAGTCTGAGCGCCTCGTCCACGGACATGTCCAGAACGTCGGCGATGGACCTGCCCTTGTAGGTCACCTGCAGGGTCGCCTCGTTATAGCGCTCGCCCTTGCAGACCTCGCAGCGCACATAGACATCGGGCAAAAAGTGCATCTCGATCTTCTTGACCCCGTCTCCCCCGCACGCCTCGCACCGCCCCCCCTTGACGTTGAAGCTGAATCGGCCGGGCTTGTAGCCGCGGCTGCGGGCCTCGGGCAGGCGCGCGAAGATGTTGCGAATATGAGTAAAGACGCCCACATACGTCGCCGGATTGGAACGCGGGGTGCGGCCGATGGGCGCCTGGTCCACCTCGATCACCTTGTCGACGTGCTCGACGCCCGTGAGTCCCTTGATCAAAAGGTGACGCCGCGCGCCGCGGCCGAGCCGGGCGCGCAGGGCCGGATACAACGTCTCGTTGACCAGCGTGGACTTTCCCGATCCCGAGACGCCGGTGACACAGGTAAAGACCCCCAACGGAAAACGCACGTCTATCCCTTTAAGATTATGCGTGCGCGCGCCCTGGAGGAGGACCCCCTTTTTGTCCCGGTAGGGCCGGCGGACGGGGGGCATTTGGATCGTCTGCCTCCGGTTCAAAAATTGCGCCGTCAGCGAGCGGCCCGCCTTCAGCAATCCTCTCGTGGGGCCCGCGTAGAGCACCTCTCCGCCGTGCCGGCCCGCGCCCGGGCCCAGGTCCACGACGTAGTCGGCCGCGCGGATCGTCGCCTCGTCGTGCTCCACGACGAGCAGCGTGTTGCCCATGTCACGCAAAGACGCCAGGGTCGAAAGGAGCTTGGCGTTGTCGCGCGCGTGCAGGCCGATGCTCGGCTCATCCAGGCAATACAGGACGCCGACGAGCCCCGAGCCCACCTGTGTCGCCAGGCGGATCCGCTGGAACTCGCCGCCCGAGAGGGTCTGGCTCTTGCGGTCGAGCGTCAGATACCCCAGGCCGACGTCCAGACAGAATTTGAGTTTTTCACGCACGTCCCTGAGGGCCTGGGCGGCGATCAGGCGCTCGACGCCGCTCAAGGGGAGATCCTGGAAAAAACGGCGGGCCTCGGTGATGCTCATGCGCACGACGTCCCAGATGGAGCGGCCGTGGATCGTGACGGCCAGACTCTCTTTTTTGAGACGCGACCCGCCGCAGGCGGGACACGGCAGCTGCGACATGAAACGCGCGATCTCTTCTTTCAGGAACATGCTGTCCGTCTGGTGGAAGAGGCGCTCGAGGTGCGGGACCAGTCCTTCAAAGCGCCGGCCCCAGATGACCTCATCGCAACCGTACAGGATCGCCCGGCGGTGCTCCTTGCTCAATCCATAAAAGGGTGTGCCAAGGTCAAAGTCGAGGCGGCCGGAGAGCTCGCGCAACAGGCTGCGGTAATACAACAAATATCCCTTGCCCCCTTTTTTCCACGGCTCCAGCGCCCCCTCGAGGATGCTCTTTTTTTTGTCGGGTATGATGAGGTCCAGATCAAATTCCATCTTCATGCCCAGGCCGTTGCAGGCCGGGCACGCGCCGTAAGGGGAGTTGAAGGAGAAGATCCTCGGCTCCACCTCGACGATATTGATCCCGCACGCGACACAGGCATAGCGCTCGCTATAGACCTTGTCCTGGAAACGGCCGTCCTTTTGGGGCCGCGCGGCGATGACAGTACCCTTGCCGGCCTTGAGGGCCGTCTCGACCGAATCGGTCAGCCGCTGCTTGACCTCCCCCGTCAACAGGAGGCGGTCGACGACCGCCTCGATGTGGTGGACCTTGTAACGCGCGAGGCGCACCTCTTCGTCGAGCTCGACGACCCGGCCGTCCACGCGGGCGCGCGAGAATCCCTGTTTCTTCAACTCAGCGAGGGCCTTGCGGTACTCCCCCTTGCGCCCCTGGATATAGGGCGCCAGGATCTCCACGCGCGTCGCCGCCGGCCAGGTGAGGATCTGGCCGACGATCTCCTGGGCGCTCTGACGCCGGACCGCGCGGCCGCAGCGCGGGCAGTGCGGGACGCCGATGCGCGCGAAGAGCAGCCGCAGGTAATCGTAGATCTCGGTCTGGGTGCCGACGGTCGAGCGGGGGTTGCCGCCGGCCGTGCGCTGTTCGATCGCGATGGTGGGCGACAACCCTTCGATCGCGTCGATGTGGGGCTTCTGCAACTGCTCCAGGAACTGGCGGGCGTAGCTCGAGAGGCTCTCCACGTAGCGGCGCTGCCCCTCGGCATACACCGTATCGAAGACGAGCGAAGACTTCCCCGACCCGGAAAGTCCCGTCACCACCACGAACTGCCGGTGGGGGATCTCCAGGTGGATGTCCTTGAGGTTGTGCTCTTTGGCACCCCGGATGATGAGTCGGTCTTTTTTCATGTGGGGCCTCGCGGGCATGCCTGGACCTTCGGGTGCGTGGGGCAAGACCCCCGCCGCTTGGCCTCGTGCTCAAGCGAAGCGGCGGGGGCACGGACACTCGGGGTTATCTCCTTCTTCTCTTTTTCTTTTTCTTGCCTCCGCGAACAAGCTTGGCGCTGGAAATATCACCCTTCTTGTCGAGGAAGTACAGGTATCCGACCTTCTTCTTCAGACCGACCTTGGCAACCTTCTTGGGCTTGCCGCCCTTCTTGTTGCCGCGGGCCATCTTGGCGCAGGACACGTCCCCGCGCTTATCGATGAAGTAAAGATACCCTTTCTGTCTCTTCACTCCTACCTTCATGACCTTCTGTGCCATTCGTCTTCACCCCCTTTCCCAATGGATTTTCTACCATCTTCCATTCCATTGCCCCCTTGCCGCCTTCTTTGTGACGCGGCGGTGAGGGGGGACCGTCAATCGTTTAATTGCCGTTTAATTGCCGATGGAAATCGGTTCTATCAGGCGCTGCACGACCGCCAGCGCCGAAAGGATCGCCAACTGACTCGTCTTGGGGTTCGCGGCACTCGGCACATTTTCGCACCGGATAAAGATACGCCCGCCCTGCGACTCGGCCAGGATCGTATGGACGTTTCTCTTGAGGCGTGGGTCCGCCACGATCTCGACGCGCGGCACGATGCGCCCCCCGGCGGCCAGGGCCAGGGCCGCCACGACGTTGATGTTCTTGGGGAACGCCCGGACCGCCTGAGCGGCCGTGCCGCGAAAGACCGTGCGCGCCGTGCGCAGGCCCTTCAAGCGGATACGATGACGGACCAGATAGTCGGCGCCCTCCAGGGCCCGCGGCGGCTTGTGCGTGCGCAGCACGAGCCGGCGCCACCGGACGAAACCGAAGGCGCGCACGCCGTCAAGGCCCGCGATGGCGCCGCTGGGCACGTACAGGCGCGCCCCTTTTCTTCGTGCGAGCCGGCTCAAGGCGCCCGCCCGGCCCAGGAGCCCGCCGACACTCATCACCAGAACGTCTCTGGAACCCTTCAGGGCCTTTTGGGCGACGTGGGCGCTCACCTTTGCGGAGGCCGCCTCGATGACCAGATCGCACGCCGCCACCAGGCGTCCGAGCGTACAGACGCGCGCGCCGGGGACCTTCTTTGCGAGCGCCCCGGCCTTCGCCTCATCCACGTCGCACACGGCGACGACACGCACCCGGCCCTTGAAGCGCCGCACTGCAGCCACGGCCACCGCCGTGCCGATCGCCCCGCACCCCACGATCCCTATCCGCAATCTCGTCTTTGCCATATGCTTCTCCAGCGGCCGGCGAACCATTTCCCTCGCGGGCATGCTTGTCCGGATGGGTCTCCTCTGCCGGCAGAGGAGACCCCATCCGTCTAAAACAAGGTCGCGGCGGCCGCTAAGGCCTTACGCGCAAAATCGTATTGTCAATAAGCCGCGTCTCGCCCACGTAGACCGCCAGGGCGAGCAAGGCCCTGGCCGTTATCGTGCGGACCGGCTCGAGCGTCTTGGGGTCGACGACCTCGATATAATCGATGCGCGTCTCCGGGACGCGATGGATCAGGTCTTCCAGGGCCTGGATGATCCTGGCGGCCTCCCGCACCCCTTTGGCCACCAGGCGTTGCGCGGACTTGATGGCCTGATAAAGGACCAGGGCGCGACGGCGCTCTTGCGCCGTGAGGTAGGCGTTGCGTGAGCTCATCGCCAGGCCGTCCTTCTCCCTCACGATAGGGCACACCACCACGTCCACGGGAAAGTTCAGGTCCTGGACCATCTTTTTGATGACCACCGCCTGCTGCGCGTCCTTCTGCCCCAGATACATCCGGTCGGGGGCGACGGCCAAAAGCAATTTGGCGACGATCGTGGCCACGCCCGTGAAGTGGCCCGGCCGCGAGCCGCCGCACAGCGGGGCGCTCACGTCTTTTACCACAACGGTCGTCTTGAAGTCTTTTGGGATGAAAACCCTGGGGCTGGGCAAGAAGAGGACATCGCAGAGGCCCTTGAGCAGGCGTGCGTCTTTTTTGGGATCGCGGGGATACTTGTGGAAGTCTTCGTTCGGACCGAACTGGAGAGGATTCACGAAGATACTCGCGACGGTGACGTCATTTTCGCGCCGGGCCCGGCGAACGAGGGACAGATGCCCCGCATGCAGGGCGCCCATCGTGGGAACGAATCCGATGCGCCGGCCCCGTCTGCGGAGCCTGCGTAGGACGTTTTGAAGCGGACGGATGCGTGTGATGGTCTTCACAAAAAGTCGGCGATCCTCCGGTCTCTAACCTTCCTGTTGCCCGCGACCTGCCGCAGGTGCTCGGCCACGGTCTTTCTTGTCACGGGGTGTCGCAGGGCCGGGGCCAGGTCTGCCAGCGGCCGCAACACAAACGCACGGCGGACTAAGCGCGGATGAGGGATGCACAGGTCCTTTTTTCTGACGACCTGGCCGCCGCGCACCAGAATATCCAGGTCCACTTCCCTGGCTGCTCCCCGGATGCCGGCCCGGCGGCCGAGGCGTGCCTCCACCTTCTTCAGGACAGCGAGAAGACGGCTGTTCGTCAACGCCGTCCGGACCCGGATGACGCCGTTGCAATAATTCCTCTGTCCTGCCGGCCCGCCTTCGGGCCGCGTCTCATAAAAGGGTGAGACGGCCTCGAGGCGGACACCCACCTCTTCCTGCAGGAGACGCAGGGCCCCTGAGATATTCCGCCTCCTATTGCCTTTATTGGAGCCCACACCGATATAGACCGCGGACGCGGCGGACCTCTTGCGCCTCATCGCCTTACATGACATCGACCAGATAGACCTTCATGCGCTCGACCGCCTCTTTGAGCTTGTCCTTGTCGAGCGTCATGGCAAAACGCATATACCCTTCACCGTACTTGCCGAACCCCACCCCGGGCGTTGCGATGATGTTGGCGCGTTCGAGAAGCAACTTCGCGAGCTCCAGCGATGACTTGGCCTTGCGGGGATTCTTGGCCCAGACATAGAAGGTCGCCTTGGGCCTGGCGACCTTCCAGCCGATACCGTTCAAGCCCTCCACGAAGACGCGAAAGCGCTCTTCGTAAACGGCGTTGTTCTGCCTGACCGTCTCATCGCCCTGCTGGAGCGCGGCCACGGCCGCCAGCTGGATCGCCTGGAAGATGCCGGAGTCGATGTTGGATTTGACGCGCGCCAGGGCCCCGACGACGTCGGGACAACCCGCCACCCAGCCCACGCGCCAGCCCGTCATGTTGTAGGTCTTTGAGACCGAGTGAAACTCCACCCCGACCTCTCTGGCGCCGGGGGTCTCGAGAAAACTCGGCGGCCTGAAACCTTCGAAGGCGATCTCGGAATACGCCGCGTCGTGGCAGACGATGACGTTGTTCTTTTGGGCGAAGGCGACGACCTTTTCGAAAAAGGCGGCGTCCGCGACGGCTGCCGTCGGGTTGCTCGGGAAATTCAGGAACATCAGCTTGGCCTTCTGGGCCACGCCGTCGGAGATCGCTTCGAGGTCGGGCAAAAAACCGTTGCTCGCACGCAAAGGCATCAGCTGCGGCTTGGCATCGGCCAGGAGGGTGGCGTTGCGGTAAGGCGGATAAGACGGGTCCGGGACGAGCGCCAGATCGCCCTTATTCAAAAACGCCACGGGGGTGTGCGCGATCCCTTCCTTGGAACCGATCAACGGCAGAATCTCCCTGTCGGGGTCCAGCGCGACGTTGAAACGTTTCTGATACCACGCCGCGATGGCCCGGCGCAGCTCCGGCATCCCTTGATCGAGCCCGTAACGGTGGTTCTTCGGGTCCTGCGCCGCTTCATACAAGGCATCGATGACGAAACGGGGCGTGGGGATGTCGGGGTCGCCGACGCCCAGGTCGATGATAGGCCGGCCCGCCTGCCGGGCCTTGCGCTTGGCGGCATCGATCTCGGCGAAGAGATACGGCGGCAGAGACTCTAATCTTTTGGAGATCGCGATCTGCATCCTGACTCCTCTCTCACCGGTGACGGCCGCCGCAAAATCCGCGGCGTGAGACTCGAAGGTCTGACCTTTCAGTGAGACTCAAAGGTCTGACCTTTCAGTGAGACTCAAAGGTCTGACCTTTCAGTGAGACTCAAAGGTCTGACCTTTCAGTCTCACCTTTCAATCTCACCTTCTGTCTTATCTTTTGATGCCGAGCACGTCGGCCATGTCGTAAAGCCCGGGCCTTTGGGCCACGGCGAACTTCATAGCCTCCAAGGCCCCCAGCGCAAAGATGTCGCGCGTCTTGGCGCTATGGGTGAGCGTGACCGTGTCCCACGGGCTCTCAAAGACGACGGCGTGGTCACCGATCACCTCGCCCTCGCGGACCGATTCGATAGGGACCTCGCCGGACGGCCGCCGGTCCTTGACGATCTGGGCCAACCTTTTTGCCGTCCCCGACGGCGCGTCTTTCTTGTGGACGTGATGGATCTCTCGCAGGCGCACCGCATACCCCTCGGGGAGCTGCCCGGCGGCCTGCGCCACCAGCCCGAAAAGCACGTTGACGCCGACCGACATGTTGGGCGAAAAAACGATGGGGACCTTCCTGGCCGCATCGCGGACGACCTTCTGGTCCTCGGCGGTGAGTCCCGTCGTCCCGATGACCAGCGGCCTGCCCGCCTGGACCGAGAGCCCGACGTGCTCAAGCGTCGCCGCCGGCGATGAAAAATCGATCAGGCCGTCAACGCCGGCGATGGCCTTCGTGTCGGCGCTGACGCACACTCCCTGTGTCGTTGAACCTATCTGGGGATGCTCCGGCCGCTCCAACGCAAGAGCGAGGACGAAGTCCTTGTCCTGCGCGGCGAGCGCCAGGATCCTCTGGCCCATCTTGCCCAGGGCGCCGCTGACGCCGAGTTTGATCGTTTTTGGGCGCATCACGTTATCAGCCCATAATCCTTCAGGGCGTCTTTAAGCTTCCCGAGGTTCGCTTCACCGATGCCGCACATCGGCAGGCGCAGCCCCGGCGCGCACAACCCCATCAGCCCCATCGCCGTCTTGACAGGAATGGGGTTGGTCTCGATAAACATCGCCTTGATCAGGGGCAACATCTTATAATGCAGGCGCCGCGCCTCCGGGATGTCGCCTTTGGCAAAAGCGGCCACCATCGCCTTGACGTCCTGAGGGATGACGTTGGCGACGACCGAGATGACGCCTTGCCCGCCGACCGCCAGGAGCGGCAGCGTCAGGGAGTCGTCTCCGGACAAAAGCACAAGCTTTTCGCCGCACAGAAGTTTCGTGCGCGCCATCTGGTCGAGCGACCCGCTCGCCTCTTTCATGCCGACGACGTTCCTGCAATCCTTGACCAGGCGGGCGGTCGTCTCCGGTTCGATGTTGACGCCGGTGCGCGAGGCGATGTTGTAGAGGATGATGGGCAGGTCCACCGCGTCGGCGATCGCCTTGAAGTGCAGGTAAAGCCCCTGCTGCGTCGGACGGTTGTAATAAGGGGCCACCAGGAGGAGGCCGTCGGCGCCGTTCTTTTTGGCGTGCCGGCTCATCTCGATCGCCTCCTGCGTCGAATTCGACCCCGTGCCGGCGATGACCGGGACCCTCTTGCGGCTGGCCCGCGCGCATATCTCGATCACGCGGTCGTGCTCTCCGTAGTCGAGCGTGGCGGACTCACCCGTGGTGCCGCACGGGACGATCCCGTCCGTGCCGTTCTTGATATGGAATTCGACGAGCCTTTCCAGCGCCGCCTCGTCTACCTTGTCGTCTTTGGTGAACGGCGTCACCACCGCTACATAGGAACCCTTAAACATGATACACCCCTTGATATACGATTTTGGCCCTGCCCTCCAGCCACACATCCGATACCTGATATTTGGTGACGGCAAAAGTGACCGTCAGGACTTGCGTGCTCTTCGTCCCGACGCGGATCTTGTGGCGCATCGCGCGGCCGTCGGCCGCCTCCAGCCCCTCACGGGTATGGTTGAGGGCGCTGGCGATGGCGCCGGCGACAGCCCCCGTGCCGCAGGCCAGGGTCTCGGCCTCCACCCCGCGCTCATAGGTCCGGATGTCGATCTGACGGGCGTCGCGTATCCGGATAAAGTCCACGTTCGTGCCCGCCGGCATGAAGAGGTCGTGGCGCCGGATGGCCCGGCCCAGGCGCATCACCGGGACACTCTCCAGGTCCGCCACCTCGACGACCGCGTGCGGCACGCCGGTATTGATAAGATCGGCCTCGAAGGTGTTCTTGCCGACGCGCACCATCTGGTCGAGCCGGATAGCGCTCGGGTCCGGCATGCGCAGCTTCACGGACGCCGGCCCGGCGACACGGGCCTCCAGGATGCCGCTTTGCGTCTCGATGCAAAATTTCTTTTTCCCGGAACGCAGCGCATAGTACAGCGCCAGGCACCGCGCGCCGTTACCGCACATCTCGGCCTCGGAGCCGTCCGCATTGAAGATCCGCATGCCGACGTCCGCCTTGCGGGACCTGTGGACCCCCAGCAGACCGTCCGCCCCCACCCCGAACCTCCGGTCACAGATCTTGAGGACGAAGGACGCGCGCAGCGCGACGGGCAACGCCCGCCGGGCATCGACCAACACGAAGTCGTTTCCCGCGCCCTGCATCTTGACGAAAGGTATCTTTTTCATGGCGCCTCGACCATCCGCTCGCAGCGCACCAGATCCGCAAAGGTCTCGCGTCGGCGGATGAGACGATGGTCCTTGTCCCCGACAAGCACCTCGGCGGCGCGGCGCCGGGAGTTGTAGTTGG
>Ga0315545_1001052_pt1 | contig 28110 bp, 29 predicted proteins | sample SalMarSW160210MG_FD_203096 | JGI IMG/M metagenome (GOLD analysis project Ga0315545, IMG submission 203096) | Salt marsh sediment microbial communities from the Plum Island Ecosystem LTER, Massachusetts, United States - Salt Marsh Sediment SW1602-10 ...
TTTCGGATTATGTTGCCGAACAATTCAAACAGCACTATAAAACCGACACCCGACGAATAGTAGTGATACCTAACGGGGTGAAAACCGACAAACGCATCGAACCAGCCCAGGCCGATAAACTGCGTTCGCAGATACTGGCAAAACTCAGACTTAAAGAAGCCGATAATCCGGTCCTCTTTTTGTTTGTAGCAAATAACTTCCGGTTGAAAGGTTTGTTACCACTTATTCAAGCGATGCAAATCGCCGCTCGTAAAAATACCGAACGACGGGCGTATCTAATCGTCACCGGTCACGGTAAAACGAAAAAATACGACCAACTTATACATTCTTCAGCAGAAAAAAATGTGGTTTTTTTAGGCCCTCTTAACCATATTCAAAACGCCCTTTCAATAATTGATGTGGCTGTCCTGCCGACTTTCTATGATCCTTCGAGCAGGTTTATTCTCGAAGCCCTGGCAGCCGACAAGCCGGTGATTACCACAAAGTTTAACGGGGCAATCGATCTGTTTGTTAATAACCGCCACGGCAAAATCACTGACTCACCCGATGATATCGAAGCTCTGGCGGAAGCTATTATTTATTTCACGGATACAAACAATATCCAAAAAACATCACAGGCAATCATTGAAGACAATCTCAAGGAAGAAATCTCCATTAACCGAGTTGCCAAACAATTGCACAATGTATATGATTCCATATTGCAAAGGAAAGGCTCGGAATAATGTACCTGATTTTCATACCGGCCATTATTGTAGCATATTTGCTTGGCTCGATACCATTTGGGCTGCTTATAGCCAGGGCACACGGCAAGGATTTACGCTCGATAGGCTCAGGCAATATCGGCGCAACCAACGTCGCTCGGGCACTCGGCAGAAAATGGGCTTATGTTTGCTTTGCTCTCGATGTTCTCAAGGGCCTGGTGCCGATGCTCGCTATTTTACCTCTTACCACATCATTATCAGCTCAGTCACAAACCGAAAAAACTATTGTGCTTTTTTTGTGGCTTGCAGTAGGTTGTGCTGCAATTCTCGGCCATATCTTCCCGGTATATCTAAAGCTCAAAGGAGGCAAAGGCGTTGCAACCAGTTTCGGAGTGGCTCTTGGTCTTTGGCCTTACTATACAATTTGCGCCCTGATTGCTATAGCAGTATGGGCGGTCGTCGTTTCAATATGGCGGTATGTTTCATTAGCATCGGTTGCCGCTTCTGTGACTTTCCCCCTTGTTCTGATTTTATTGATAGCCCTGAGACCCGGCTGGGAATTCGCTCACCTATGGCCGTTTGTGATTACTGCAACGGCAATACCACTAATGGTAATCATCCGGCACCGCGAAAATATCAAAAGAATTCTGTCCGGCACGGAAGGTAAAATCCACCAGAAAAAAAATACTTAAAATGTCCTTATACTGCTGAAGCCGGAATCAGGCAGAGGAATCTCAGAATAGAATCCCCAGTATTTTTGAAACAGTGCTCCAGGCCACCTGGCACAAATATCACATGTTCGGGACCAAATTCATATTCCTGACCTTCACAGATAAATGTCCCCCGCCCCTGAACTATAAAAACTTCATGCTCGTGTGGGTGAGTGTGTAAGGGTGTATGGCCGCCGGGCTGTATCTCGAACATTCGCATAGCGAATTTTTCTGCTCCATCCTCCCTGGAAATAAGCCATCTTATTTCGACATCTTTTGCTCCTTCAATCACAACCGGCGACTTTTTTATATTGCTGCTTTTTTCTATTTTCATTTTGAACTCCGCTTTTTTTATATCAGGATTTCATCTAAGCTTTTTTGCAAGAATTTCTGAGACAACTTTAGGATTAGCCTGGCCTTTTGATTTTTGCATAACCTGACCGAGCAAAAATCCTCTGGCCTTTTTTTCCTTTTTCCCACCACTGGTAACATCTTCGACCGCCTGAGGATTTTCCGCCAGAACCTTGTCAACGATTTTTCCCAGCTCACCTGCATCACTTTTTTGAATCAGGTTAAGTTCCTGAGCTAAAACTTCCGGCTCCTTGCCTGTCTGGGTCATCGCCTCGAATATCGTTGCGGCAGAACCGGCACTGATTGTATTAGCTTCGACCATCGCCGCCAAATCCGCGATGCTTTGAGGTGTTACAGGTAAATCATTTATGCTGCAATTCTTTTCCTTTGTAATTTTCAATCCGGTTTGTGTCAGCAAATTACAAATCCGTTTCGGATCGCCACCGGCTGCAACCGCCTCATCGAAGAAATCTGCTGTTGAATGCTCGGCTGTCAGGACACCGGCATCGTAGTCACTCAGATTATATGTCTGCACATATCGCATTTGCTTCTTGAGCGGCAGCTCGCATAATCGCGATTTAATATCATCCAGCCACTGCTGTGTCAATTCAACCGGGACAAGATCGGGTTCGGGAAAATACCTGTAATCGTGAGCTTCTTCTTTTTCCCTCTGCAGGACGGTGACTTCTCTCTCATCGTCCCAGCCGCGAGTGGTCTTATTACCCATATCTAAGACTACGCCGCTCTCAAGAAATTCGTCGAGCTGCCTCTGCGTCTCATAATTAACACTTCTTTCAAGTGCGCGAAAGCTGTTAAGATTCTTAACTTCGACTATCGGGGTCCTGTATTCGGTGCCGTCTTTTGTGATTACTAAATTGATGTTCGGCTCGAAACGCATGTGTCCCTTTTGCATATCCGCTTCGGAGACACCTAAAAATCTGACCATTCGCTGTAATTCGACAGCCAACACCCGAACTTCGGCGCCACTATTCATATCCGGTTCGGTAACAATCTCCAGTAACGGCGTTCCGGTCCTGTTCAAATCCACCTGCGAGAAATTGCCCGCAGTGTGCAAATTCTTGCCGGCATCTTCTTCGAGATGCGCCCTGATTATACCAATCCGCTTTATTTGGCCCGACTCAAGTGGAATCTCAATGTAGCCGTCCTTGCTGAGCGGTAAATCATACTGGCTTATCTGATAATTCTTCGGTAAATCAGGATAGTAATAGCTCTTCCTGTCCCACTTGGTAAACATGGGTATCTCGCAATTCAGGGCCAGACCGACCATAACTGCATACTCGAACGCCTGCTTATTCATTACCGGCAGAACACCGGGCATACCAAGGCACACAGGACATACCCTGCTGTTGGGTTCAGCGCCGAATTCAACCGCACAACCGCAAAACATCTTGCTCTTCGTGCACAATTGAACGTGAATTTCAAGTCCGACCAATACTTTGTATTTTAAATCAGCCATCATTCTTTTAATTTATCATCGGCGGCTTTTTCTTATGCCAATCCGTTTGAGTTTCGTACATTCTTGCCGTCCGCAGCAATTGTTCTTCAGCGAACGCCGGGGCCATAATCTGTAAGCCGATCGGCAGACCCTTATCGTCAAAACCGCAGGGGATACTGATTCCCGGAATACCGGCTAAATTGGCGGCTATCGTATAAATATCCGACAGATACATTTGCAGCGGATCGTTTACCTTTTCACCGATCTTAAAAGCAGTCGTCGGTGCGACCGGCATGATAATGCAATCACACTTCTCAAAAGCCGCTGAAAAATCACCACGTATCAGGTTTCTGACTTTTAGCGCTTTGAGGTAATACGCATCATAATAACCGCTCGAAAGCGCGTATGTCCCGAGCATTATACGCCGTTTGACTTCTTTGCCGAACGCCTCGGCACGGGATTTCGAATAAACCTCAATATAGTCTTGTGGATTCTCCGTACGGTGACCATAATGCACACCGTCATATCGAGCCAGGTTACTCGATGCCTCGGCCGTAGCAATGACATAATATGCAGCAATCGCATAATCCAGATGGGGCATATCTATTTCGATGATTTGAGCACCGAGGTTCTCATATACATTTAGCGCCTCGGTCAAAGCCTTTTGCACCTGCTCGTCGGCACCGGCATTGAATTGCGGCACAATTGCGATTTTGAGTTTATCTATCGGTTCTTCGAGCATCTCGAGGTAATCGCAGACAGGGGCCATTGTTTCGACGACACTGGTGCTATCGGCCGGGTCGTGACCTGCTATAATATTCATCATCAATGCCGAATCGGCAACCGTCTTCGTAACCGGTCCGATCTGGTCGAGACTCGAACCGTATGCAACAAGCCCATATCGTGAAACTCTTCCATAAGTCGGTTTTAAGCCCACTACTCCACAAAAACCGGCGGGCTGACGTATAGAACCACCTGTATCGGAACCAAGGGCGGCAAAACAAAGTTGCCCTGCAACAGCCGCCGCCGAGCCGCCGCTACTTCCGCCCGGCACTCGAGTCGTATCCCAGGGATTGACGGTTTGCTTGAGGCCCGAATTCTCCGTGCTCGAGCCCATTGCAAACTCATCCATATTTGTCTTACCTACAATAACCGCATCTGCAGCTAAAAGTTTCTCCACTACGGTAGCATTATAGGGAGCGTGGAAATTTTCCAATATTTTCGAGGCACATGTAGTAGCCCCGAAAGTTGTGCATAGAACGTCTTTTATTGCAATCGGCACACCGGCTAATTGCCCTACCGGCTCTCCCGCGGCTATACGGCTGTCAACATTTGCAGCTTTCTCCAGCGCCATGTCCTGAAATGTGCTGATATAAGCACCAATAACCGGCTCGAATTCCCGAATCCGCTCGAAGACAGCATTAGTTACTTCAACACTGCTTACCCGACCGGCAGCAATTTGATCACGTAATTCTTTGGCTGTTAGCTCTTCCATACTTGCTTTAAGAGGTTTCTACGCACCGGAACTGTCATCGAGTATTTTCGGTACTTTGAAAAACGCATCATCTCTCTGCGGTGCGTTGGCTAATGTTTTTTCGGTCCCAAGGGATTCTTTAATACTATCCTCTCGAAAAACGTTACTAACAGGCAGACAGTGCGCCAGAGGTTCTACATCCTTCGTATCCAGCTCGTTCATTTTTTCAACGTATTCAAGAATCGCCCCCAACTGGCCGGTAAATTCCTGCACTTCCTGGTCGGTCAATTCCAGGCGGGAGAGCTTTGCAACCTTCCGAACCTGTATCTGGTCTATTTTTTGTGCCATTTTGTTAATACCTGACTAAAAAAAAAGCGAGGCAAAACCCGCCCCGCTGTAATTGACATCTTCTCCGGGAAATTGTTTTTATCAACCTGTTGCCTTCTCAGCGGGCTTGTAATCTCGCTTTTGCGGCTTCTGAATCAGCCCCATACGAATAGCCTTGGCCGATACCCTGATTCTGCAGACTTTACCTTCGATAACGGCACGAACTTTTTGTATGTTCGGCTTGAACTTTCTTTTGGTAACACCTGTCACTTTTCTGCCGACCCCACCCAGATGTTTGGCCTTACCACGTCGTGATATACTTCTGCCGGATACCGTTCGCTTTCCGGTAAAATAACACTCTCTTGACATCGACTATACCCTTTTACTGCTTAGTTAGCATTTTTCATCCAATTTCACTAATCTGCAAAAGCAGAAGCATGAATATATGGTTTTGTGGAGAAAATGCAAGAGTAAAACCAATTTTTATTATAAAAACCGTACTTTTCCACAGAACAAAGTCTTTTACGCCGCATTTCTCCTGATATTATCTCTAAAACTCAGATACTGTCGAGCCGAAAAAAACGACGAAACAGCATACTGAAAAAACCGGCTCTGTCATGTTGTCTTAACGGTAGAAACCTCGAATTAAGATTGCATTTTAACTTCCATACTACTTCTTTTGGTTATTTTGGTAATAATGCATGATACTTGTGTTTTAGCCGACACAGCTTATAATTACAGAATGAATATTTTGGGAATATCGGCTTTTTATCACGATAGCGCAGCAGCACTTGTTCGCGATGGGGAAATTATTGCCGCCGCACAGGAGGAACGATTCACCCGGAAAAAGCATGACAGCCGGTTCCCTTCACATGCAGTTGAATATTGCCTTGAAGCCGGAGGGATAAATGCCGAACAGCTCGATTTTGTCATATTCTATGAGAAGCCGCTTATCAAATTCGAGAGGCTTTTGGAGACTTACATAGCTTATGCCCCTCGTGGTTTTAAGCAGTTCCTTATGGGCATACCACTATGGCTGCGTCAAAAGCTACACCTGCCCCGAGAAATGGACAAGGCATTACACAACAGATATAAAGGCCGTTACATTTTCACCGAACATCACGAATCCCACGCCGCCAGCGCATTTTTCCCCAGTCCATTTGATGAGGCCGCCATTCTTACCATGGATGGTGTTGGTGAATGGGCCACGGCAAGTTTCGGAACGGGACGTGGTAATAAAATAGAAGTCACTCATGTGCAGCATTTTCCCCACTCGCTCGGGCTGTTATATTCGGCTTTTACATATTTTACCGGCTTTCGGGTCAACTCCGGCGAGTACAAACTTATGGGCCTTGCTCCATATGGCGAGCCGAAATACTACGATCTCATATTAGAAAAATTAATAGACCTCAAAGAAGACGGTTCATTTCGTCTGAACTTGTCTTTTTTCCCATATTGTCATAAAACCGTGATGACGGATTCTAAATTTGAAAAACTCTTTGGCGGGCCTCCACGCAAGCCTGACTCACCACTGAACCAGCGTGAAATGGACATGGCAGCATCGATTCAGGCCGTAACCGAGGAAATCATGCTTCGGACCGCCGGTTATGTACATAACCAAACCGGGATGCGAAATCTCGTGTTAGCAGGTGGTGTAGCATTGAATTGCGTCGGTAACGGCCGAATACTTCGAGAAGGTCCTTTTGAGAATATCTGGATTCAACCGGCGGCAGGCGATGCCGGCGGTGCACTGGGAGCGGCATTGTTTGTCTGGTATCAACTGCTGGACAACAAACGCAAGGCCGAAGGTCACGACAGACAACAGGCTTCCTTACTTGGCCCGGCTTATAGTAACCAACAAATTCGGGAATTCCTCGACTCGGTCGATGCAAAATACCAGGTTTATCCGGACCAGGAGCAATTGATTAATAATGTGGCGGAATTGATTAACAAGGAAAAAGTAATCGGCTGGTTCCAGGGACGTATGGAATTTGGACCCCGGGCACTTGGCAGCCGCAGCATTATTGGCGATGCCCGAAGCAAAAAAATGCAGTCGATAATGAACCGGAAGATAAAGTTCCGCGAATCTTTCCGCCCGTTCGCCCCATGTGTTCTAAAAGAGGATGCGAGCAATTATTTCGACTTATCGGATGGGCAGGATAGTCCCTATATGCTGCTTGTGGCACAAGTTCGCAACGATAAACGTTTGCCGTCAAATACATCGCTGGGCAAGCTGGAAGGATTAGATAAACTCAAAGTTCAGCGAAGCACTATCCCCGCTGTCACGCATGTGGATTATTCGGCTCGTATCCAGACCGTCGATGCCGAACGTCACCCTGTACTGCACCGTTTAATGAGCCGATTCAGGGATAAGACCGGCTGCCCGGTAATAATCAATACAAGTTTCAACATACGCGGCGAACCGATTGTTTGCTCTCCGGAGCACGCATATCGATGTTTTATGGCCACAAATATGGATGTTTTGGTTATGGAAAATCAATTGCTTTATAAAGAGCAGCAGCCTCAGGCGAAACAGTATGAAGTGGACGAATATAAAGCCCAATTTGAGTTAGACTAAGCAAACTCGGAAAAACTAAAATGTCGATGATCGAAATAAACTGGCACCCCAAGCGTAAAGAGCTTCGCAATTTCGGCATTATCGCCATGATTGCATCTGCGATAATTTCTTTATTACTTTACCTGCTTAAAGACCTTGGAATACAGTGGATTTTTGTTATTACAGGTGCTGGTTTTGCTGTCTTTTTATGCAGTTTAATTTCGGCCGGATTAACCAGAATTATTTACATCGTCCTGATACTGATAACACTGCCAATCGGCTGGGTAATGAGTTTCATTCTGCTGGCAATTTTTTACTTTTTAATACTCACGCCCCTCGGACTTGTCTTTCGTATGGCAGGACGAGACCCGCTGCACCGAAAATTCGACTCTAAGGTAAAAAGCTACTGGCTAAGGCGTCAACCTGCCGATACAATCGATAGATATTTCCATCAGTTCTAATAAAATATGAGATTGTCTATGAGTAAAAAGCCACAAAAGGGAAAAAACAATCAGCTCAATAAAATTGCCCGGGAAAAACGCCCTTCTCTTCTTTCCGAATTCTGGCTTTTTCTCAAACACAACAAAAAATGGTGGCTGCTGCCCATTTTGATCATCCTGCTGTTATTGAGTCTTTTGATTCTCCTGAGCGGCACAGCGTTAGCCCCGTTTATCTACCCATTGTTTTAATAATAGCTAACGTGTGTGAATTTCTTCTTTATTAACAAGTTCAAAGGCTATACGTGTTGCATCGAAGCGGTCAAGAAATTCTATTCCCTCTATTTGCATTTGTTCCATTAATATATTGTGATATTTTGTTCTTAACGCGGCAATTGTATCTTTTGCGTGATACTCAATATCAGGAATTTCATTGTCGGCATTAACCAAATCCGTATAGATTTGTGCGATTTCCAATAGTTTCATAATTCTTCCCTGGCTATTCTGATTGCTATTCTTGTAGCATGATCTCGATCTTTGTATTTGATGCCCTGTTGTTTTAACAACTCCATAAATTGCCAATGAATATCTACTCTCTTCTCTTCCAGATGCTGTAACTTCTTGGTATCACTGGTACTTTCAATCTTTTCTAAAATCTTAACATATTCTATAGCAGTTTGGTAAAGATTTTTTGACACATTGATTCCTTAATACTAAGGTTTGTTATGGTTAATGTTTTCTGTTTACCGTTACCATCCATTACTTTGTGATTGTACCTACTTTCCCTACTCAATAGGATCACCAAATTCTTTATCGTTGAAATACTTCTCTAAATCTTCTTTTTTCTTCAAGAAATCGATTAATTCATTGGTGTTTCCCTCTTGATAAATGCCATTTTGGTATGGCGTCCTGTGGTTGTCATAGTAGAACTCCACAGCATTTAGTACGTTACTGATTAACTCAAGGGCATTGTCAGCATCTTCTGCGCTGATGTTTGGTAGTAATCGATCAGTTTTTCTTAAGACAGTTTCAAGATCAACGTGGCTTATTCTCTGGTTTCTGTGACCACGAAATTTGTCCCAGGAAGACCGGGCATCATCAATGATCTGCCTAAGCTCGGCAACAAGATCTGAATCATCTTCTGGGACGAGAAACAGCAATTGCTTGATTGTTAGGTTATCTCGTGTCTCTCCTCGTACGCGAGTTGACGCAGGATCAGTCAAAACACAGATAGATAACATGATATCATCACGTAAGAGTTCACCATGCATCACGAAAAATCCCATTGCAGAATTATCGAGCAATTCTATATTCTCATCGCTGGTACAATAGAGCGTCTTGTATGACTTCATCTTTGTGTACAAGACGAAGAGATCATGTTGCAGATGATGGAAAACCTCATTCATTTGCTCTGGAATCTGTGAACTATGCTCACTCATATTTCACTTTCGAAAACTGACACCTAACGCACGAGATCATGAGACGCGAGCACGCTCGCTGTCTCAATCAAGCCGCATGTTCGCAGTCGAACATTTCTATTTTTTTTCTCTTTTTTCCTTTGCTTTACGCATTTGCTCAGCATGCCTTTTGATGAAATTATAGCTATCCTTGTCGATACCACAAGATTCTGCAAGCATATCTAATGATTCCATTCGGAGCTTGTTGTCCTTAAAAACTTTCCAACCTGCAAGAGAGTCTCCATCACGAGTAAACAAAGCAACCAAGACTCCTTCCTTCGTGTGTAGGGCAGCATCATGAGCTTTGGCTATTGCTTCTTCCTCGTTCTCAATGTCCTCAAGTACATATTGGACATCCAATCCTAAAGGCCCATGTTTACAGAGAATGAATTCCATTTCATACCTCCCTGTTAGATTTTATGTTTGCTAATATATTATTATATAGTTTTTGTATCATATCTATTGTTGCTGAAAACTAAAAGCCAACGGCTGACAACTCTCCGGCCGGCTCGAAAATCAGGGAAATACATCTCGACAGGCAATATATATTTTGCCTGTAGGGTGTGCAAGAGAAAAAATGAAGGAGTTATGAGTTAAAGAGTATATGAGTATATGGATAAAAGAGTATAAGAGTTTATGAGGCAATGTGTTTATCATTGAATATCCTATAACAACAATGAATAATATAAGATGTATTAAGTAACTCCAGCCACATTAAGAACATAAGAAAAAGCTCGTACGTAAAGCGCGTACGCGCTTTACGTATGCGAGATTTATAAGCGATATGTGGAGAAACTATCCGTTGGTTGAATGTCTCGGCCTAAGACGAACTTAAGCCGAAGGCTGGTTGGAATTGTATATTCGATTAGATTTCTCCGCTTCGCCCCTATGGGGCTTCGGTCGAAATGACACGCAATACGCAATACTCAGCACGCAATACGAGGAAGAGTCAAAAGTAAACGTCATTTTTTGGCGAAAAATGGGGAATCTCCTTGTATGTCCGCTGGGCAGGGGTATGATAATAGATAGCCAATGGAATGGCACAAAATAGCGGAGGGAACAATTCAAGTAAAAAGTTCAAAGTGTAAAGTTAAAAATCATAACGAAAAAAACAGATCTTTAGCCCCAGGTTTTACCTGGGGTTGGCCGTAGTCGTGGCGACTACGGCTAAACAAAAAAATGCAAAACAAAGCCAATTTTTGCGTAAGCTCTTTTGTGACAAGTAAATAAGTAGAATATTGTGGGTTTGCAGTCAAGAAAAACAAAGCCAATTTCAGTTAGATTAACCAGAATTATTTGTCTTGCTTTAATATTGGTAACATTACCTATAGTCTCGGTAATGAGTTTATCATGTTGATGCTATTAAGCCGGTCTGCCCCCTGGATTGTTCGTAGTTTTTTTAAGATATGCCACTTCGGATTTGGTTAACGGCCTGAATTTGCCAAGACCCACTCCCCTGGAATCAATCTTCCCGATTTGCGTTCTCGCCAACGATTTCACAGGCAGACCTACTTTAGCCAGAGTCCTGCGAAGCTGGCGATTCAAACCTTGTTTGATAGTAATTTCAACCAACGATTCCTTATGATTACGTTTCAATATCTTTACTGCGGCCCTGCCGGTTTTGCCTTCAGCCAATCTGATTCCTTTTTTTATTCTTTCGGCCTGCTCACCGACAATTTGTCCCTTAATCCTGGCAACATAAGTTTTAGGCAATCCATATCTTGGATGAACTAATTTATTGGTCAATTCGTTGTCGTTTGTAAGGATAATTAATCCCGTCGTATCGGCGTCGAGCCTGCCGACACAAAAGATACGTTTATCGGTTCGAATCAGGTCTATGGCTTTCTTCCTGCCTGCAGGGTCATAGTTCGTACAAATTACACCCTTGGGTTTGTTCAGAAGATAATACACCTTCTGTTCGGCATGAATCTTTTTACCATTTACAGTGATAACGTCTCTTTCCGGATCGGCAAATGCTGGCAGCTTATCCACAACACTTTTATTTACCTTCACGAGACCGCTGATTATCAGCTCTTCGCATTTCCTGCGTGAATCTATACCTGCCGAAGCCAAGATTTTTTGTAGTCTTTGAACAGCCATTCGATACTATAATTCCCAGTCTGCCCGAACATATCCGGGACAATTCCTATACACAACAGGTTCACATCAATATAATATTATACATTGTCGGCTAATATGTCGATATCTTTGATTGAGATAATTTGACCGAATATAGTTGATAACAACAAAAACTGTCTATGATAACTACTGTTATTTTTGATTTGGACGATACGCTTTACGATGAAATTGAGTATTGTAAAAGCGGCTTCACCACCGTAGCGGAATTTCTTACCAATCTGTCCGGCGAACAATCTGCCGAGCGTATATTCGGGATTATCTGGAAACATTTCGCCGCCGGTAATCACACAAAAACCTTTGATGCGGCTCTCGACGAGCTTGTTATAGACTACGATGATAATCTTGTCAACGAGCTGGTCAGGATTTATCGTAATCACATACCGAACATAGAACTGCCACAAGACAGCAGGGATGTTCTTTGCCGGCTTAGCACAAAATATACTCTGGGGCTGCTCACCGATGGTTTTATGCCTGCTCAACGATTAAAAGTACAGGCATTGGGAATAGAGAAATACTTCAAATGTGTAATATATACGGAAGAACTCGGCAGAAACTGCTGGAAACCATCACCGGCCGGATTTGAAAAAATACTGCAAAATCTCAAAACAAAATCGGAAAATACCGTTTATATTGCCGACAACGAAAAAAAGGATTTTATTGCTCCAAATAAGCTGGGATTTGTAACAATTCAACTGATTCGCCCGGCTCGTTTGCATAAAAACACATGTAGGGAACCAAATGCTCCCGCTCAACATATAATTCATCAAATAAGCCTATTGCCTGCTCTCCTGGATGGGCTATAAGAGTCGATTTCCAGTATTTGCCACCAGCTTAAATTGAACAGGAAATTGCTCAAACGACCTTCATGTTGTAAAAACGCCCTTTCAAAACGCTTTTTTTGTTGACTTATCAATCCTTTCAAGAGATAATATAGTATCTTAACAAGCACTTAAGGGTGATTTTTCAGGTTTTTTCGTAGGAGTTTCTATTATGCCGGCACGCAGGAAACAGCAAAGTAACGCCATGCTTTATACTCTGATAATCTTTGTCGGGCTTTTCATTGCCACAACTACAGTTGCGGTAATCTATTATGTCAAAGCCGAGGAGTACAGAACAGCAAGGGATACTTTACAAAATGACATTGACAGTCATGCCACCAGAATCGAACGGCAGGATATCGGGAAAAATGTCGGTTCGCGTTTGGGCGGCAGGACATGGCTTGGAACCATGGTTGAACATCTTGACGATATGGTTACTCTGATAGTCGGAGGTGTGGCCGAATCAACATCGGCTGAGGTCAAAGTAAAGCAAGCCAATACTGAGGCTGAAACAGCCCTTACGCTGGCTCGAGAATATATTGATATTCAGGATCCCAATACGATGGGACTGATCCCGATAATAAAGGGGATAACAGCGGAACTAAAAAGCACGAAAAATCTTCAACTCGATACACAGAAACAGTTGGAGAATCTGCAGGAAGAATTTAAAAACTCCAACCAGGCTAATATTGAAAAGGAACAAACATTATTGGCTGAAAAAGAAAAATTAATGCAGGATGTCGAGCAGGCAAAACAGGATTACAAAAAACTTCAAGACCTTTTAAGGCAAAGCTCCGCGGAACAGGTTAAAAACCTTACAGTACAGGTGCAGGAACTCACCGCCATCAAGGAAGCACTGGAAGATAAACTGGACCTGAAAGAGGCAGAATTGGCAGAGGCCCGGCAGGAAATGAAACTCGCCAAGGAAGAGGTAGCAAAGATAGTACCGGGACCCGACCAGGAAGCGATGGCATATAAACCTGATGGAAAAATAATATTGGTTGATAATGAAGCCAAGGTAGTACATCTGAATATCGGCATTAACGAACATGTGTATCGAGGACTAACTTTCACGGTCTATGACAGAGGCACATCTGTCCGGAAAGACGGTAAAGGTAAAGCCGAAATCAAGGTATTTGATATAGCAGAAACACATTCGGCTGCAAGGATTATCGACTCCGGATTGACAAAGCCGATATTACTGGAAGACATTGTAGCAAATCTGATTTGGGACAGTACCAAAACAAACGTTTTTGTAATTTCCGGGGACTTTGACCTCGATAACGATGGAACAACCGATTACGACGCCATTGAAAGAATCACGGCACTCATTGAAAAATGGGGAGGTAAAGTCGATAAAACCGTATCGATTAAAACCGACTTCGTCGTACTCGGCCAGGTGCCGCAGGTTCCTGAAAAACCGACTTTAGAAGAACAACAAGTTGACCCGACCGCCCTGCAAAAATACGAAGCTTCATTACAAAGATTAAATCGATACACTAATATACAGGACCGAGCCCAGGCCTTGTGGATTCCCATATTCACTTACGATAGATTTCTGTATTTCATCGGCTATCAAATACAGGCAGGCCAGGCAGGCGCTTTTTAGTGAACAACAATACCAATTGATGCTATAAAAATCTCACCGGTATATTGAGTTGCTCTTTCGGTCATAAAGCCCTTTTTAAGGGCTGCAAATGTTACCGTATAATCCGCATGAATTGCGGCCCCAAGTGGTTCACCTGTGTCACAATCAAGCCCGGATGGAATATCAACAGCAAGAATGGGACGATCTCGGGTATTTAAGCTATCTATCAGTTGTTTGTATGCTTCGCTCAACCGCCCGTTCAAACCGGTTCCGAACAGGCTATCGACAATCATATCACTACCGGCAGTGAGGGTTTCAACACGATCATTTACATTTTCGCCAGTTAGGTTTATCTGTTCAACAGACTGTCCCATGGATTCTAAAATATCCAGATTTATCTTCGCATCGCCTTTGATTTTATTACGGTCCCCGCATATAACAACATTAGCTCTGAAGCCACTGTTTAAAAGATGCCTTGCAATGACATATCCATCACCGCCGTTATTGCCGGTTCCACAAAATATGCAGACTGTCGGATCGTCAACACCCCTTAATTTTTCTTCAATCAGTTCGGCACAACTACGCCCGGCGTTCTCCATCAACACTACACCCGGAATACCAAGCGTATTTATAGCCCAGGTATCAAAAGCACGAACTTCATCTCTGGCCATCACAATATTTTTCTTATTCGGTGAATATTTCTCCATATCCGAATATTATACATAATGCAGTATAACTGTCAATTGACACAAATATAGCATTTCATTACAATACCTACCTGTTATGACATGGCCGATCCTTTCAATTCCGGCTAAATGATTGATAAAAAATCGATATTGGATATGCAAATATTATTAACAAACGACGACGGTATTTTCGCACCAGGCTTAGCTGCAATTTATAAAGAGCTTGTCAAAATAGGTAATGTAATAGTTGTCGCACCAGCCGACAGCCGTTCAGGCGCCAGCCATAGTGTCACATTCTCTCATCCATTAATATCGAATAAGGTTGACATTAATGGCCAGTTCACCGGTTTCAGTGTTCAGGGTTCGCCCGCCGATTGTGTCAAGCTCGCAGCAATGCAACTGCATAAGGGTCCGATTGATCTGCTTGTTGCCGGTATCAACAATGGGGCAAATGCGGGAATAAATGTTTATTATTCAGGCACTGTAGCCGCTGCAATGGAAGGTGCCTTTTTGAAAATCCCGTCAGTAGCAATGAGCCTGGCTTGGGAAGAGAATATGGATTACCAAACGGCTGCACATTACTGTGCGAGAATTCTTAAAGAACTCATGCCCGTTAGAAAAGGCTGTGTTATCAATATCAATATCCCCCTGCTGTCAAAAGGCCGGCCGAAAGGTGTAAGATGCGTCCCTCAATCAAGCAAGGGTTTCGATGAGAATTACATCCAACAGAGAAACGAACAAGGGCAAACAGTATTTCAACTGACCGGCAGAGCCCACCTGGCAGATGAGGCACCTGCCGACACAAGATCCCTGGAAGAAGGTTTTATAACAATTACGGCGTTAACTCCGGATATGACCGACAAAAGAAAAACCAGGGACCTTAAGGCCAACCTCGAAAATTTCGTCCTATAAATCATTGACAATAAACAATTAATTGGATAGAATGGTGTTTTTCAGTATAAAAATATACTGTGATTAGCAAAAATCGTTCACTGTAATAGTATTGTCAATTAGATAATAAACTTAAATTAGTTTCAAATGATAATCATCTTCCTGGAGTATATTTAGAAGATATTCATCCGAAAGGAGATGTAACGATGAAAAAAAAGGCTTTTACCTTAATAGAGTTATTAGTTGTAATTGCCATCATAGCTCTCCTAATGGCAATTCTTATGCCTGCCTTACAGAAAGTCAGAGACCAGGCCAAGCGAACGCATTGTGTAGCCAACGTTAGAACTCTGTCTCTGGCATGGACAATGTATACAGATGATAACGACAGCAAGCTGCCCGGAGCAATGATTAATACACAAGAACACGCATGGGTTCAAAGCCCACCCGATAATGCTACTTTAGAGCAAAAGATACAGACCATACGAGATGGTGTAATTTATCCTTACGCGGGCAATACGGTCGAAGTATATCGTTGCCCTGCCGACACAAGGTTGAAAGATCCCAGCCAAGGAGCATATCGTAGCTTTTCAATTGCCAATGGAGCAAATGGAGAAACAAACTGGCCGACTGCTCCCCGAGGTCATGAAACAGCCAAAAAACATACCGATATCAGAAATCCCGCCGCAAAATATATTTTCCTGGAGGACGTCGATCCCAGAGGCAGCAATGTAGGCTCATGGCAGATGTACTTCAACCCGCCAGGCTTTATCGACCCCCTGGCAACATGGCATAAAGAACGAACAACTCTTGGTTTTGCAGATGGTCATGCTGATATACACAAATGGGATGATCCGACCTTTATCGATTGGACGGAGCAGGCCATGTATGGACCGCCAGCGAGGTTCCAATTTGACCTGGTAGCCCCAAGTGACGAAATAACAGATCTCAATTTCTTAGCTAATGGATTCCCATGCAAGTCGCATAATTAAGTTTAGATCCAGATGTACAAGCAATCGGATTCGGAAGAATAGACACAAAAGAACATTTATTGAGATTTCTATAATTCCACAGTTTTCTCTATTAATGTATAATACATAGAATGCAGGGACTTTAATCGGTACCAATAATCGGCTCATATTCAGAGGTTGGTAAATGTTCGATATATTTGAACAGCCGTGGACATTAGTTGGTGCCGCAATCCTGATTCTTTTTGGAATATTGACATTCCGCAGTATCTTTCCTGAAAAAAGACATTGGTGGCAATGGCTGTTTCCGATTATCATTGTTGCTGCGAGTTTCGGGACGGATTACCTCATAAAGACCGACCACGAAAAAATCAATTCCGTCATCAATGCCGGTATGAAAGCCGTTAAGAATAAGGATTATCGTACGATCGAAACTATCGTTGCCGATAATTATAGTGATTCACTTCACAATTCCAAAGCAAGCTTAATGACACACTGCAGGCAGAAATTATCTCAGAACCTGGTGGAGAAAAACAAAAAAACCGGTCAACTAATAACCATATCCGGACGGAACGCAACGGCAATCATATTTCTTACAATGACCTTCACAAAGGACAGTTACATCTCCCAAAACTATCTATCATTTCTCCAGATGAAAGTTGAATTGTACCTGCAAAAGCAATCCGATAATAATGAATGGCTCATCACCCGCGTTGAAATTCGTGAAATAAACAGACAACAAGTTAGTTGGAGCCAAACACGATAAATAGGATACAAAAACCGCATACTCCTTTCTTTGCATACTTTTAGAACAGCCCTTTAAAGTCCCACCTACCAACTCAAGCAAATTTCCAAAAGTTGCCACTTAAATTAGCCGATAGGAGGAGGGTGATGTTTCTATCATCTTCCTGATTAAGGCTTTGATTGCTATGTTCTTAAAATTGAACAAAAACAAATTAATCCTAAAACCCAAGCTGTTTACAATTCTCTGGTATCCAAGCAATCGAAGCTGTGTAAATTCGGGGAGCCGAAGGATAAAACCTCAACAGATGCCGCCATTGATGGTTCGTAAGGCTGAATGGCGCCGATAAAATATAAATCAGCACGATTCGTATCGCAGTTTTAATCCCATCAAGAACATATATAGTGTAATAATCCTCTATTAAAAAAGATTACCAGAAAGTTAAAAAGATGGATTCAAATGATACAATCTATTTTAGATGTAATTGAAAAGCGAGAATCAAGCGACCTTTTCTGACAATACTAATGATCATTATCCATAAATCCAAAGATTCTAACGGTGTTTTTACCAGCCTGCTTTGCTGCATATAGAGCCTCATCAGACCGACTTGTGATGTCTTCAGGAGTATTGTCAGCATCATATTGTGAAAGGCCGACACTGATAGAAAGTGCAACCTGGTCCTTATTCCAATTCATAGGAGAACCGGCTACCGCCTCGACCATACGCTGAGCCACAACATTGGCACCATCAAGAGCAGTATTAAGCAATATAACTGCAAATTCATCACCGCCATATCTGGCAGCGGTATCAATTTGCCTGATACATTCTTTTATCCTCCTGCTGATTTCACAAATGGCCTTGTCGCCAGCTCTGTGCCCATATACATCGTTTATCTTCTTGAGATTGTCAACATCCACCATAATCAGAGAGATTTTTCCGCCATATCGACGTGATCGCCATAATTCTTTTTCCAGAATTTCATAAAAAGTCTTATGGTTGACAAGGCCTGTCAAGCCGTCCGTTGTAGCCTGGCGCTGTATCTTTTCGAACAACTTTACGTTGCCTATGGATGCTCCGACCAACTGGCTAAATAGCTCTATTAGCGCTATATCTCCAGAATTAAAAGATTCACCTTTAATCTTATCCGCCAAATTGAGAACACCAACAACTCTGTCCTGGCAAATTAAAGGAACAATTGCACAATTATTAGTCCTATAATTATCAGAGAATGCACGTTGCGATTTTCTAATAACAGGCTTCTTGTGTGTGTCTATATCTCCAACCAATATTAACTCTTTGCTTCTTACGGCCATAACCATAAGAGATGCCGGAGTTTGACTCAAAGACACAATTTTATTGATGAGAAACGGATGATTGTGTTTATAAAGGTGTAAAATATTGCTTTTTTCATCGAGTATATATAGTGATGCGTACCGTATAGAAACCAACTTGGGTATATTTTTTATGCATACATCTGCAATTCGATCAATATCAAGGCAGTTTATCTGACGAGCCAAAGGAGTCACTTGCTCAAGAAGAGAAAGACCACCATTGTAATTATTTTCTGTGCTACCGAAATTATTATCGGTCTGATCCATAAGCAAAAATACACACTTTTATTGCATATAATCAATTCTATACAACAACACAATCTTATCAATTTTTGTATCGGATGTTTTTTAAGGCCCATTTGGTAAAAAAGTATTATTTCAACGTTTAAAATGGCCTGGAAATGCAACTTTTCAGAAGAATCTATCCTTATTAATAAAGAAAGCATCCAACTTTTAAGCTATTGAGATTTTACATGTCTATCTCTACGTTTTCGGAGGTTAGTGAAAGGGCGATTTATAAAAATATGAATTAATTCTTTAAAAATTTCATAAAAAAAGTTGACTAATATAAAATCATGTTTTACATTTTATAAAATATATTATAGAATTTTAGCCGTTTAAGAATCTTTTATCGATTGTTGAGAGTGAATCAATGAACTTTTCCTTTAGAAAACAATACGAATTGATATCAACCAATCGATGCAGAATCTCATACTTTTTTACCCGTAAATATCGTTTTGTAACTTATTCATATTGCTTTCAAGCTCACGATATCACTGATGACGCAATGCATATGATGACTTTGGATAAATAGCCCGAACAAATGCAACAAGAAGTTAAAACCGAAACCATGAAAATACCAACGAAGCTTTATCGAATCGGCGAATTAGTAGCCTATACCCCCTTCTCACGACAGACTATACATAACTATACGATAATGGGTCTCATTCAGGAAGCAAAATGGACCGATGGCGGTCATCGTTTGTACGATGAATCCGTATTTGAAAGGCTTTCACAAATCATCCAGCTTAGGAAAAAAAAGACTCTTATGGAAATAAGAGAAATTTTTTCCAAAGAAAAAATAAGGAAACAAAAAGAATAATTTCTCGCATAAAAGTAAGAGCAAAATAGTTTTAGCTTTATATCGACTTGCTTTTATTAAAAATAAAAATTTGTAGAAAGAAACGAAAGGATCAAGGATGATAAATTCGGTTTCGCTTTTAACATATCTTCTTTCCTTTTCCAGCTTCGTTTTTACCTGTAATGAAGGAACTTTTATATGGAGCTGCTTGTAAAATAATACCCCCGATAGGAAGGATAGTTTATGAATCTGACATCATTGATAACAGATAATATTTCTGAAATACTGAAGAAGATAATAGAATTCACACAAGCTCGCCAAAAAATTCTCGCTCAAAACATAACGAATCTGAACATGCCGGGTTTTATACCTAAAGAGTTGGAGGTGAATGAGTTTTCCGACTTGTTACACAACGCTATTGACGAGCATATAAGATCTCAGCGCCTCATTTTACAAGATAGCGAAAATATCAAATTCGGTTTAAGTGGCAGCTTTGTGGCAAACCCGGTTAACGATGAAACCAGCAAAGAACTCCTTGAAGAAAACAGAGACGAATATATTGAATTACAAGTCAACAAGCTTTGGGAAAATTCCCTAAACCAAAAAATGGCAGCAGAATTGCTCAAACAGAAACAAGATTTTATCCTAAGCAATTATTAAATATTTCGAGAAATAACACATTAATTCAGGGATTGTGTTTACAGAAAATAAAATATTAAGGATCGGCGAGTATTTTAATAAGTCGGAAACAATTTTAATTAGAGAGGATTTATTATAAGCCTATCCTGATATCCTTATGAATATTGATACTATTTATGATTTTTCGTTTTTAATTAAGTTTTTGGCAAAATCTGTCGGGGGTCCTGTAAAGTTATCGGCTTAAAAGTCGATAAGTAGTTGAGAGGCTTGTTGTAATCTGAGGATCTGTACTATTGTTTAGCACAATTTCTTTTCATGGAGGAATACTGTGAAGACCGAACAAGAACTCAATATCGACCAAATATGGGAGAATTTTTATAAAAACCGGGCTGACCAATATCGCAACCTGCTTATGGAACATTACCGGAGCCTTGTCAGATATTGTGCAGAACGATTACATAGCAAATTGCCCGATAAAGTTGAGTTGGACGATCTTATCAGCGCCGGTAATTTCGGACTTATGGATGCCATTGATGCGTTCGACCCGAATCGCGGCGTAAAATTTGAGACATACTGCTCACCCCGTATCAGAGGCTCTATTCTCGATGAGCTTAGGAGCATGGATTGGGTTCCGCGTTTAGTCCGAGCGAGAGCACACCAGCTTTCAAGAGCCACACATTCACTCGAAACACACCTTGGTCGCAAACCAACTCAAAAGGAACTCGCCGAAGAGCTGGAGATGGATATGGATGAGTTCAACAGACTTCAGCGAGATGCCAATGCAGTCAGCCTGGTTTCTCTCACCACAAAATACAACGAAGGCGATGGTGAAAAAGATATTCGTGAAATAGATGTTATTAAAGATGAGAGAAGTAAAAATCCTGTAATCGAAGCTCAAAAGCGAGATCTAAAGAACCTTCTAACAAAAGGCCTGACTCGTGCGGAACGTCTTATAATTGTCTTGTATTACTACGAAGAAATGACAATGAAGGAAATTGGCGCAACGCTCGACTTATCCGAATCACGAGTCTCACAGATGCACTCATCTATTATTGCACGTCTAAAAGCTCAGATGAATACTCGAAAAAAGGAGTTCTCAGTTGAATGATAATCTATTCGCTAACTCTTGTGATAATCAAAAAAATCTCTCTCTTACCTGATATACACCACTAGAAATTCTTATCATCCATATATTCAACCTGGTTATTGAATTTTTGCACATAATCAGGCTTTTTGCGTAGATTTTACATACTTTTCCAAACAGATTTGATTTTCCCGGTATTTTCCTTATACTAAATTGCTTTCTTAAAAGGAGATTCATCATGAAATTTACTAAAATGCATGGTTTAGGCAACGATTATATCTATGTCAATTGTTTCAATGAAACAGTTGAGAACCCGGAAGAGCTTGCCAAAATCGTCAGCGATAGGCATCGTGGAATCGGTGCTGATGGATTGATTCTTATAATACCCTCAAATACCGCTGATGTTAAGATGCGTATTTTCAACGCAGACGGCTCCGAAGCCGAGATGTGTGGTAACGGCATCCGATGTGTCGCAAAATACGCTTACGAACATAAATTAATAACAGCCGGTGAATCATATTCGGTTCCCGGACAAATGTCTTTCCCTGCTTCAATAAACATAGAAACCGGTAATGGAATCCTAACTGTGGGACTGATGGTCGATGAAAACGATACAGTACGCAAGGTTTGCGTGAACATGGGTCAGCCGATTTTGTCGCCAAACAAAATTCCTGTTGATATAACGGGCGAAACAGTGATAGAACGGCAAATATCTATATCAGGGGAAGAATTATCGATGACATGTGTATCAATGGGTAATCCACATGCAGTCTTTTTCTGTGATGATGTAGCTTCAATTGAGTTGAAAAAACTCGGACCGGCTATTGAAAACCATAGCCTGTTCCCTAACAGAATCAACGTCCATTTTGTTCAGATTAATAAACCTTCGGAATTTATTATGAGGACATGGGAGCGAGGCAGCGGAATAACAATGGCCTGCGGTACCGGTGCCTGTGCCTGCTGTGTTGCTTCAGTACTCACCGGAAGGCAGGAACGTGTATGCATCGGCCACTTACCAGGCGGTGATCTTGCCTTAAACTGGTTCGAGGCAGATAATTGTGTATATATGACAGGACCTGCTGTGGAAGTCTATGAAGGTATTTGGCCCGGAAATTCATGCTCACATACAAAGCCTTAAAGGTCGGCAAAATTCCACGGCTACTCCAAATCTCTGAGATGGTCTATTTCCATAACCACCCGAATCATCAGTATCCTCTGTTCTCAATACTTTTGCATAACCTGCTATTTTACCCCCGAATTCAAGCAGCCCGTGAGTTGGTGGTATCCTTAAATTTACTTTTAATAAATCGCCTGGTTTGTATGCATTCGAGTCGGTCTTAAAATATAAACCGCCGGGACAAAGATTAACGGTACAACCAGCCTGATATTGTTCCTTTAATGAACCAACTTGAACACAGGAAATGTCAAACTTCACTCCCAAACGTTTAAATTTTCGTTCTTCGGATCCTTCCATTGAATACCTCCATGCAAAATCCTTTATAATCTATCATCCACATTGAATTACAATAATATAAAGAGCAAAACTTATTCCAAAACACTTTCATGTTAATACCCCATTTTAACTTCCACAAGTCCATCAGCAGTATAAGGTTATGGATATTATTAATAAGATAAGATATATATACATTTATTTAATTAGTAGAGGACGTTGATATATATCAACAACAAGCTTTGTCTTAATTGCTTTTCTTCGTAATTTCTTTATAAATTATCAAGCTTTAGTTGCTTATTTTATAGAATGTTATGTGTTTTTGCTAAACAAGCTTCCCTCGCTGTCCGAGAAAAGTAACGTAGATGTTGTTATTTATCAACACGAGTACTTGACAGTATAACACAAAGAGCATATTATCATAACTATGGGTGAACAACGAGAAATTGATACAAACAACTCTAAGGTTTCTAAGGTACATACTACAAATTCCTTTTTGGATTTTGACTTATCTGCGAGGTCGTTCATCCGGTTATTACCAATTGGAATCATTATCTTTAATCAAGATTTAAAGATTATAGAGGCAAATTCCCAGGCGGCAGAGATGATTCATGTAGGCACTTATATCGATAAATCTCTTGCAAAAGGAACAGATGACAAGATATGGCAAAACTGGACCAAACTTCTCAAAGAAGTAACTTCAACAGTAAAAACATTCAGGTTTAACGAAGTAGAATATACTGTTGATAACAAAACCAAACTCCTGAGAATAATCTGCACATCCTTCCAGCAAACTAAGACCTCAGGAAACAATGGCGGAATCATCCTAATAGAAGATGTCACCGAAAAAGCCGACTTTCAAACCCAAATTACCAATACTGAAAGATTGGCCGCCGTTGGAAAACTTGCCTCCAAGGTCGCTCACGAACTTAACAATCCTTTGGATGGAATACTACGATACATAAATCTTACATTGAGGGCTGTTGATCAGGAGAATCTCGAAAAACCAAAAGAGTACCTAATCCAATGCCGTCAGGGACTTATGCGAATGATTCAAATCGTAAAAGAGCTTTTGGAATTCTCCCGCAGCACTTATTCACCATTTGAATTTGTCTCAATAGAACAAATTGTCGAAGATGCCCTCAAAACGATGAACTTAAAAGTAGAAGCTCTTAATATACAGATAATAAGAAACTACAATGCCGGCCTGCCAAAAATCAGAAGTGGAAATCTGTTCCAGGTATTCTGTAACCTCACAAAAAACGCCCTTGATGCAATGCCGGACGGCGGTCAAATAAAAATCTCAACTTCTTTAGAAAATGATAACACTATTGTTGTTGAATTTCGTGACACCGGTACGGGATTACCGCCTGAAAATATTAAAGCTATATTCGAGCCATTTTTTACGACAAAAGAAAAAGGTAAAGGTACCGGCCTGGGACTGGCAATATGCAGGGATATAATCGAGAGATATCACGGCACCTTAACCGCTCGGAACGCCCCGGAAGGCGGCAGCATTTTCAATGTATATTTGCCGGTGCCAACTAATCCTTGATACAAATAAAAATCCTTTGGAGATTTTATGAACGAAAAGAACATTCTTGTAATTGACGACGATAAAATCATAACAGACTCTCTTTGTGAGTTTCTGTCTCTCGAAGGATTTCAGACCGACGGCGCTGAAACTATCAAGAGCGCCCTGTCTAAATTGGATGAAAAGCGCTATAACCTGATCATAACAGATGTCAACCTGCCCGATGGTAACGGCCTCGATTTACTGGATACAATTAAGAAAAAATATCCGCAAACAGTAGTTATTGTAGTAACCGGTTACGGCACTATAGACAGTGCCGTCAAAGCTATAAAACAAGGCGCATACGAATATCTGACAAAACCCATTATTGATGATGAATTGCGATTGGCGGTTGAAAAAGCCATTCATCAACAATCGCTTATGAGCGAAAACGAACGTCTGCGATTGCAACTCGAACGCAAATACAGGTTAGAGAATATCATCAGTCAGGATTATAAAATGTCAAAGATTTTTGACCTGATCGAAGCAATCGCCGACACCAGAGCTACAATATTAATGACAGGCCCCTCCGGTACAGGTAAAAGCCTGCTGGCAAGAGCAATACACAACCGTTCGAGCCGGCGAAATGAAGCTTTCGTCGAGGTAAGCTGTGGAGCCCTTCCGGAGACACTGCTCGAAAGCGAGCTGTTCGGACATGTAAAAGGGTCATTTACAGGTGCCGTTAATAATAAGGAAGGCAAGTTTTTAGCTGCAAACGGCGGAACAATTTTCCTGGATGAAATTGCCAATGCTTCACCGGCACTTCAGAACAAGCTGCTACGGGTTTTGGAAAATCAGCAATTCGAACCGGTCGGCAGCAATAAAACAGAAACTGTCAATACCAGAATTATACTCGCCTCCAATCGTAATCTGGAACAGGAGGTACAGCAAGGCAGATTCAGGGATGATTTATACTACCGGATAAATGTAATAACAATAGAGCTGCCGCCTCTGTGTGAAAGAGTCAGTGACGTCCGTTTGTTGGCGGAACATTTTTTGAGGATTTATTGTGCACAGAACAACAGGCAAAAGTTCGGTATAACCGATGAAGCGATGCAATATCTGGAGCGCTATTTTTGGCCCGGCAACGTTCGCGAACTGGAAAAGATCATCGAACGAGCGGCATTATTAGGCAAAGGTAAATTCATAGGTCCCGAAGATTTGCCGGATGTAATTAAACAGGAGCAAAAACAGCATCAGACAATATACAAATCCATAAGCCTTAAAGAAGCTCTGGCCGAACCCGAGAAAAATATTATCCGCCAGGCCCTGGAAACCAATCACTGGAACAGACAGGCCACCGCCAGGGCGCTTCAGATAAACCGCACAACATTATTCAAAAAAATGAAACACTACGGTCTTTACGATGAGGCCGAACAATTAGGATTGATCTGAAAAAACGATAGCAGAATCGAGTTAGTTCTTATAACGGTAAAATACTATACTAATTCAGGGCATTCAACACAGGGTGACATTTTTCCTATCTCCTCATCGATAAAACAGTTAGCATAAAGACCCCTGCTTTTTGCGGAGGGAGGGGAGAAGGAAGAGAAAAGCAGGGGCAAAAATGAAAAAGCTATTGTTATTATATCTCATTTGAAGGCCCCGGGTCAACACAAATACCCACAAATTAGACGGGAAAACGGCTTTTTTTACATTTTTTTATCGTCCGAAAACAGCGGATATAAACTGCCATCGATAAGCATATTACCGGCGTGACACTCAGCCATATTCTTATACCCTATAACATAATAATCCAAAATGTCACCCCCGCTATCTGACCTTTTATGGAATTTCCTCAAACGACGAGAGACCAGGGAATCTGAAAAACAACATACATAGAATATGAAATCAGTCTTCCTTTTCTAATGCCTCTTTCAGATTCAATCCTTCTTCTTTCATGTGTTGCTCGGTAGCCTCAATCTTATATTTATGTTTTTTGTGCATTCTCACAAATAACCAGCGGGGAATCCTCAGGCTACCTGTAGCGCTAAAAATGCAATTATCCTCACCCTTTGGCTCAATAAGAAATTTATTCTCCGGCACTAAAAGTGATAATGGAAACAACGACCTGTATTGAATTTCTCTGTTCCGTACAATTTTTGTTATACGAAATTTAAGTTTATGCAAATCGCCATGAAGATATTCCTCTGCATAAATGATTGAGCCTTCCTGCAAAGGTTTGCCCTTAATCCAGCGAATATCTACATGGTCGGGGTGCCAGGCCCTGTAAGCCCCCCCATCTTTCAAACACCGGATCAGCCACTTGAACACCCTTTCCGGCGATGTATGTACTTCAATTGAATCTTTCAAATTAATCATGTTAGGCCTTCCCCCTAAAGAATGCCCAGGACTGGAGTCGAACCAGCACGAGATTGCTCTCACTAGCCCCTCAAGCTAGCGCGTCTGCCTATTCCGCCACCTGGGCTTTAATGTCGATTATCGGGAAAAAATACAGGTTGTCAACTACCTTTTTGATTGTCCCAGAGCAGGATATGCAGCCGCTGGCTAAAAGCAAAGCCGGTGCGCTTGCATAAATCGGCCACAACAGGAGCTTTTTTAAGAAGTTCATCTCTGGTAGCCGCCTGCGGCATGAGCATCACTTTTTCCAAATCGACATTCGTTAGTTTATCTATTGTCTTTTCTATCTCAGAAAAGTCCGACTCAACATCAACTACAAATTTTAGTTGATAATTATAATTGTCAATCAATTCACCAAGAACCGCCATATCGAGTCTCGAATCCTCGTGAATCGCTGCAAGTCCCTCCTCATCCGGAACTGAATTACTTAACTTTGGACTTATACTCATTAAATCACACGGCATATCCGCAATATATGCAATGCCGGCGGTCTCGATTGTTACGTGTTTTTCAGTATCTTTAAGTTCTTTTACCAGTTCAGGCAGATCTGAATTTATCATCGGTTCACCGCCGGTTATTACTACATATCTGCAAGGCCATTCCTGAACTTTACGAACTATTTCGGCAATGGTCTGCCGCCGCCCTGCTTCTTTGGACCAGGCGTATTTCGTGTCACACCATCGGCATCGCAGGGGACAACCCGCCAAACGCACAAACACGCTGGGGACACCTGCCATAAATCCTTCGCCCTGTAAAGAATAGAATATTTCATTGACTGTCATCATTTTTGCAACAGGCAGTAAAAAACCCGGCTAAATATTATCAATATATTCAATCGGATCCTTTTGCCCTGCTTCGGTGAAGCCTTTTAATCTCAGCCGGCAAGAATCACATCGCCCACAACTTCTACCCTGCCTGTCCGGGTCGTAGCAACTATGCGTCAGGGAATAATCTACGCCGAGTTCGGTACCTTTGAGAATAATCTGGGCCTTAGTCATATTAATGATAGGAGTATGGATAAAATATTGTCCTTTACCCTTAACAGCAGCAGCAGCAGTGGCAAGATTGGCGGTTTTCTCAAAAGCCGTAATAAATTCTTCACGACAGTCAGGATAGCCACTGTAATCGGTCGAATTGACACCGATAAAAATGTCAAAGGCGCCCAACACCTCAGCCCAGGCAAGCGCATAGCTTAAAAATATTGTGTTCCGAGCGGGTACATAGGTCAACGGAATTTCTTCAGAATTGCTTAGATCGGTTCTGTTTTTCGGCACGGCAATATCTGAATCGGT
>Ga0315545_1001054_pt1 | contig 28105 bp, 16 predicted proteins | sample SalMarSW160210MG_FD_203096 | JGI IMG/M metagenome (GOLD analysis project Ga0315545, IMG submission 203096) | Salt marsh sediment microbial communities from the Plum Island Ecosystem LTER, Massachusetts, United States - Salt Marsh Sediment SW1602-10 ...
GCCCGAATGCATCGTAAAGTAACCGGTAGATTTCAATTAATGTTTCGTGGGTAGTCATATTGTGTTTATACTGAAAGCAGGGATTTTGTTTCAGTATTTTGTTTTGCGGATGAAAACCACTCCGGAAGCGATTTTATTTGCTGCTGTTGCAGGTTAAAACCGTAAATCACGGAATTAGCATTATCATCGAATTCAAAGAAGTTATTGTTACACAGAATCGTCCGCATCTGCTCGTTCTTTGGGCCTTTTTCAAATCGCAGAATCACTTTTCCAAAATTCTTTTCTTTGGCATGATTGAGCACTGATGTAAGAGTATAATCTTCGACGCCTCTGCTCATAATGCGGCAGCTAAAGAGCAGGGTATCAATTTCATAGACATCATCCCTGTGGAAACCTATGCAAACTCCGACCAGGCCGTAATCGCCGAACTTGTCGGAAACATTTACTGTGAATATGTCACAATTTTGTTCACGGCTGAAAGCAATAATCTTCTCTTTCGTATAACGTTTAATGGATGTGTTCAATTGATTTGTTCGCTGAATCAATTCGCTGACCCGGTCCACCTGGTAAGGTTGCATTTTATCAACTGTGATTGCGAAGTTGCACTGCTCGAGAAAAGCATCCCTTGATGATGTGCTTTGCGCCTGTTTGCACCGGTTTTCCTGAATGTAAAACGTTGTTCTTTTTTTGCTTTCTTTGGTGACAAATTCAGGTTGAAATTCGGGCATATAAAGCAGTTTTTCGAATACGTTCTGGTCATAGACTCTTACTTCAGGAAGCATAGCCTTCATCTGTTCTCTCTCGAAGGGGCTGTCATCGATGAAGGCGAAGGAATCAAGACCAATATTCAACTGCTCTTGCACCTGCTTGAGATTCTCCCATTTGTCTTTCCAGTTCAATATAAAGCATACAAATTCGGTTCCTGCAAGATGCTCTTTTATATAATCGCGGATTTGGCTTTCAAGGTACTGATCATTTTTACTTATTACTCCTATTAGAATACCTCTGGCATGGAGGATAGAGAGCACATTCCAATTAAATCTTTCCCTGTCGATTCTTATCTCGAGGTTTTCCACGCCGACGTTTCTGATAATGCCTTTCCACATTGTATTGTCAAGGTCCACTATAACGCACTTGAACTTCCTGCTGCGATGCAACACAAAATCAATAATATATGAATATTCCTGCGCGAGATGTTTGGCAGGGAACTTTATATGGCTGAACCACGGAGGATCCGCCTGTTTTAGTGTTTGTTGAAATCCGTACATTGAACAGACGTTTGTCAGGTTAAGGAAATAAAAGTTCGGATATCTGATTGTGAGCTCTTCCATCGCTGTTACATATTTTCTCATAAATTGCTCTTCGTTATAGAACGGCAATGTGTGCTTATAGCGATTGAGCATATTTGTTCTGAACCATGGGAAAAATTGCAGGATAATCGGCACATTCAGTTCCATGAGCGTTATTATCATCAGCTCACACTGGTCGATGAGCTCTTTGAGCTGCATGTCCTGCTGCTGCTTTGAACCGATACAGTTTAACTGTATTTCCTTGATTATATCTACCATGGCATCATGCTGAGAAAGTATAACTACATCGGGTTTGCTTTCAATGACCTCACGGGTGTTGTCGGCGAGAAAAGTATATGGATTTGTTTGGCCGCGATGCTGGTAGCTATGAAAGTAGTCAAAGTCGAAATATATGCCGGGATTGGATTTGAGTTCGTGGATAATATATTCGAATTCACATCCACCGAGAAAGCATAAGGACGGTTTCATGTATATCACCTCTTTGTTTTTGGTATTTATTTCCTTTGACTATTGTATTTTCGGCTTACTTGAAGTAGACTCTGCAAAAATTCAGATGAGTAAATTAACAAATATCAATAAAGGCATATGAAATTGTGGTCGATTGTCAAAAACTCGGGACGCAAGACAATAACTGCAAACGGGACGAGCAGAAAGCTCAAATACAGTACAAGCCAGTTGTTCAACTTCACACAGGATTCCTATTTGGACAGAACATCTCGACCAATATATGCCGTTATTTTCCTGCTGCCTTTTATTGCATTCTATGAATTGGGGACATTTTACATTAATACGGACGTCCTGAATCAATCTCAGATTCGCGTCGTTGCGTTTGTCTGGTTGCAGCACATGCTGGAATCGTTGGGCTTTGGTGGTAAATTTGCATGGGCTGCTCCTCCGCTGGCTGTTATTATTATTTTGTTATCGTTACAAATAAGTTCCGGCAAACAATGGTATTTCTGGCCCGGAGATATTGTTCCAATGGCGGTAGAGTGCATCCTTCTTGCAGTTCCGTTGATTGTCCTGACAATGTTGCTAAGCTCTGTTGGCTCACAAAATGAATTCAGCCGATTCGATAACAGCCGATTACCGCGACAAGAGATGACACTTCCGTCCTGCTCTTCTGTGCAGGACTATAATTCTTCACAATCGGTTGTTTATGAAACTGACACATCCAGTCGGAATCATTTATTGTTGGCAAATATAGTGACGGGAATAGGAGCCGGAATCTACGAAGAGCTTGTTTTTCGTTTGATTTTGATATGTATTCTGATGCTGTTATTTCAGGATGTTTTTAAGCTCAACCATGAAAACGCCATTATCCTTTCGGTTCTGATTTCAGCGGCTTTGTTTAGTGCACATCACCATGTAGATTTACTTAGCGGCAGACCAAATATTGTAGATCCGTTTGATTGGGTCAGGTTTGCATTTCGAACCATGGCAGGCATTTATTTCGCAATCCTTTATGCAATTCGCGGCTTTGGAATAACAGCCGGAACTCATGCTTTTTATAATATTATCGCGGTCTCTATCACTGCGTTCTTTTTCACAAATTAGAAATTCCAGAGATAACGATTATTTTCCAAAAAAAAGTTCCTGATATTACTCTTTTACAATGAACAGCTTGTAGAAAAATCGTCCTATAAGTGCACGAAACCCCCTTATCAGTACTGATATAAGCCTTGAAAAAGTATATAGATTTTGATATAATAATAGAAAATAAGAAGTGAGTTTTTTGGGTTGGGAAAGATTTATGGAATTACCACAAATCAATGTAGCTGTTGAAGAACTAATGTTCAGCCTTTTTCAGCGACCCGTACATCCTGAACTTTTTCAGATATATGCCAGCCGACAGATAAATACCGAGAATTATGAGGCTGTTATTTGGGTTACCGGTTGCACTCATGTTGTCAGTGTTTTTGCCGGCGACATTTGTCTTAGTGAGGTAATCAGCACGCCCGGTCAGATGCTGCCCTCGCGGGGATTGATTGAGCGTTTTCAATTCCGCGGCCCACGCACTCATAAATGTACCTTGAGTCGTGGAGTTAGTTACATGACTGATTTTCAGGTCGAGAAAATGAGCCCCAACTTATATCGACAGAGCCATACCGACCTTGAACGTTTTGCCCGAAACAGGGGCGTATTTGTAAAATTCCCCGAGTTGGAAGTTGGCAGGCTTCAGCCGTTTTGCTATGTGGATTTCGAGGCCAGAAAAACTGAACTGCACATTCATACGTTTGCCGCTTATCCGGATCAAGTGACAATGATTAAAACTCAGTCATTGTTTGATTTTCAGTAATTGCGGATAGGACAAGCATGTCTAATTGTTTTGCATCTGGACGTTTTGTTTAAGAATATCCAGTTTTATCCGGATTTCCTGGGACATTTTGCTGTTTGGAAAATCTTTGATAATCTGTTGGCCGATATCCAGCGCGCTGGTCCATCTCTTTTCAGTCACTGCGATCGAGAACTGAACACCCAGGTTATGTAATTTAGTACGAAATACATCACTCGCCGCTTCCTGGAGAGCCAGTGCTTCATTGGGAGTAAGGTATTGGTCGAGCTCTTTTAAGATATCCAGGCTGCGATCCGTTTCCTCGTGTGTTATTGCATCGTCCCATGCGGCAAGCAGGATTCTTTTTCGTTCCTGTTTCTTATCGTGCAGGACCTGACGCATTGCTTTTGCCTTTTCACTGTCCGGATAGTTGCTAATGAGCCCCTCGATTTGTGCACTTGCCCTGGACCACTGGCATTCAATGATAAGTTTTTCGATATGCTCTATTATTTGATTCAACCGTTCCTGGTCTGTAGCATTGTGATACTGTTCGGTCTGTGATCTTAATTCTTCAGCCAGTTCCATATATTCCGAGCGTTTGGCGATCTCGTTAATAATATCGTTGGCTGTGTCATAATCCTGCATTTGGAGCTTCTCAAATACGGCCTCCCGCAGAGATTGTCTATCCGCTTCACGGAATGCAATGGCCTTTGCTGTTTCACTGATGCGGGTGCTGTGGTTGATTTGTGCCAATCCTGTGTGGATTTTTTCGAGGGCACCGGTTAAATCTTCGAGTTTCGAACTGTTATCCTGTAACGCATCAAGTATCTTAATTACCCTTGAGAGCATCACAAGAAGAGCGATGAGAAAAATCAAAGCGCCGAATAAAAACACGAGCTGACGTAGTAAATTAGTCTCGGACGGCTGGAAGAGGTCTGTATATAAAGTCAGAATAATAACAATCGCCACTGCAATACATATCACCACAATGTGCCATTTGTATTGCCTTACACCGCCTTCTTTTCTCGAGTCCATATCTTGGCTCTCAAAAAAAGTAATAATATGGTTCTATCTCTATAATAATATCATATATAAAAGCCGTGTTTTTGTCAACAGTTGACCGAGTAATAACGAAAAAAATATGGTTTATCCCGTAACCGGCGGCCGGGGATGATTCCGCGATTTTCTTTTTTTTTAAGTTATAGAGGGATTAATTGCTGAACTTTCCCCTGAGCTATAATAAGACAGCTACAAGAAATCATATAAAGCGATAGAAATTCAGCAATCAGATGAATGAGCTATAGGCCAAGTGCCTGAACGTCACGTGTATTATTGGATAATACCACGTTCCTGCACAGAAGAAAAAAAGCTCTTTTGTGCCTTATATGTTATTTAAGCTGCAAGGATTTATCGCCCCGGCAGTACTGTATAGACAGACTCCGGCTGTGTTTATCATTCAGCCCTTTCTTCAGTGGACCATTCGGTTTCATTGTAGAATGCATCACGTGCCTTGACACGGAAGGTGTGACCCTGTCCACTACGACCTACCTGAACGCTATATGTTGGTACTGCAATCCAGCCGCTACTCAAGCCAGGTTCACTCGTGCACCAGAAGTAGTATTCCACAATACCGCTGTTGTCGGTTGCTACAACAGCCGTCATCGTAACCCAGTAATCAAAAGAGCCGCCGCCGTTATTGTATTCACGAGGTAATCCTGTGAAGCCGTTCGGGTCCTCTTCCGTACTCCATTCCATCGGATCCGGTGTCGGAGCGGTCAGATCCGCCGGCAGAGGAGTGATGGCATAAGAAATCGCCGACCAGCCTGTTTCATTCATATTGGGTGATAAGTCTCTGGCTTTAACCCTGTAACCGTATTCGGTATTCGGATCGAGACCAACATCAGTGTAATTCGGCTCTTCCTGCCAGCCACTGTCGTGCCCGCCGAGAGTCACGGCCTCGAAGTAATACTCTACAGGATTATGGTCGTTGGCAATTGTTGAAGTCATTGTGATTGAAGTTTCCGTATCTGCAGCGATCGATTCGATGTATGGTGCAGGTGCCGGTGGTGTTGTGTCGTTGCCGGCATAGCGAAGTTCCGACCATCCGGTTTCGTTTTCCACTCCATCGCGTGTTTTTACTCTGTAGCCGTATTCCGCATCGAGAGTCAGGCCGCTGTCCGTGTAATTCGGACTTGTTTGCCAGCCGCTGTTGTGGTCATCGCCATTGCCGATACGTTCGAATAAATACTCAACATCCCATCCCCAGAAATCAATGGCAGTTGCGGCTACCATGCTGATTGTGCCTCCTGAGCTCAGGTAAGGTTCTATTTCCCATTGACTCGGGTTTGGAGTCGGGGCGGTTGTGTCCCGGACAAGCCAGCAGTCGGCTATGAAAAGGATGTCTTTGAAATCAACACGTGAATCCAAAGTAATATCTGCACCCTGGCACCAGTTATTTCCTTCCGAGCAATCGTTGTTGTGCCATTTTTGGGCCAGCAGTGAAAAGTCCTGGAAGTCAATTATACCGTCAAAAGCCAGATCACACAGGCTGCATTGATCCTGAACCAGATAGTGATAACCCATATCAACGAGGCCTGTATCTGTTACTCCATCGGTGCGGGTTGTGTATCCGGACAAATTCAAGGTGCTTACATAATTACTGCCGGTATCGACGCAGGGACTTTGTTGTGACTGGCCGGCACTGGTTTGACTGAGATAATATCGACCAAGCGGTCCTGATACGAACAGAGGATCTTTATTAATATTATTTTGGTAGTTGAGCGTGCAATTATCATCAACAAAGATTGCAGATCGTCCATTCTTGATATCGCTGTTATAAATCGAAAGAGTCGAAGGTCTTAGATCGTATTCGAAGCCGGTTCCAACCGCAATACCAGTGCCTATTGCTGCGAAGTTGTCCCAGAAGATACTGTCGGTAATTGTACAATCGCTGAGGTATGAGCAGTATAAACCTCCGCCCAGACCGGTCTTTTCATCATCATCATCTTCTTCATTATCAGCGTCAACACCAGTTGAAGCATTGCCGGCAAAGGTGCAGTTGGAGAATATCGACAAAGTGTACCAGTTGACCGATATGCCACCGCCGTCCCGGTCCGCTCCATTGTTGGCAATCAGGTTATTACTGAACGAAGCAAGACCAAGGTCACGCAGATATGCACCGCCACCTGAAAAGTCGGCTATATTGCCGCTGATATTGCAATCCTGGATATTTATACCGCCCGTTGAGCAGAACAAACCTGCACCGTTTGTGTAAACGTCGTCGTCGTTGGGATCGTTGACGTCGGTCGTTGCCCTGTTATTGGTAATATTGCTGTTGGTGATATCAACTAAGGAGGTCAGGCTGCATAATCCGCCGCCTCGAAGTGCATTATTGGAGGTGATATCGCAGTTTACGATTGTTACTTCCGTATCGTCGAGATATATACCACCACCGGTGTCGGATTCATTGTCGGCGAAGTTGCAGTCCACGAATGTCACACAAGCGCAATCCTCGGCACATACACCGCCTCCATAACCTCGATACGGATCGAGACTATGATTTGGATCGGCGTCGGCCGTGGTTCCGGAGGCTATATTATCTTCGAATGTACATTCAGTGAAATTAACTTTGGAACCACCAGCACAATAGACACCGGCTCCGAAACTCGGTATCTCGTAGGGAACCAGAGGTTCGGTAGGCCTTCCACTGGTAAACAAACCACCTTGTCCGCTCATTCCGCCGGAGGTTCGATTGCCTCTGATTTGGCAATTGATAAATTCAACATTACTTCCAATATCGCAAAACGCCCCTCCTCCGTACCCGGAGTACCATCGGTAGTCTCCTATGAACGAGGTTAAAAGCGGTTTGTTATAAATAGCTCTATAGGAGGATGCATAGTCCCATGTTAAATGTGACCACAGGCCATCAGTAACCCATGTTAAAAGAGAGCTAAAGGGATCGAAAACATATGCCTCTTCTCTACTGTAGGTTCCTCCGTAGTTTGGATAACCACCCTGTGGGTCCTCGTCACCACCGTTGCCACCGTTGCCGCCGTGCGCCTGATTATTCTCGATTATACAGTTGATGAATTTAGGACTGCTGTCCGGGCCGCAGTATATACCGCCGCCGTACGCCCAGCCGCTCCAGCCGCCTCGACCGGCATTAAGAGCCGGGTTGTTCTCGGCGTCCACGCCGTTACCGCCATGACCTCCCTCAATCCAGTTGTCTCTTATGATACAGTTTTTAATAACAGGAGAGGCTCCGTTAGCGATATATATTGCAGCCCCTTCGATGGGACCACCGTCAACGCCGTCCGGATAACCTAATTGCCTGTTCCCGTCTATACTAGTTCCGACAGAGCCGCCGCAGTTCTGTATCGTAATTCCGTTGAGAATTGTTTTAGAATCTGTTTCGGAACCAAAACGGATACCTAAATTATTAAAACCATCTGGATTAGTGTTCATATATCCATCAATAATCGTTGCAGCGACACAGCAGGGATCGTCCGGATTTTTCGATGTGATTATGATAGACTTGTCTATCACAAGCGATCGAGTATAATCTATATATCCACCGTAATATGTGCCGGGATCGAGTACGATAATATCGCCTTCCTGAGATTTAAATACTGCTTCCTGAAGTGTTGTGTAATCACCGGGGATGGTTATAGTCTTTCCAACGTACTTAGTGAATTCAACGATAACAGTCCTGTCGGTATTCATTATCACGGTATTAACAAGAGCATTGGAGCTGTCGTCGTCGGTCCCTAACCAACTGACGCTATAGCCGAGGTCCATTGTCGCCGTGAGTGTTACTTTTTTATGCTTGGGGAAAGTCCCGCCCATCGGCCAGACCGTACCGTGCTCGCCGATAACCTTTACAGTTAATCGAAGCATGTCCTCTCCGGTAGGATAGTGGAAGCCCATATCAACAATATTACTGTCTCCGACATCGTCGATACGAGTAGTGAAATTGTCCAAGTTGAGGTTAACAGCCAAGTCGCTTCCGGTATCCACACATGGGCTCGGAATATCGACTTCCTTACCGGCTACAGTTTGATCGAGGTAGTATGTTCCTATAAAATTCGGATCCGTGACAAATTTCGGGTCGCTGCTTATATTACCCTGCCTCCATTGTAACTTACGTCCCGATTCGACATAGATGGCTCTACTGGTCCGGCCGCCCTGAATATCGCTGTGATTGATCGTGAGAGTGGAAGGTGGATCTAAATAGTCCGGTTCCTGGATATAACCGATCGCAGCCTGGTTGCCTTTTGTACCAGTATTGTCCCAGAGAATATTATTAATAAGGGTTGTCTGGCTTCCATAAGAACAGGAAATGCCGCCTCCTCTTCCGTGAGTTGTGTTATTGGCGTCATACGCCGTGTTTTCAACGATTGTACAATTGGAAATAGTCGGCGTAGAGAGCCATGTTGCCATGATGCCGCCACCGCTGATGATAGCATTGTTTCCTTTTACCAGGCAGTTTTTAATTTTAGATGCATCGGAGGTTCCACCTACATATATACCACCGCCCGAGCCGGAGGATGAGTTGCCGGTAATAAAGCAGTTTTCAATTGTAGCATCGGAGGACCAGCAGAACATTCCGCCTCCACCGCCGTAGAACCAATCAATATAATCAATTTCAGAAGGAACAGTGTTAATTTGTGCTTTATTTCCTATAAGGTTACAGTTTGATATCACCGGTGCTCCACCGCTCCAGTAAATACCGCCTCCGTGATCGGCTGTATTATTACTAACGGTCAGTTTGTTAAGCGTGACCTCCGCGCCGTCGCCGTACCAGTGAATAGCGCCTCCGAACGATGCTGTGTTATTGCCGAAGGTGCTGTCGTTAATATTAATCGTACCGCCGTTATACCACCGTTCGGTACTCGAATCGATTATTCCGCCTGCATATAATCCACCACCGGCACCATAGGACCAGAGTGTCGAATTGCTTATAAAGCTGCTGTCGTTTATATCCAGCGCGCATTCATATAAGCAGAACATTCCACCACCGTCGAGACCGGCGGAATTGTGAATATAACTACCGTTGTTTACGTTTATTGAACAACCCCAGCTAAAGTATTGACCGCCGCCATATCCGTAATAACCGGCCGTGTTGTCGGCGGCTTCGAAGTTAACCAGTTTCACTTGGCAGCCATCACTATAGAATTCGCCGCCGCCGTCCTGACCGTCACCGTCGGTTTGCCTGCATGTATTATAGCTTATTGTGCAACCGGTAAGAACTGAGTTGCAATCGATATCGTAGAAATTAGCACCTCCATAGCTCGTGGTATAGCTTGACGAGTACATACCATCCGCACCGTCTTCACCGGCTTCACCGCCTTCTCCTGCTTCTCCCCCGGGACCTCCGGTGCCTGTGGTTACGTTTGGTATATTTGGGTCATCCTCTTCTTCTTCTTCACCGTCCTCTTCTTCTACCGGCGTTGGACCGCCTGCTCCACCGTCACCGCCGAAGCCGCCGTTTCCGCCTGGGGCATCTCCTTCGCCGTCGCCGCCGACGCCGCCGTCACCGCCGTCACCGCCACCATACGTATAAGTCGGTACGATGGTTGTTGTTTTATTCTCGGTTATGATGGTATCTTCCATAACGATCTTGCAGTTTTCACCGAAGTATATGGCGCCTGCCCATGAAATCGCACCGTTGGCGCCCATGTCACCGCCTTTACCACCGTCGCCGCCGAAGCCACCCGCAGCTTCGGCACCTGCTTCTCCGTCATCGCCGTCGGGGTCACCGGAACCGCCGCCGCCGCCTTCTCCGGGTGCCGAACCGACTCCTCCGATTCCACCATTTCCGCCGTCACCGCCAGAGTTACCAAGTCCCTGCCGTGTGACGCAGTTGATAATTTTACATGAACGTATCGTCGGACTGCAGTCGGGTCCGAAAAATATCGCACCGCCTGTGGCTATCCCGCCGGTGCCGCCGGCTCCGCCGTCGCCGCCTTTTCCACCGTCACCACCGACTCCGCCGTCGCCGCCCATTCCGCCGTTACCGCCTGCTGCAGGGTTACCGCCGTTGAGAGCTTCGGCTGCATCCTGACCGTCCTGTCCGTCCTGTCCGGCTTGTCCGTCCTGACCATTCTGGCCGTTCTGACCGGCTCCGCCCCAGCCGCCATCGCCGCCGACGGCAAGGCAGTCGATAATTGTACAATTTTCAATGATCGGGCTGCAACCGGAGTCGAAATACATCGCACCTCCGAAAGCGCTGCCGCCGTCACCACCGGGCAGACCGGGCTCGCCGTCGATACCGGCGGCACCGGGTTCACCGGGCACACCGGCTTGCCCGTCATCCCCGGGAATACCATCTACTGGTATGGTATCATCACCGGGATCTATCGGTTCCGGCAGTTCATCCGGAGGATCAAGGGGATCCAGTGGTTCCAGAGCTTCATCGGGATCGTCAGGGGCTTCAGGTTCAAAAACATTGTTCTCGCCGTCTCCGCCTCGGGCTATACAGTCTTTGATAACCAGGCGAGAAAGTGTCGGACTGCTGCCGTTCAGGCAGGTTATTGCACCACCAAGAGCATTCTGACCCGGTAGTGGATCTTCGCTGTTTGGTTCTGTTTCCGCGTAACCCGGGTCTCCCTGACCTTGAATTGTGAAACCATCGACTCTGGAATCGTTGCCTTCGCCGCTTTGGAAAATAAATGCGGGAGATGGAGCGGCAGTAGATGGTGGGTAAATCGCTCTTACGAGAATAACTGTCGCAGCCACGGCGCAGGGATCGTCCGGGTATTCACTTGTAACAGTGACTGCCTTGCCCTGGAAGTCGTAAGGAGTACTGGAGTATGTGCCGGCCGAGACAATGATCTTATCGCCATGAGAGTAAGCCGCACTGATTGCGTAATTTATGTCACGATATTGTCCGGGTACGTGCAGAGTCTCCGATTTACGGAACGAGACAGTAATCACTTTATCGGAGTCTATTGTCACCGTATTTGTCGAAGACCATAGTTCGTCGTCATCTGTTCCCTGCCATTGATCGACAATATAAGTTTGGTCGGGGACGGCTTTCAAATCGATAACTTCGCCTTCGTAGTATTCTTTGCCGCTTCTATAATAAGGATCAATAGAACCGTGACCGCCGATGACCTCGGTACGCAGACTATACTTGGGTCTCTGTTCGAATTCAATGGCGACGAGTGCATCATTAACCAAAGTTACAGCGTTGGTAATATCTGTTGATGAATCGTCGTCTGTCCCGAACCATCCTTTAATTCGATATCCCGCATTCGGAATGGCCGTGATTTTTACTACTTCATATTTTCGGTAAGGTCCGGTGTTGGGATCTACAAATATTAGACCTCTTGACTGGCCGGGTTCAACAGGTACATTATTTATTACTTCAAGGATATTTAATTGAACATACTCTGTGGGTGCAGACAGGTAGTGATACCCCATGTCTATGACACCATCATCGGCTTCGCCGTCGGTTCGGGTTGTGTACTCAATTAAATCATTAAAATTAATTGCGATATTACTGCCGGTATTTACACAGGGACTGTCGAATATCTGTCCCGCTGCAATCTGAGTTAGATAATACTTGCCGAGCGGTCCCTCGATAAATTTTGGGTCAGAATGTATATTGCCGCCGCCCTGGTCGTTATCTTCTATATCGGAATAAGTTGCCGAACAGTCGTACAGGTCGTCACCGTTGCCCCAGAGAATGCAGTTCGTAATTGTCGGAACTGAATTATTAAATGCAAAGATGCCGCCGTCTTTCGGGGCATCCGGTTCGTCTATAATAACGGTACAATTGGTAATAACCGGTGAAGATGAATCCAAAGCAATTCCACCGCCCTGGTAAACGGCCGCATTATTATCGAGCAGACAGTTTAATATTGTTGGATTCGAATTATAACAGGATATTCCACCGCCGATGTCTTCGGCGAAATTTTCGGTAATCTGGCAGTTGGCAATCAACGGAGAAGCATCATAGCAATCGATACCACCACCACGGCGTGTTGATAAGTTATTTGTTATAATACAGTCAGTGATTGTTGGAGATGATCCTTCACAGACTATACCACCTCCGTATTCGGCACTGCCCCAACCGATAGCGAGACCTTTAAGAACCGTTTGTGGACCTTCATTTGTAATGAAACTTACTACGGAAGTGTCCGGATTCGCTGAACCTAAAATATATGTATTATCCGGGCTGATGTTGGGATCGTCGGGATTGTCGGTATCACCGCTGCGGAGCGTAATTGCCTTGCCTTTGAAATCGATTGTTTCGGTATAGAGACTATTGGACTTAACGATTAACTCGTCACCGTCAACTGCATCATCTATAGCTTCCTGGATAGAATCGTATGAACTATCATTAGGCTCATCCGGATTATATCTTGTTGCGTTCAGAATTTTACCGGCGCCTCCCCTTGGTAATGCCAGTAATGCTTTTTGAAGATTAATGCTGCCGTTGGATTGAGAAAACCTGGATATTGTTGGTATAGGATCGGCAGTATTCAAAAGCATGTTTTTTATTGATTGATTCGGTAATGATGCATATTGCGACCAGAGAAGTGCGCAGGCGGCCGAAGCGTGCGGAGCCGCCATCGATGTCCCGCTTAATATATCGTAATTGGTGGAAACACCGTTCACAAGCATCGCAAAGGTTTCATACGTCGGGGTAGTGCTCAGTATATCTGTTCCCGTTTCAGCTATATCAACCGAACTGGCTCCGTAATTCGAGAAAACAGATAACCGGCTGTCGCTGTCTTTTGACGTTACGGAAATTATGTTTTCCAGGTCAAAGCTTGCAGGGTAAACGGGATTCAAGTCATTGTCGTTGCCGTAATCGTTACCTGCAGCGGCGACAAAAAGCAATCCTTCATCTCCGGCGTCTTTGATGGCGTCATAGAGAGACTGGGAATAGAAATTTCCACCCCATGAAGCATTAATAATCCTGGCGCCGTTGTCAATTGCATACCCGATCGCCTCAACCGCATCATCTGCAAATACCTGTGGTTCCAGGGCATAATCATCGGCGAATACTTTCAGGGTCATCATCTTGATATTATAATTATCGTCTGGAATATCTTCGTTATTATTACTTGTTGTTCCGATGATGCCGGCTATATGGGTGCCGTGGAAAAAACTATCTTTGGGGTCGTTGTCGCCGTCATCCGGGTCGTTTGCTATGGCGCCGGCGAAATCGTATCCGTAAATATCATCTACATATCCGTTGCCGTCGTCATCGATATCGGGTGTGCCGTTCAGTTCCGCCCTGTTGACCCAAATATTGTCTATCAGGCCGGGATGTGTATAATCAATACCCGTATCGACTACTGCCACAATGATATTAGAGTCGCCTGATTGAGATGTGTCGATGTCGGCTTCGCTTGTACCACCGGTTTGAATTGTATTGTCTGTTCCATATAATTCGCGGAAACTTGTGACATTCGGCAGATCAAGCAATTTGTACTTATAGTTTGGTTCCGCGTATCGTATGCTGGCCGAGAGATTGAATTTGATAAAGGCATCCACGACTGTGGTGTTTTGAGGTAGTTTTACAACAGCCAGCCCCGAGGATACATTGTCATATTCTTTATCTACCGAAGCACCTTCGATGATGTAATTTGAAATCGTGTTTCTTATCGCATGACGGGATAGCGGTCCGATTATTACAGGTCCTGTTGCCGGTTGGGTGCCTGGATCCGGATCAGCGAAACGCACAATCAGTTCATTCTGTTTGTATGCTGCTGATTCCTCTTCAGATAAATTGATATTAAGTCCAGGTAACTCGAATGCCCCCGCATAACCAGTTGCGGATAATAAAACAAATAAGCTGATTAGAATTTGCCGTTTCATAATTCTGCTTCTCTAAAAAAATCCTTTTATTATTTTTAGAACCGTAAGTCCCTTGTGAAACTACACGTTAAACTCTATCAATCAGGTCCTGTTAAAAAGTGTGAATAATTACAAAACCCCTGCAAATACCTTAAGACTACAGACCGTTTTCCATAGCACCTATTGCTTCAGCTTCTTGCTCATCCTGAAGAAGGATGGTTGATTTCACCAGAACCAGCAGTATTTTATGGTCCCTGACTTTACTGGTGTTACGGAATAGTCTTCCGAGTACAGGTAACTTGCTTAATACAGGCACACCCGCTTCAATCTCGGATTCTGAAGTTATTTTTTGGCCGCCTAACAGCAATGTTCCGCCATCAGGTATGTTTACACGTGTCGAAATTGTCAAATATTCAGTCTCAGGAATTTCAACATTGACTGTTTGAACCTCTCCCACTCCACCTGTGGCATTGACTGTGGGTATTTCGACCACACTTTTTCGAAGTCCGAGAAACTGGTTCTGAACTGTCATTATATTAAGCAAAACGTTTTTCTTGTCATGCGTAATGATCGGCGTAATATACAAAGCATTCCCCGGTTGTATCGTATAATACTGTGGTGTTAGACCACCACCGGTTCCTGTCGTAGTGCCTGTAGCCGCTCCTACTGTGGTTGTACCAGATTCCTGAAGCGGGGGTAATGCAAATATAATATACCTGCTTAGCTGGAAGTTCACTGTCTCTCCGCTCAAGACTGTGGCTCTGGGAGCATTAAGAGATTTCGAATCTCTATGAGCCTGAGTAGCTCTTAACAAAAACGCCACTTGTAAATCATCGAGTATAGAGCCATAACCTCCGGAGACCTCAGCAGAGGCACCAATCCCGCCCAAACTTTGCGAAATGTCCGATTCCGAAGCCTGTGTTGTAGTATAAGAGTCTTGATCGAAGGTTAGTAAACCAAATTTGTTACCAAGGTTTATATTAAAATCGACATCAAGACCGATTTCTTCAAGGAAATTCTCGCTCACAACCAGGAATCTGGCTTCGATAGAAACCTGATGCCCGAGTGATTTTCGCAGTGCTTCCAGAAGTTTTTCGATTTCTGCGTGAATTTCAGGGGTATTGTAAACAGCAAGCTTTTTAGGTTGTTGAGTCGGATATGGAAAGATAGATCCATCTGCATCCTCGTTTAAATCATACCAGCTCATAGGATCTATACTCTCTTCAATAAGTGTAACCAGATCCTGGGCAATATAACCACTGCCCTGTCCATAACCACCCATGCCGCCGTAGCCGCCTCCCATGCCACCCATGCCGCCTCCCATGCCGCCCATGCCGCCTCCCATGCCTCCCATGCCACCTCCCATGCCGCCGTAGCCGCCTCCCATGCCACCCATGCCGCCTCCCATGCCTCCCATGCCGCCTCCCATGCCGCCTCCCATCATGCCGCCTCCCATGCCTCCCATGCCGCCTCCCATGCCTCCCATGCCTCCCATGCCACCGCCGCCCATGCCACCCATACCACCGCCCCCACCTCCTGTGCCACCTCCTGTGCCACCGATATCAGTCGAGCTTTGGAAGCCGAAGCCAACCAACATCGAGCTCATCATTTGGCCGGTTGCCGGTTGGCCGACAAGGTCGGTAATGTCATAAACACGATTTACCATTTTGCTTGGGAGTGTATCTTCGGTAGCTATTAATATAATGCCTTCATCTACAATGTAGCTGAGTTCTGCTATATCAGTTACTGAAAGACCAGCTAACAGGATATCCAGCGCGGTTTTAATCTTAACACTTGTAAGCGGATCCATCTCGGCCGTAGTTGTCCGGTCGATGTCGGCGTTATCGGCTAAATCATTCCAATTAGGCTTAATCTGCAGAGGGGGATCAACTTTTGTTTTAATTCTGTTTAAGACCTCTTCGAAAGACATTTCAGGTCTTAAATCAGAAAGGTCAACGACTGTATCTAATTGTTTAAATACAGCCGCATCTGCCTCGGATAAGCCGAGTGGTTTATCCGGCTCACGGGTCGGTTTTGCGATAATCTCTCGCCAGTTCTTGGGATAGACGAGCTCTTCTGCATATGGGATTTGTGACTGATCTGTTTGAAGTAATATTTCCGCTCTTTGTTTGTTGGATTCCCTCTCAATCTCTAATTCTTTCCGGAAGAAGATTGTATCTTCAAGGAAATCCTTCATAACAAGTGCTTCTTTATGCTGCGGATCCAGCGCAAGCAGGCTTTCCAATTGACCGAGAGATGCTTCGTAAAGTCCCTGCTTCTGATAGGTTAGAGCGTTATTCATCAATTCGGCTATTCTGTTTTGCCTATCGGTTTCCATTTGGTCTCGATACTGACGCTGCGACTCCACGGATGCTTCGCGTTTGGACTCCTCCCGTTGTTGGTTTTGTATTTTCTCTCTCTGGAGTATGACCTCTGATAATGTCTGTAGCTGGGTTTTATATTGGACATAAAGTTCGTCTCCCAGATACATCTGATTTTGATTGACGATAATATCGGCCTTCTGGACCTCTTGTTTTGCAAGGTCGAAATTGCCCTGGTCCATATAGGTCTGTGTCTTAGTCATAGCGTTGCTTACAACCGCTTTGGTATGGCTTCGGATGACGTTTCTCTTTCGGTTGACCGCATCTATATAGCTGCCCTGATCTGTAATAGTTGCAGGGGTTTCTGTTGCTATCATTTCAGGTTGTATGACTCTGGAATAGGTTGTTTGTGGTTTTTGGATTGTTGTATTTTTTTGGGCTTTATCAGCCAGTTTCTCGTCTATCTGAGATATATAACTTTTTAAGGTCTTTTCCATTTCCGGAGGAATTGTGCCGTTGTTAATGACTTTTACGAAACCCTTTTTTGCCTCCTCGAGTTGGCCGTTTTTATAATATTCCATGCTGCGGGCATAAAGTGCGGGGATGTCTTGCTGTTCTTCTACGGTATTGTTTGGTTTCTTGGGCTCTGTTTTAGGTTCTTCTGTAACCGCAGGTTTTATATCTGTAGTTTTTTCAGACGAGGCGTTTTCTTTTACAGTTTCAATTTCAATATGCTTGAGCACTTGTGTTATTTGTGCCTTCTCATCAGTGGTTAAAAATTCACTGTCCTTGATTGTCTCAAGCTGTTTTTTGGCCTGGGATAACTTATTCTGACGAATCATATCCTTTACTGAACGGAATGTCTCTAAAGCGTTTTTTCTCTTCGAAACCGCCGTTTGTGTCTTTTCGAGAAGTGATGTTAATTGTCTTCGTTCAGCAGCAGTTAAATATTCCCGGTATTCATGGGCCATGAGGAATGTTTGTTCGGCTTGTTCATAGTAGCCTTTTTCATATTCCTCCTGGCCGGCCTGAATATAGCTTTGGACTATTTGGCGGAATGCCTCCTGTCTTTCAGTGGTTTCATTTGCCTGGGAAATGTCAACTTTAATAACTGCTGTTGTTATAAGCATGCATGACAATACGACAATTGACAGGGATCTCCTGCCAAAAAATTCGATCAAGAAACTCGGCTTGCTCAAAATAAACCTCCTGCCTTAAAAAATACCACCCTCGTAGGGAGAATCCCAACGAATTTATAGTTACTAACAACCTCCAGTTTCAAGAATAGACCGGACTTATAATAATTCAGTCTACAAAAAAAAATAATTATTGCAAGAGAAAAATTTGATTTAAGTCCATTTGGCCGATAATATTCAGGATATTAACATGCTAAACTTGGAAAACACAGTGATATGGGGTGGAAAATATAGCCCTTTTGGAAGCATCTTTTATGAGGCCTTGGGAAGGTTCATAATGTGAGAAACAATATGGATAGATTAAAACCGGTTAATACGCATGATAAACCTTTAATTTTGGCCGTTGAAACTTCCAGCAGGATAGGTTCGGTAGCGATAGCTTTCGGTGCAGAAATCCTGGCTGAAACGGTATTTTCGTGTCCATTGATGCATAGTGCCGAGATATTTCCCGCCATCGTTTCTTTGTTGAGGCGTGCGGGACGAAAGCCGGATCAAATCGAACATGTTTATATATCAGGCGGTCCGGGAAGTTTTACCGGTTTGAGAATAGCTGCGACCCTAGCCAAAATAATGCATCTTGCCGGTTCAGTTAAAGTTGTTACAGTTGATACACTTGATATAATTGCATATAACACGGCCGATTACTTCAAGGAAAATATTGATATAAAGTTCGATTCCGGAAAAAACAGAATGCCAGTTGAGAAAATCGCTACAGTTCTTGATGCCAAGCGGGGACAATTCTTCATCGCTGTATATAATTGCCTTCTCAATAAAGATGATTTACAAAAAGACGTATTTGACAGATTATACGAAAAGATTATGCCTGACTCTTTAATGAGCGCTTCGGAGTTCATCGCTCAATATGCCGTGAATGATAAACCAATCTGGCTGCTCGGTGATGGACTGGTATATCACCGAGATAAATTCAAAGCCGAAGGTGTTCGCTTTTTTCAAGATAAATACTGGAGCCCGCATGCGATCAAAGTACATAAGCTTGGCTGGCAAATGGCGCAGCGGGGCGGTTTTGCGGATCCGATCAATCTAAGACCTTTCTATCTTCGCCGACCTGATATTACAATAAAATCACGGTGATTTGTTTAATTAAGTTTCTCATGTAAATTAAAAAGTCAATTGCCTGAGAAGGAAGCGATGTGTGTGTCTAATGCGTGGTATTTTTATAGAATCAGATACACGGTATGGTGTTCAACCGACATTATATGCTACATTTAACTATACGTGATTCATGGCGGTATTGATTTATGTTGATAATATTTAGAACAACATAATATTTGTATATTTTTTATTAATAATGAATCAGCGTTCGATAAGTATATATCAATAAAACAATTAAACTGACATACAAATCATTCCTATCGGAATAAAATCGAGCAAATCTTCTTGACAGGTGCGACAATAAATAATAAATTGCTTGTTCTTTAGCTTGTGAATGTGAACTCAAGCACTAATTTAATGTATTATAAGATATGAGGTACCATAAAATTCCAGACGAAGCGATCCGTCGATTGCCGCTATATTTGCGGGGATTGCTGTTACTGTCGGAGCGGGGTCAGAAGAGCGTATCGAGCAGGGATCTGGCGGAGTTCGTTGGTACCTATCCTTGGCAGGTAAGGAAGGATTTTTCCTATTTCGGTGATTTTGGTACCCGTGGTGTGGGATACAATATTGAGAAGTTAGCAAGGGAGATTAAAAGAATCTTAAAGCTTCATGTCAGACAAAAAGCTGCTTTGGTGGGGGTTGGCAATCTTGGTTCTGCGGTTTTGGCGTATCCAGGCTTCGGAATATATGGATTCGATATTGCAGTAGCTTTTGATGTCGATCCTAAAAAAGTCGGCAAAAGAATTAATGACGTTGAAATAAAGGATGTCTTAAATATACAAACACTGAAGAAACGAAAAATCAAACTTGGTATCATCGCCGTACCTCGACAGGCGGCACAACAAACAGCGGATGAATTAGTAAAAGCAGGTATAACGGGTATTCTGAATTTTTCTCCGTGTTATATAACAGTACCGAAGAAAATTAAAGTGATAACGATTGATATAGCAATGGACTTTGCTCGATTGCCATATTATATGCCGTCCAATTAAAATGTTGAATTGGGTAATTTTTCAGGCATTAATTATATTAAGAATAACATAATAAATTGTTTTTTTTAACAGATTTCATCTGGTAATATACCGGGTTCATAATAAAGTAATTAGGTAAACGCAGATGGACGAAATGAGAAAAGTTTTTTTAAGTAAGTTAAAGCCGTTTCTGGATACAGTTGCCGGGCAGATGGATGTATATCTGCCGAAGAGGGCGGATTCACATTATGTATTTGAAAATTATGATCCAGCCGCCGGAACTGAAGTGATGTTAAATAACATACGCGTTTGCACGCCGATAAAAGAGTTTTTGTTTCCTCTTCGCGAGCTTGCCGCTGTTTTTCCTGAGCCTCTGGAACCAAAGGAGGAGATAAGACCGTTTGCAGTCTTCGGGCTAAAAGACTGTGACTTACGCTCCATCGCTGTTCTGGACAAGGTTTTTCTGGAAAAGGAATTCGAGGATCCCTTTTATGTAAAACGACGGGAGAAAATGTTCATAATAACTTCCGATTGCTTCGAGCCGGCGGAGAGTTGTTTTTGTAATGTTATGGGCGGTCATCCCTTTGTGCGGAGCGGATTTGATTTGAATGTATCACAGATCAGTGACGGTTTTATTATCGAAGCAGGTTCACAAAAGGGTGAGGATTTTCTGAAAAGGAATTCGCAGATTTTCAGCCCGGCTGATAAGGACCAGATAGGTGAACGCGACAAAAATCGTCAGGAAACACAAAAACAGCTTGAGCGAAACAATGCCGATATGAAATTCGATGTGCCTGTAAATGAGATTGTCCAGAACAGTCATGATAGTGAAGTTTACGACCAGCAGGCAACCACCTGCGTTGAATGTCAGGCCTGCACGCGTGTCTGTCCTACATGTCACTGTTTCTATCTTTATGACACCAAACAAAAGGACTATTTTGGGAAGATGAAAATGTGGGATAGCTGCATGAGGCTTGCTTATGCACAGGTTGCAGGCGGAGAGAATCCTCGTAAAGTCCTTGGGGACAGGCTCAGGCATCGTTTTATGCATAAATTCTCATATTTTCTGGACAGATACGGTATTGAGATGTGCGTCGGCTGCGGCAGGTGTGTTGATGCCGAGGCTGGTGATGTGGATATCAGGGTGGTATTAAAAAAGCTGAACGAAGAGCTTCAAGGTAAAGGTAAGGAAGAAGAGAAAGCTGCAAAATGAATAAGAATCTCTACCAACCCGTTAACGGCGAAATTGTTGACATTATAGACGAATCTCCGACTATTAAAAGTTTTGTCGTTGTACCTGAAGAGGAATTTAAGTTTAAAACCGGCCAGTTCGTGGAATTGACTTTGCCGGGCGAAGGTGAAGCCCCTTTTACCCCGTCCTCGTCACCGGCCGTCTCTGATAAGATGGAAATTAGCATAATGAAAGCCGGCAGGGTAACGGCTTTGTTGCACGATTGCCGGAAGGGACAAAAGGTCGGCATTCGCGGGCCTTACGGCAGGGGCTATCCGGTTGATGATTATACAGGCAAAGATGTTTATATCGTCGGCGGCGGTGTTGGCCTGGCGCCGATACGATCCCTGTTTTTAACGCTTGTTGACAGAATACAGGATTTCAAATCGGTGGTTTGTAGATTCGGAGCAAGAACACCGGCAGATTTTATATATAAAAACACGCTTTTTGGCTCCTGGCAAAGAATAAACGGTGTAAATATCAGGCTGACCGTTGATAAGGCCGACGAGACGTGGACAGATAACGTGGGAGTTGTTACTACGATTCTATCGCCTGACGACGTTGATATTCAAAACAGCGTTGCAGTGGTCTGTGGTCCTCCGATTATGATGAAATTTGCCACATTGAAATTATTGGAATTCGGGTTTGGTGACGAGCAGATATACCTGTCGATGGAAAAAAACATGAGCTGTGGAATAGGTAAATGCGGCCATTGTATGCTTGGGCAATATTATGTCTGCAAAGACGGACCTGTTTTTACATACGATCAGATAAAGCGATATCCAAATATTTGGGATTGAGATAGTCCGCGTGTGAATCGAAATACGACGAAAAGAAAATTATGGGTGCAAAGCTAATTATTGATTTGGCCGGATGCAAGCTGCAGGAAGAGTCCGAAGTACGGTGTTCTTATAAGCATCATCCCGGGAACAAAGGTATCAACTCACTGCTTGAGATGATCCGTTTCGCTTTAATCTGTCGCAGGTGTGAAAGTGCACCGTGTATCAAGGCGTGCCCGCAGGATGCGCTGGAGAAAGTACCGTCTAAAAATAATGATGCCGGCATTCTCAAGCGGGCAAATATGTTATGTACGGGCTGTGGGACATGTGCGATAGCATGTCCGTTCGGAACAATATATACAGATTTAATACCGTACCCCTCCAGTGTTTGTGATGTATGCCGAGGCAGATTGGCACCGGGTGAAAAACCACTATGTGTCAACACGTGCGGGGATGGAAGTATAGATTATAAGGAAGTGTCGGTAGAAGGGGATATGATAGAGGTCTTTGACGATATCGTTGTTAGAGTATCCGGCGGTAATACGTGGGAACCGTTTTTGAGGGAAAAGGCAAAGAAATGAGTACCTCCTTGACCATTATATTCTGGATATTAGTTGTTCCCGGTACAATTGTTCTGGGATTAGTTGCCTCCTGGATAGTACGTAAAGTAAGCGCTCTGGTGCAGTGGCGTGTTGGACCGCCGCTTTTCCAGCCTTTGTATGATATAATGAAACTAATGGGCAAGGAAATCCTTATACCTCAGGAAGCCAACCGAACCGTATTTCTCATGGCGCCACTGGTTGGGTTGATTGGAGTGTTGTTACTTTCTGTGATGCTCTGGCGAGTGTTGTTTAGCCAGGCAGAGGCAGCCTTTATCGGCGATATTATTGTGGCGATATATCTTATGGTTCTGCCGTCACTGGCGTTAATTCTCGGCGGCAGCGCCAGTGCCAGCCCACATGCAGCGGTGGGGGCCGCCAGAGAGATGAAACTTGTGATGGGCTATGAGCTGCCGCTTGTGCTGGCCTTTATCGTAATAATAATAAAAACAGCAGCTCTTGCAGGCCAGGGTCAACAGCTTAGTCTGTATGCAATCTCGCAACATGCATCGGTTTTAAGCATATCGGGGATGCTGTCATTTTTAATTGCATTATTATGCATCCAGGCCAAACTCGGATTTGTTCCTTTCGATATAGCTGAATCTGATACCGAGCTTGCAAGCGGCATTCTTATGGAGTATTCAGGAGCATTACTGGCCCTTTGGAAGCTTGCTCACGCGGTAATGCTTGTAGCACTGCCGTTGTTTTTGGTTACTGTTTTTCTTGGTGGGTATGGTGACATCCACTTAGCTGGAGTATGGAAGTTTGTTGCTGTATTGCTTTTATTGATTTTCATCGGCGGAAGGTTATTGGCGGATCGCAGCAAGTTTATGGACGTGTTAGCTTTGTTAAGCTTTATTGTGGTATGTATATTGCTCGGACTTGGTAAGTACGTGTTGATATTGGTCTTATTAATTTTAATAAAAAATACAAATCCGCGTTTGCGAATTGACCAGGCGATGAAGTTCTTCTGGGTCTATTGCAGCCTCGCCATGGTCGCCGCGGTCATACTTGCATCATTAGGCTATTGTTATAACATCAACTGGCTTTAAGCTTGCCCTTGAGCGAAGCCGAAGGGATGAATATATGAGCTGGAAAATGTGGTCGTTGAAAAAATCGGTGTGGGTCTTTCATGTTAATACCGGTGCATGTAACAACTGCGATATTGAGATTGTTAATTGTCTGACACCGAGGTATGATATTGAAAGGTTCGGTATTAAGTTGGTTGGTTCTCCCCGCCACGCCGACGCCTTGTTGGTAACCGGAGTGGTGACCCGACAGGCGGCTCCGCGATTGATAGAAGTTTATCGACAGACCCCAAAGCCATGCGTTGTTTTTCCTATAGGTGCCTGTGCGTGCGATACGGGAATATTCCGTGGCGGCTACCATGTCGTCGGGCCTGTGGATAAGATAATAAGAGAAGAAGATCCCAATGCAATAATTGCCTTTGTGCCGGGTTGTCCTCCGAAACCGGAGGCTATGATTTCGGGCGTGGTCAAGGCGTTATCGGCAATATAACCAGGATAGAAATATGAACCAGGAAGAATTAAATAACAGGTTGTTGGAAATCAAGGATAAGCTCATAGATATAGAGCATACAACGAATAACAGGATATTCCTGCTTTGTGAAGCACAAAACAATTATTCTGTTTGCAAGTTCCTATTCGAAGAATTGCCTCTGAGATTTGTTATCGTTACCGGAATCGATTCCGACGATTGCTTTGAGGTTCTGTACCACTTCTCGAATGACGAAACTGGTCACGTTGTGACGGTCAAAACGTTTATTCGAGATCGGGAAAATCCTTCGATTGAGTCCATTACGCCTTTGATACCCGGTGCCGAGTGGATAGAAAGGGAAATACACGATATCCTGGGAATAGAATTCAAAAATCATCCGAATATGAGACGGCTGATCCTGAGTGATGATTGGCCGGAAGGTGTTTATCCGTTGAGGAAAGCTTGTCCTGAGCGGAGTGAAGGAACTAAGAAATGAAACAGAATGTGAAAAAGCCGATTCTGGCAGTAGGGCCTTTTCATCCGCTGCAGGAAGAGATGGAATTTTTTCAGCTCACAGTCGATGGTGAGATAGTCACCGATATCGACGTGAGGATTTCATATAACCATCGCGGTATTGAAAAAATCAGTGAGTCATTACAATTTGACCAGGTTCCTTATTTGGTTTCTCGTGTGTGTGGGATTTGTTCGGCCTCACATCCGTTGGCTTACATAAATGCCGTTGAGGAGCTTGCCGGAATAACAGCGCCTGAGCGTGCCCAGTATATACGCGTGATTATCAACGAGCTGGAACGAATTCACAGCCATCTGCTTTGGGTTGGTCTTGCCGGTCATTTTATAGGCTATGACACTGTTTTTATGTGGGCATGGAAGTATCGTGAGCCGGTGCTTGACTTACTTGAGGCGATTACAGGAAACAGAAATAATTACGGAAATGTTCGGGTTGGCGGCTGCCGGGAAGATATCCCCGACGAAATAATACCGAAGATATTGAAAGATATTGACACACTCGAAAAGAAAACCGAAATGCTTACCAAGGCGGTACTTGACGATCCTGTTCTGCATGTACGTCTAAAGGGTGTAGGGACGTTGAGCAAGGAAGATGCCGTCAGATACGCTGTAACCGGCCCAACCGCACGAGGCAGCGATATTGCTATTGATACCCGACGTGACGATCCTTATGCCGCTTATGGTGATCTGGACTGGAATGTGATTACTCGGCCCGAAGGTGATGTTTTTGCAAAAGCGGTTGTTCGACTCCTTGAGGTCCTTGAAGCAATTAAGATTATACGTCAAGCCGTTAAGAAAATCCCCAAGGGGCCTATTGCTCTTGAAGTAAAAGAAATTCCACCCGGAGAAGGTTGCGGACGTGCCGAAGCACCTCGCGGCGAGACATTTCATTACGTTCGCAGCGACGGTGGTAACAGGCCGATTCGGCATAAAATCCGAGCACCGAGTTATGTAAATGTACCTTCATTCAGGGCTTCATGCATAGGCGAACATATTGCTGATGTTACTATTACACTCGCTGCGGTAGATCCTTGTTATAGCTGCACTGAAAGGCTTGCCGTTGTGGATTCGCATCATAATATTGTCCATGATTATGAAGCGTTGCTACAAATGAGCCGTGATAGAACAGCACGGATTAAGAAGGAAATTGGCGCGCCGGAACTGAAGATGGAGGATTTATAAATTGGAAACAAGTATGCTTTGCATCCCTGTCTTTTTGCCGTTGATAATCGGTTTTGTAATTCTGTTTTTACCGAATAAACTTAGTTCCGTGTTCCGGGCATTGACGTTGATTATATCAATCATCGCATTTGTGCTTGCTATTTCTATCTTTACTTCCGGCGGCTCCGATGCGACCTGGTCTGTTTTACAATTGGATGGCCTGGAATTAATATTAATGCTCAGCGCGACAAAGCTGGGAGCTTTCATGTTGCTTTTCGCAATGGGTTTTGGGCTGCTCATCACCTTGTACTCATTGAGGTCACGATCTGCGGACGATGAGAAGCGGAATGCAAATATTTATTACGGTGCGACTCTGCTGGCGATAGGCGGCTCGGCTGGGATATTACTTTCAAATAATCTGTTGTTTTTGCTGATTTTCTGGGAGATTGTCACTGTCTCGTTGTATTTGCTGATAACCACCGGAGGCAGGAATTCCAATTTCGCTGCGACCAAGAGTTTTGCTATGATAGGTGCTTCCGATGCCGCTTTAATGTTGGGTGTCATTATGGTTTGGGCGCTTTCGGGAACGTTTGTTATCTCCAATGTTAGGCTGGAGGCAACTTTAGCGCTTCCTATCATTGCATTTTTATTGCTTATGTTGGCTGCCATAACCAAGGCGGGTGCATTACCTCTGCATACATGGGTCCCGACCAGCGGCCAGTATGCTCCCGCATCGGTGATGGCACTTTTACCCGCTGCCCTTGATAAACTCCTGGGTATTTATCTGCTGATAATTATCGTCCGGAAGATGTTTATTGTTCAAACGGCTGCTCTTAGCCTGGTCCTGGCAATTATCGGGGCTGTTACAATCATTGTTGCTGTTATGATTGCCATGGTTCAGCATAATCTCAAAAAGCTGTTGTCCTATCATGCTATTAGCCAGGTTGGTTATATGATTCTTGGTATAGCAACCGGAACACCTGTCGGTATTGCCGGCGGTGTATTCCATATGCTCAACAATGCTATTTATAAGTGTTGTTTGTTCCTGTGCGGCGGGGCTGTCGAACAACAGACCGGGACCGCTGATCTTGAAGAGCTTGGAGGTCTGGGAAAGAAAATGCCCTGGACTTTCGCTGCCTGCATGATAGCCGCTCTGAGTATTTCCGGTATTCCACCTCTAAATGGTTTTGTCTCCAAATGGATGATATATCAGGGTGTTATTCAGATGGGAGCTGAGAAGGTCGGCGCAACAGCCGGATTGTGGCCCCTATGGCTGGTTGCAGCGATGTTTGGCAGTGCACTTACGTTGGCATCATTTGTTAAGCTCATACATTCAATATTCCTTTCCCGCATGCCGAGCGGATTAAAGGAAGTCAGAGAAGTTTCCAGCCTTCAAATTATCCCTATGGCGGTACTTGCAGTGTTGTGTGTAATTTTCGGGATATTCTATTATAATGTGCCGTTAAAGATGTTTATTTATCCGGCATTAGATATAATCGAAGAACCTGCTTTGAGCACATGGGGCGCCGGATTTGCGACGATTTTAATAGCAGTGGGAATATTTATTGGTTTACTTATCTGGTTTATTGGGAAGTTGTCGGACAAGATTAGAATCGTACCGACCTGGACTTGCGGCGAAACTCAGCAAAATGACCAAATGATAATACCCGGGACGCATTTCTATAAGACTGTTGTGCAAATGGACGGTTTGAAACAGCTTTACAGCGGCCAGGAAAAGGGTTATTTTGATACTTATGACCAAGGTGGGAGATTCGGCCTGTGTCTGACGAGTTTTCTGCGATGGCTTCATTCCGGAGTTCTGTCTATGTATTTAACCTGGATAATTTTGGGATTGCTTGTGGTTTTGTTTGTGGTTTGCGGAATTTGGTGAGGTTAATATGGCAATTTTCTATATTTTATTACTTTTCATTTTGATTGCTGCTATCGTTGCAGTTGAGACCAAAAATTTGTTAAGCGCTGTAATATGCGTTGGGGCAATCGGTTTCGGCGGGTCCTTGATGTTTTTATTTCTCAGAGCACCGGATATTGCAATAACACAAATTGTGGTGGAAGTGCTTGGATTGATTTTGCTGATTCGGGCAACGATTGCCCGTGATTTGACTTTTATCAGCGGCGACAGGGAGTTCTTTGGAACGGTTGTTTCTGTTGTAATTGTTTTTATCATTTTCCTGGCCGGTGTTAGAGTTTTTGAGACGTTGCCCGAATTCGGTAAGCCCATCTTTGCTGAAACTCCGGACGCCGCTTCGCAAACTTACATCGAAAAAGGTCTGGAAGAAACAGGAGCAGCAAAC
>Ga0315545_1001055_pt1 | contig 28102 bp, 7 predicted proteins | sample SalMarSW160210MG_FD_203096 | JGI IMG/M metagenome (GOLD analysis project Ga0315545, IMG submission 203096) | Salt marsh sediment microbial communities from the Plum Island Ecosystem LTER, Massachusetts, United States - Salt Marsh Sediment SW1602-10 ...
GGATGATGCCCCAGTTGGACCTGGCGTGCAGGGAGCCTTCTGGGTAACGACCGATACATGGACGAACAGCAGCAGCTACATGCTGAGCAATATAACGCAGACTGATGCAAACAGCAACCTCACTTTCAAATTCGACCCCAACTGCAGCTATAGTGTTGGTCATCAGAGGTGGAGGGCCGGCGCATACAATGACGATTGCTACAAAGACACGCCACCCCCATCAGGTTTTTCTCACGTGTGGATAGAAGGCCAGTTGTACAACAACATCGAGCAGCCAGTGAAAGGCGCGAACATACCAGTAGGAAATGTCGTGACCGTGAGGTTCAACGTATCCACAGATTGTCCGAATGAAGGTTTGATGAATGTAACACATCCAGATAATGTTTCGCTCCAGTTCGGTTCACCCGAAGACCAGTGGGAGGATTGCGAGCAGCTTAACATAGAAGGCGATGGATGGTACAACTGCTCATGGAACACCTCCTTCCACACAGGCGGAAACTGGAGCATCAAGATGGTATCAAGTTACATCGATTATAATAGCAACACGACCATTTTGGTGAATTGGACATACCTGAACAACACACCGCCAATTGCAAGCGATTTCAATGTAACAGCAGCCGGAGACGGCGGCTGGGGCGAGACGTTCAACTACAGCGCCTTCATAAAGGACACGCAGTTCGACAACGTTTCATGCAAGCTGTGGGTTTACAACGGCTCCGCATGGCTGGAGAAGAACAGCACAACGGTTTACGGCGGGGTTGGCCTCTGCTCAATCCTGGTCACGGATTTCGGATGCGGTGACATAAGCAACAACACCCAGTACAGATTCGAGCTGGACGACAAAACGAACAATTTCAACACGAGTAACCAAACAGGGCTGAACATAACAAGAGATGACGTTCTCGTGTTTTACGTATACGGAAACGAAAGCAACGTCACCAGGACGGGAACAATCACAACTACCCTGATAGTGGGCATAAACGACACGGACAGGGGAAACGTCCCAGTCGGGTCAGGGGTGAACGGGATATTCTGGGTTACAAAAGACGGGGAAAACTACACATATCATGACTACAACGAGAATCAGACAAACTCAAGTGGCTACCTTGTCCTGGGTTTCAATCCAGCATGCCATCACTATGATGTCGGGTGGCAGTACTGGAAGAGCGGGACTTTCCAGGACCAGTGTTACAAGGACGCCAACGTTACAGTCGGCGGGGAAAATTTCACACTGCTCATAAAGGGCGAGCTGGACAACTCGCTAAATCTCCCTCCGCCCCCTTCCTACTATCTTAAGGGGGAAAACGTCACGATACAGGGAGAAGTTCTGGACGCGGACGCAGGTTGTCCGGAGCTGACCCAGCTTGATATATTCTTAACCCTTACGTCAGAAACAGGGAAGACGTACAACTATTCCACCAACACAGGCGGTGGCGACGATTATGTGTTTAAGATAAACACAAGCACACTGCAGGCGAGGTGGTACAACACCACATCGATCGCGTCCATGGCTTATTGTTACAACGGAACGGATTTCGTGCCGCAGCATTTCTTCGTCAGAACAAAACCGGTTCTCTCGGATTCGGTGGTTTTCTCCGAAGACGGCCTGGATATTGGCGGCTGGGGAGAGACCTGGACATTCAAGGTAAACCTCACTGACGAAGACCTGGACAACGTCACGGTAACTTTGCAGTTGCGAGATAATGTCACTTCGTCATGGGTTAACCGGGACACGACTCTTATAGAATCCCCTGTGAACATAACAGTGAGCATGACATACCTAGCTCCGGGAGTGTTCAAGGACAAGCAACAACCTTGGCAATACAGGTTCTATGCAATGGACAATTGCCCGGAAGCGTACAACGACACGACAGATCCCGGGAACTTCACGATAGAGAAGGACAACGTTTCAGTAACGGTGTTAACTCCCAAAACGGGTGAAGATGACCAGATCTGGAGAAACGGAACGCAATACATCAATTTCAGCCTGCTGGTGATAGACACGGACCTGGACCAACCCGCGGAAGCCGACAGGAGCGGCAAGATATGGTCAACTTATGACCACGTGCATTACAACGACGGCTGGCCAATAGATACCGAGTCGGGAGGCTACATAAACTATTCTGCCTTCGACCCTGAATGCGATGATACGCCCTTTTACGAGATCGGTGTGCAAGACTGGATCGGGGGCATATGGAACGACACCTACTATTTCGATAAGAATTGCAGCGTCTCCCAGTGGATATTATTGTCTGTAACGAGCATATCCATAGTTGCCCCCGACGGCGAATCGTATGAGAGAGGCGATACGGTAAACATAAGCAACTTTGCTAATGAGTGCGGGAAGCCCCTTGAAGGCGCAACAACTTACATATACGTCAAGCCTCATGATTGTACCTGGCCCACGTGTTGGGAGCAGTGCACGCAAACGAATGAGGGCAACGGCTGGTACAACTGCAGCTGGCAGACCTCTACTTCGGAATCCAAGGGATTTTACGACGTTAAATTCCAGATAGGCAAACAATATTACGCCTCGAATATATCGATCAAGGAAAATGCCTTTTATCTTGGGAACATACCCATCCTGTCGGATCCGTCAGTAGACCACGACGTGGGCGGCTGGGGAGAGGAATACGATTTCAGCCTGTGTATATTCGACAAAGACAACAGTTTCAATAACATCACCCTGAGAAAAAGTTTCGATACCGGGAGTTGGGCAAAAGTAGCGATGCACAGACAAAAAGTATGGTGGAGTCCACCTCATTACTGCGAAGAGATGTCAAACCTGCAGGACATAACATTTGATTGCAGCGACTATTTGAATGGCTCCCTGAATTACTTCAAGTTCGACACCATAGACGAGCCATCTAACTTCACTGATGAAACGGGAACTAATCAATCAAAGCTCATCCATAACGCGTCCAGCGGAGATTCCGGTTTCAATTACAGCGAGTACGTGCCGGGAGAAAGCGGCGCCTACCCGGAAAACAGTATCATGAACTATTTCAACGTCACCGTCAACAACCAGAACGGCACAACGATCCACTTCAACCTGACGGTGAACGGCGTCCAGGTGGCATCCAACCGCTCAGTAGCTGATGGAGAGAATGTCACCATAGAAGCCAGGAAAGCCGGGGCGAGTTTCTCGCTTCCAGGCAGCCAGTCCATAAACCTGACCATATTGAACGAAACCGGCTACATGTCCAGTGCAAACTACACAGCCCATCTGGAATACTACGCTGGATTGCTGGAGATATTGCTGCAGCCAGACAACGTTACCTTAACCATCGAAAAAGACAGGAGCAACGACACGGTCAGAAGGCTTGGAAATGACAAGGCATGGCTTGAATTCAGTGTGGAAGACGACGACAGAAACAATTATCATCCCAGCGAAGTCGACGGCCTTGTATGGATAAATCAGCACGGTGACATATCAAAGACTGTACATCCCGTTACCAATCCATCCGATTTGATACACGATGCGTCTCCGGAAGACCAAGGTTTCAACCACACCGAGCCTGTTCCGGTTTCCGGTGAAGTTGTTTACTTCAACGTAACCATAAACAACCAGAACGGCACAACGATCCACTTCAACCTGACGGTGAACGGCGTCCAGGTGGCAAATAACCAGTCGGTAGCCGACGGCGCCAACGTCACAATAGACGCGAAAGAGCAGGGAGCGAGCTTCACGATCCCCGGTGACCAGCACATCAACATGACCCTGAGCGCTATTGTTCAGGAAGATGTCATAATCCCGACCAAGCTGATAAACGACGCGTATGGTGTCGCAGACGATGGCTTCAACTACAGCGAGAGCGTCTCGAAGGCCGGCACATTGCACTACCTGGACATGGAGAGCTTCAACGTCACCGTCAACAACCAGAACGGCACAACGATCTACTTCAACCTGACGGTGAACGGCGTCCAGGTAGCTTCAAACCAGACAGCAGCCAACGGGACGAATGTGACCATAGACGCCAAGCAAGCGGGGGCGTCCTTCACCCTGCCAGGAAACCAGTCAGTCAACCTCACCATTATGAAAATCTCGGGATACCAGCAGGAAGCAAACTATTCTGCGTATCTCAACTATTCCTACAAAAGGGAATTCATACCTAATGCGGATTATCTTGCCTATCTGGATTATCTGGTCTGGGATGACGGCTTCAACTACACTGAGCCAATAGCGGGTGACGGAGAGGTTGTTTACTTCAACATAACACTTGAAAACCAGAACGGCTCGACCATCTACTTCAACCTGACGGTCAACGGCGTCCAGGTAGCTTCAAACCAGACAGCAGCCAACGGGACCAACGTGACGATAGACGCGAAAGAGCAGGGCGTGGACTTCGCAATCCCCGGAGACCAGCTCATCAACCTCACGATAACGAACGGGGGCGGGCAGGTTTCAAATGCCGTCTATAGAGCGTACCTAAAATACCTGCCGGGCCTGATGAATCTTAGCTGCACTTCAACCAGCGGCGGCTACTGCAAGGTTGAATATGACCCGGGCTGCAACTCTTCGGTCGGAATACTGCAGTGGAGAGGCCAGACCATAGACGAATGTTACGATTCCCAATACAGCGACTTCGAGGATTTGACCGTTTACGGCCAGCTGTACGCGTACCCGTATTCGCCGCCCGGCGGCTCGATAATAAACAGAAACACAACGATCTGGTTTAACACGACGATCAAAGACGATTGCGATAGCTTTGTAAATGACACGAATGTGAGTTGGTACAACGAGAGCTGGGACCCCCTGTCAACCGGCTACGAAACGACATGGTTCGTCCCCTATAACTACAACCTCAGCATGAATCCGAGAACGTTCTACGTGAATACAACCAGGCAGTACTATGACCCGAACGGAACGAGCTTCTCCGTATGGGTTTACGGCTGGAGCGGGATAGACTACATAGAGCCGCCGAACAACACCCCCGTGACTGCGGGCTCCGATGTTTATGTCATATGCCATGTCGTGGACATGAACACGGGAGAAGACCTGGCTAACTACACCGTTAGCTTTTTCAAAGAAGGGGAATACGTGCACACCAATGATACAGACGAGAACGGCTATACAACGTGGGAATGGGATACCTATGATGAGGAGGCCGGGAATTACAACATTTCGTGCATGATAAATGACAGCACGGAGTTCTATTACAACGCCTCGCATCACATGAACCAGACCAACATAATTGTACACAGGCCGCTGAAAATAGTATACATAGACGAGACCCCCCAGATCATAAAAAGGAACGACTCCTTCGATCCTCACGAGAGCAATATAACGGTCGGGGTAAAGGACGCCGATATCGGATGGGCCACAGGTGCAGACGTGTGGTTCTATAACGCAACGGGTTTGATCGGAAATTGCACAACAGTAGACGGATACTGCAAGATAGCGTTCAATCCACCTGACACCATAGAACCCCAGGATTACGATATATACATAAACGCGACCAAGACCGGTAACGAGCCATCGGTAACGAACACAACATCAGTAGAAGTCATGGGCCTGCTTTACATCAATATCACCTCACCGGAGAACGGCACCGGTTTCAGTAAGTCGGATTCCATGTTCGTGTATGCGCTTGCATGGGACGAGAACGGCAACAACCAAACTGATGATGCCGAGATATGCTGGTACAACGAGGATGGAATAGAGCTGGACTGCGGAAACGGCAGGTGGATACCGCTCTCGGCTCAGAAAACAGGACCCCAGAACATAACGGGTGTTGCTGATAGGGACCACTATGATGAAGCCAGGCAGAACGTGACGATCATCATCAGCGGAGAGGTAAGCGTGTACTGGATATCACCCGATCCTGCCGGGCCGCCCCAGACCTATCCCCTGCCATTCAACTTTACCTGCCAGGTAAGAGACTGGCCGGATGGTAACGGCGTTGAAGATTACCTGGTCAAGGTATGGTACAGCTACGACGCTGTTGATTACACCTTCAACGGCACCAACTACACGAACTCCACCGGTTACATAACCCATCTGTGGGTGCCGGAAAAGAAAGGCATCATATACCTCAAGTGCAACATAACGGACAACCAGAGCATGCTGTATAACGCATCAGATCCCACAGAGGCCATCGCTTCAATCAAGATAGAGGACCAGGAACCTCCCCAGATATTCAACGTGTCTGTGATACCAAACACCAGCATAGAAGCCAACCTGAATTATACGAATATAACAGCGACGGTTACGGACAATTACAAAGTATACGAAGTCAAGGCGAACATAACATTCCCCAATGGGAGCTATACATGGGTCCCGATGAACAACATAAGCGATGATATTTACAGGGTTCAGTACTATCCGCCCGTGGGAGGGGTTTTCAACGTCACGGTTTGCGCTTGGGACCCGTATGACGAGCACAACATGAACGAATCGGACGTTTACAATTTCAACGTCTGGGGGAAGATAGAAGGCTCTATAAACGCCAGCCCTGATTTTGAAACCGCTATGAACATAACGCAGACCAGCGGTCACGATTTCAACATGACCATAAACTTCACGAATCTCGGGCCTCCCAACGCCTACGACGTCAATCTCATCGTTTACGATGATTCTGCAGGAAATGTGATATACAAAAACATAACAACGCACCAGCCCGACGATAATCATACCTGCGGGGTCTATGATTCATCCAGGGGTGTTTACGTGATGGCCGCCAACGAACCGTGTATCTGGGAGGTAGAAGTTACAATCAAGCCAAAGACGCCACCCGGCCTGATACGCATCTACGCCAATGCAACCTGGACAAACCCGGACAAGACCATGAACACGACCGAGGACATAACCGATGTCGTCGTGTCTATCAACGCCGTGGTGGATATCCTGGAGCCTGAGCTTAAAAAGGAGATAGAGCACGGCATGAGCACGCCCATAGGCAACCTTACAGTTGCCTCGACAGGCAATGCACCGCTGCTGCTCGTCTACATGCTGGACGTTGGTGGAAACTTCAGGGTGGATTGCCCGGAATGCGTGCTTAAGCTTCAGCCAGATGAGCAGGGGTATGTGGCCCCCGGCGATAACTTCACGGTGGGTGTTACAGTCACCGTCCCTGCCGGTCAGCCCCCCGGGGACTACTGGACCAAGATCAGAGCCAATGTGAGCAACACAGGGTATGACGAGATATTGATGAACCTGACGGTGAAATTAAACACCAGCTGGGTAAGATCACCTGACACTTTCGGAGCAAAGATTACACCGCTTTCCAGTAACGGAACAATCGGGATAATAAACTTCACCAACACGGGCAATGTTAAAATAACGCTCACCTTTTGGAAGGGCGGTGCCACTCCTGGGTACGTCCTGCTCAATGGCACCATGGATCCTGGCATAGCCTATGATGTGGACCGGCAGACGTTCGGCCAGCTGTACGTTAACTACTCCGTGCCATCGGACGCCACGCCAGGAGCGTATGACAATAAAGTGACGATAACAGCATTTATAACTGGAACGACCGACCCCGCAGAGCCACAACCGAGGGAAGTCACCTTCACCATGAACATCACCAACCCTCCCCCGGCAATAGAAAACGCCACAGCCAATCCGCCGGTTTTCGAGATAATATTCAGCAATACCACGGTCAGTGCGATTATAACCGACAACGAGGTAGTGGATTCTGCATGGGTGAACATCACGGACACGGTCGGCAACCACACCGTTGTCCAGATGAACAAAAACGACTCGTACTACTGGATGAACTTCTCCACCGACGTAATAGGATTGTACCAGTTCGAGATATACGCAAATGACACCGATGACCTGACAACCTGCGTCACGGTCAACGGGACCGCCACCGCGAACACCAGTGTTACTATAACCCCCAATGCCACAACGGTTCATGTGGAAAACATCACCATATACAACGGCAGTTCTTTCATGCTCGTCCTGAACACAACGGCTGGGTACGCCAGGGCTTACAACGTGACCGTGAACGCGACAGTCGACATCGGGTGGAACGCCACGCCAGCCACATTCAACTTCACCGTCATATACAAAAATTCCACCGAAACGCGGAACACCACGATAACCGTGCCCAACAGTACCCCGGCTGGAAATTACACGCTGAACTTTACGGCAGGATGGACAAACATAGACAATACGACGGATAACAGCACCACCACGGTGTTGGTCGTGGTCGAGCCAAATCCTGTGATAGAGATCCTGGATGAAAATGTCACCATATGGATCAAAAACGTCACATACGGGAACGAGACGATGTCCGTGATCTCCGCTGGCAATGTGAACATAACCAATATCACATTCTCTTGTGTTTTGGGGGAGGTCTGCGTCAACTTTAGCACAGGCTTCGTGCCACCGAACGTCTCTGTCATGGTTCCCGGAGAAATAGCAAACATAAGCGTCGGAACCTACGTGCCCATAGACTATCCTGCAGCGATTTATTCCGGTCTGCTGGAAGCGAGCGCCGACGGAGGGATATCCGCTACCGTGGACGTGTTCGTGAAGATACCGACCAACCTCACATGGTCGATGACCCCTGAACTGAAAAAGACGGTCATACAGGGGACCAACGGAACCCTTGGCGTAATAGTGGTGGAAAACCTGGGGAACGTTTATGTAGTCCTCGATGTGTACATGGGTTCTGCTGGAGACCCGGAGTACTTCGAATTGGAATATGACCAGCAGCAGATAGAGATCCCAATAGGCGAGAGCAAGTTTTTGCACGTCAACTACACCGCCCCTGTTGTTCACCAGTTCCAGAGCTACATCGCTGAGGCAAAGACGCGCAACGTTACAGCGGAGGCAGGTGAAAAAACAGAAACGACAGACCTCAACATCAGCGTGCATCCATATTTCGTGGACATTTTGGAGCCGACGGAGGCGGATCCGGTTATCAATGTCAGCGAAAACGATACCATTCAGGTAAGGGTGAACCTCACATACGCAAACTATGTCATAAACTCCAACGATACGGTCGTATGGAACGTCGCCCTGTCCAACGGAACCGATGAATTCTGGGTCAACGCCACATCAGTCTTTATCCCCAAAACCGTCACGCCGTCGAAACTTATACACAACGCAACACCCCCGGACCCCGGCTTCAACTATACAGAACCAATAGCAGGCTCTGATGAGGTAGTTTACTTCAACATAACCCTCGAAAACCAGAACGGCTCGGCCATCTACTTCAACCTGACGGTGAACGGCGTCCAGGTAGCTTCAAACCAGACGGCGCCAGACGGGATCAACGTCACAATAGACGCGAAAGAGCAGGGAGCGAGCTTCACGGTTCCTGGGAACCAGTCCATAAACCTGACAGTAATGAACGAATCCGGAGCCATATCGAATGCCGCTTATCTGGCATATTTGCAATATAGAACCAATTACACGACTGGCAACGAAAGCAACGAAAGCTACTGGCTGCTGAATTTCACAGCTCCTGACTTGCCCCTGGCAAGAGGGTATGACCTTAACGTGAGTGCAAACTACACGATAAACGGAACCAATACGAGCCTGTTCCACTGGGATGTGGAATACAAATCGATAATATACGTTGACCTCGTGCCGCCCGATGTGGTCATATACGTAACCTCGAAGATACCTGTAAACAGCACGGCGAATATCCTGATATACGTGACCGATGCGGGAGGAGTCAAGAATGTGACAGCAACCGTGAGCCATCACAACATCACGGAAAACCTTGATGTGAGTTTTGTGGAAAGGGTTGGAGACACGTACACGTACCAGGGGCAGTTCACCAACACTTCGGAAACCGGCGAATATATCATAAACGCCACGGCTTACGATATGTCGGGCAACAGCAATTCCACCTCCGCCTCCTTCCGGGTGTCCGTGCTGGTACTGTTCCACGGCATAGCTGTTGACGAAGAGGAGATCGACCCCAAGCCTCCGCTGGCGGTAAATTTCAGCCTTTATTATATTGAAGCGCTCACATACCAAAATTTCAGCACAGACCTAACCGGATACTATAACGAGACAATAGACGCAGGCATATATGATATCTACATGTGGGTTTGGAACGAGACCCTTGACATCAGGGGCTCATCCATACTCACAGACGTGTACAACCCGGTCATTTTCGGCACCATACCGGTGATGCTCATAGGGCTGGACTCCAACCGCAGAGGTCCGCTGAGGGGCATGAGAATAGACAAGTCGGATAATATCACATTCGCGAATGTGACGGTGACGTTCGACTACTCCAGCTACGAAGGCAAGATAAGAAATCCGAGGGTCCTTGGCATCTACCACTGCGACATCTGGGGAGAGAGGGAAGGATGCAACACGAGCTGGGTGAGAATGAGTGATGTGACGATAAACAGGGACAAACATCTCATATCAGTCCTGACGGACAATCTGCAAGGTGGCTACGCTGTTGCAGAGTACGTTTGCGGAAACGGTGAATGCGAAGAGGACTATGGCGAATCGGTTGGAAACTGCCCGCAGGATTGCAGGGCACCCCCGCCAGTTACTCCGACGCCACCCGGAAAGGCAGGAAAGGCCGGTGTAGGTGCAGCAGCTGCAGCAGCCCCTCCGCGCGTCCCGGTCGAAATAACGTCACAGCTGATATTCGTAACGCTCAGGCCGGGCGAGCACGAGATACACAGCATAGACATAACCAACAACCTGGCCCAGACTATAACGACTGACGTGAGCGTCACCGGAAACGTGTGGGAGCTTGTAATGATAGAAAGGCCAATTTTCGATATAAGGGGCGCATCGATGGGAACTGTCAAAGTCAAGGTTTTCGCCTTGCCGACCACAATGGAGGGAATTTACACGGGTGACATATTGACCAAGATCAGGGAGAGGAACATAACCCACGTGACTCCCATAACCGTCAAGGTGGAAAGGCCCAAGGAGCCACTGCTTGATGTCACTGTGAACGCCCTTACAAAGACCGTAGAACCGGGCACCAACCTCACCCTTGAGGTGACCCTGCTGAACATGGGAGAGACGGCAGAGATAGACGATGTCATCGTAACTTATGATATCAAAAACCTGGAAACCGAACATGTTATAATAAGACAGCAGGAAACCCTCGGGATAGAGAATGTTAAAACCTTCAAGAGGAGTATAGGGATTCCAGAGGACACGATTATCGGGAGATACGTAGTAGAGATTAACGCCACCTATTGGGACGGGAGGAAGCAGGCCTTTGCCATAGACTCCTTTGATGTGATATACGTGCCCCCGCCGGTAAAGCTGCTACAGTCGATATTTAGCAGCTGGATAACATATGCCATTTTATTTGCGGTGATTCCGGGCTATTATTTCGGCCAGAAATTTTACAGGATGTACAAGAGGAAGAAGAAGGCCAAGGCCAGGTACATATTCCCGATGGATGTCGGCAAGCTGCCCAAGCCGGGAGACAGGTCGCTGCTTGTTGGAAAGATAGCGGAAACGGATATGAAGGCGTACATTACGCTGGACGACCTGACCACCCACTCCATATCGGCAGGCTCTACGGGGGCTGGTAAATCGGTATCAGCGATGGTTTGTTCAGAGGAACTGCTGAAGAGGAACATACCCATAGTGGTATTCGACCCAACCGCCCAGTGGACAGGCTTCATGAGGCCGTGCAGGGACCCGGCCATGATCGACTTGTACCCCCAGTTCGGGCTCAAGCCCGATGACGCTAGGGCGTTCAAGACCAACATAATAGTGGTTGAAAGTATAGAACAGACGATACCATGGAAGGAGATGATGGAGAAGAAAGGCGAAATATCGGTGTTCGTCATGGACAAGCTGCCTACCAAAGACCTGGATAAATTCGTCCGAAAGAGCATCAACAGCCTGTTCGAGATGAGGCTGCCCGAGGCCCGGCAGATCAAGATGCTGATAGTGTACGACGAGGTCCACAGGCTGCTGCCGAAGTACGGCGGAAAGGGCGGATACATCGTCCTGGAAAGGGCATGCAGGGAGTTCAGGAAGTGGGGATTAGGCGTCTTCATGATATCCCAGGTGCTGATGGACTTCAAGGGCGCCATCAGGGCCAACATATCCACCGAGATACAGCTAAGGACGAAATACGAGGGGGACATCAACAGGGTAAAGACCAAGTACGGCCCTGACTACGCAGGCAAGGTCACCAAGCTCATCACGGGAACCGGGCTGACGCAGAACGCCAACTACAACAACGGAAAGCCGTGGTTCGTCTCTTTCAGGCCATTGCTGCACGACACCAAGAGGCTGAGTGCCGAGGAGCTCGACAAATTCGTTAAGGTGAACAAATCCATAGACGAAATGCAGCGTCAGATTGCCGACATGAAGAAGAGGGGCGTGGACACCAGCGATGTCGAGGTAGAGCTTAACCTGGCCAGGGACAAGCTCAAGCAGGGACTCTTCACCATGTCAGAGAGCTACGTGGAGTCTGTGAAAAACAGGCTGAAGACTATGTGATTCCCAATTTAAAAAAAATGAGGTAATATAAAGATATGGAAAAGGATATGGAAAAAAACCCCGGAGAAAGCGGTCCGGAAAAGGAGGGCCGGCACGACGAAGCCGAGCAAGGAGAAGAGACCAGACTAAATAAATTGCAAAAGAGACTGGGGTCGAAAGTTTTTGGGATGCTGAACAGGCTTGGCGAAAAAGAAAAAAGCAAGGATGGTGCCGACACGGAAGCGGATAAAACCAAGGACCCAAAGGGGCATGAATCTGCTGCTGAAGAAGATGCAGGCGCTGCTGAAAAAACAGTAATGGAAAAAGCAGAGGCCGGGACAGAAAAGTCAGAGGCCAAGACGGAAAAAGCAGAGGCAGAAACCCCCGCCGAAAAATCAGACAAAAAGACCCGTGAGACAGAACATGGGGCCGGAGGGAAACCTGATTCTGCTAAGGGGAAAGAAGAAAAGGAAAAAGCCGGTGAGGAAAAACCTGAGGACAAAAAGGACAAAGAAGAAGAAACTGGTTCCGCCAAATCAGGGACCCCGTCCGATAAAGAGACCCCGTCCGATGAAAAAGCTGAAAAAACAGTAAGGGAAAAGAAGGATAAGTCCGGGGAGAAAAAGAAAGAAAAGGAATCTGCCCCCGCCAAGGGAAAGGAGGAGACAAAAAAGCCGGTTAAGAAGAAACCCCCCGGTAAAAAAGAAGAGCCTCCTGCACATGAAAAAGCCGAAAAGGAACCAGAAAAACCCAAGGAATCCCTGCATGAGCTGATGTCTCACAAGGAAGAGATAGAGGCGCTGCTTTCTTCGATGGAGGATGCTTACAGGGAAGCTACGCTGCCCGACAAGACCTACCACGAGGTCAAGAGCAAGAACGAGCGTGAGCTGGAAGAAATTGAGCGTAAAATGAAGGTCCTGATGGCTGAGGCTCCTGAAAAAATGCGACAAGAAGCGGCCAGGCCTGGGGCGGAAATGCCTGAGAAAAAAGAGGCGCCAATGGTTGCAGGAAAACCCGTTGTGCTTGAAAGGCCGGCCAGGCCACCGGCCATTGCAGAACTACCAGCACCTCCCGTAAAGCCTGAGAAACCGCGTACTGCGCTGATGATCGAGGAATTGCAAAAAAGAATAGAAGAAAGGCTGAGGGACGTGATAGCATCGGCCAGCGTGGAGGTGACCGACAAAAGAATACGGAAAGTTGACGGTAGGCTGGACATCCTAGAGTCGGACATAAGGGAACTCAAAAGAACAGCCGACACGGTTGCGGGTTACGACAAGCAGTTTACCCTGATGAATACCGAGGTGGAAAAGACCAAGGCCCTGGTTGAAAGTGCAAAGGAAGCCAAGAACATCACGGACGATAAGATACAGCGCATAGCAGAGAGTTTTGCTGAAATCAGGTCAATTGTTTACCAGAGGGAGGCCGCGGCCAAGGAGCAGGAGGTAGTTTTTGACAAAATCAAGGACGCTGTTTCACAGGTGGACACCGCCAGGATATTAAGGGAGTTCACAACCAGGGACGAGCAGCTTAGGGATGTGAACACAAGGCTCGAGAGGCTGGAACGGAGCGGTAAAATGCTCACAGACACGATGAACAAGATAAAGGGGCTCATGACAGATGTTGGCAGCCTGGAGAACATCATGCGTGCCAGCAAGCTTGTCGGGGAGAAGCTGGAAAGGATACAGGAAATAGAGGAGAGGATCAAGGCCACGTCTTCGAGGCTTGATTCTGTGTATGTCGATATGAAAAAGGGGCTGGACGAATTCAACGTGTACAAGGTCAAACAGGACAAGCTCGACGGCATGTCCGGCGATATCGTCAAAAATGTTGAAGAGCTCACAAGGAGGCTAGTCGATTATGCCACCAAGGAGGATATAGACATGGTAAAAAGGCTCATCGAAAAAGTAAAGGAGCAGGCCAAAGCTGCCGCCGCGCCTGCGCTGCCCCCTGAGGCCAGACTTTTGCAGGAGGAAAAGGAAGAGATAGAAACACTCTTGGCTACCCTTGAGGAAAATCTGCGCAACAAGGAGGTATCGGAAAAGGAATACAACAACGCCAGGAGCAAGAACGTGCTGAGGCTTAAGGAGATAGAGGAAAAAATACGGTACTATCCCACCCCCACGGCCAACCCCACGGCGACAGGGGGTAAGCAGCCAGAGCCTGCCGGAGAAGAGGAGGAAAAGCACAGCAAGGCGATGCTGCTGGCAAAGCTGCGCGAATCATACGAAAACGGGGTAATAAGCAGAGTCGCATATGAAAAAAGCAAAAAATTGCTGTTAAAAAAATGATAAAATGTTGGAAGTAAAGCTGTTGCACATTTTTTTAATCTCGGCACTGGTAGTTGCCGGAATTTTGCTGCAACCAGCCTTCACCGGATTTTTTGCCTATACGGTCGGGTTTGATTCCCGCTTAGGGGTATGGGACTCGACTGAACAGCTGGGAGGGGGAGAGAACGCTTTCATTAACGAGCCCGTCACATTTTTCGCCAATTTCACCAACCTGACATCATCCCAGCCGATAAACGGCAGCGGAATTTTTTGCGAGATAACGTTCAATATCTCGGGGGACTGGAGCGACCCGGAAAGCATGACATACGATGAATCTCTAACCATGTACAAATACAACAGGACCTTTAATTTGATGGGCAACTACAGCTGGAATGTGAGTTGCGACGGCTCAGCTCAGGGCTACGATGTTTTGAACGTCACTGACAGCGACGGCGTCATGGTCCACCGCTATGAATGGTGGAACAATTCATGGAAATACAGGCTGCGAATAGAGGTGGGGAACAGGGATTACAACGTCACCGACTGGCCGATAGAGAGGGACGTAAATTTCACGGACGTGCTGAGACAGCTGGGTATCAGCGGCACCTTTGACGAGAACACCACCAGGCTCGTTGAGCATAACTCCACCGGCGGGGCGATGCATGAAATCCCGAGTCAGTTCGACAATGGCACAGGATACAACGAAACGGAAAATGCGGCAGGAACTTTCATATTCATCATGAACGGGACCACGGAAAAGAATACAAAAAGATATTTTTACGTTTATTTTGACGTGCTGGAGAACGGGGCCAAGGAATATCCCGATTATTCCACCAACCTGACGTATAAATGGAGCGGGGACGAGATACACTTCAACAACAGCAGGGTTGCGTTCTACCTTGACACGAACAGGAGCGAGAACACATCCGGCTTGTACAGCGCAAATTTTATAGGCGAGAGTTCACCCCTTTTCTACGCAGGCGAATCAGACAGAACAGTGGAATATGTCGAATACTCCAACGGGACCAACAACTTCAGTTTCGACTTCAGGCATGATGTTACCATAGTTCAGGGACCAGTCAGGCTTACCATAACCCAGGCCGGCGAAGAGATAATCTTCGGCAACACGAGCCTCAAGACCGGCGAGGGAAAAATGATAAAGAAATACTATATATACAACAAAGCCGGACCTGAAGAAGACGGCACATGGATAAAGGCGGAACAGAACTATACGAATCTCGCTGCTTATTCCGTTGACAGGAATTCCACGCAAGCGGGAGCCTTGGCGTTTGATATCGAAAGAGGATGGCAAGGAATTACAGCTTTGTCTCCATATGGTTTTCTCGGCAACGAAACAGATCCTTATTCATGGTACCTTGCCCTTGCAGATAATGGTCAGATTGTCGGGCTTGTGAACTTGAAAGAGACGGTGCCTGATTTTTCCGTGACAAACATGACTGCCATGGGCCGGGTTGGGGTCCAGCTTGCTAACAACGCCATAGACCCCGGAGATTCGATCGTGGAAAAGGCCGCTGTTTATATCGGCAGGGGAGGAAGCAGCGAATTCCTGGCGATAAAGAACACTCTCAGAAGCCCGCCGGCCATAGAAGTGAGCGGCTTTGAGCAAAGAAGGTTAGATTCATATACCCAAACGGACCACGACATGTACAACAGGAACGAGACGATTTTCATCACGGTCAACATTACATACAACCCTTATTCCCTGGTAAATACAGTGAATGTCACCCTCAACAACGGAACAGCAGGCCCGTACGACGACATCAACCTGACCATGCACGATGACGGCACCCACGGAGATGAAAATGCAAGCGATAACGTTTACGCAAACCACTACAACATTTCGGATTTCGAGAACATAGGCGATTGGACAGCGCTGGCATCACTCTTTGACGAAAACCTCTTTTTACTGAACCAGTCGCAGAAGAATTTCACAATAACAAAAATCCTGTTCGTAAATACCACGGTCCTGAATAAATACGGGGATGTTGATAGGACGGTGAACGCCACGGTTGACGTCATGAACTACAGGCAGGACATCTGGCAGCCCAATGTCACCACCTTCAACTGCTCCGTTTTTGAAGGGTCGACTCAGATAAGCGACGTAGGTCCGGAAAATATTAGGGATTACAACAACGGCTCCTATTCCGTCAATTTCACAGCGCCGTCACACTTTGGGAATTTCGTGCTAAACTGCAGCGCGACAAAAGCAGGCAACGGCGGGTATGGTACTGACAGTTTATACGCAGAGGAGGTCGAGACCAAAGTCAGCATCGTCGTTGCCCCTGACAATTTCACAGCGGAGAATGTCACGTGGCTGCACAACCAGAGCTTTTTGATTACGGTCAATGCCACAAATACCGCAAATGGAACGGCTTACAATGCCACGATAAATCTGCAAATGCCTGTGAATTTGACATCGAACGGGACCACGGCATCGTGCAAATATAAAATCATCCCGATATCAGAATCCTGCGTGATGAATTTCAACATAACAGTTCTCAATACCACGGCCCCGGAAAATTTCACGGTGATTATAAACGTTACCTGGGACAACAAAAACGGGACGGCCGATTATAACGAAACGTCCCTGAACGTGACAGTGGAGCCCACCTACATTCTTGACGTCCTGCAAGGGAATATAACCAGCACAGTCGCCGCGGGTAAAAAGAAAAACATCGAAAACATGACAGTGAGGTCTTTTGGCAATGCCCCATTGGAAAACGTGACGTTCAACGTGACAGGCTTTGCCAACGATTTCAATTTCACGTTCATACCGGTAAATTTCTCCAGTCTGCAGGCAGGGAACATGACACAAGTAAAGATATACCTGGAAGTCTCGGGTGGGTACCCGCCAGGAGACTACGGTGGCATTATGAATGTCACAAGCGGCAATGATGGATACGATGAACTCCCGGTTAACATAACGGTGTCCGGCACCAACATGACTTTGGACGTATCTCCTGCAAACTTCACAGCTGAAAACATAACCTATTATGTAGCGCAAAATTTCACCATGGATGTCAATACCACCAATGTGGGAAATGCCACAGCCTACAGCGTCAACATCACCCTGAATTTTTCAAAGCCATACATCTACACAAGCAACACTACCAACTACGAATGCGGCGACAAGGCAAAATCGGAGTACTGTTTCGGCTCTTTCATCATAACCGTATCAAACGGCACGCCGTCGGGAAATTACACCATTAACGTTAGCGTTGTGTGGGACAACCCTGAAATAGGCATTCGCGCGAACTGGAGCATAGTCAATATAACGGTCTTGTCTAATGTCAACCTGACTATACCTGAAGACGAATTGAAGGGTAATATCACTCATGGAACCACGGACATACTTGGGAATTTCACCATGAATTCCACCGGCAATGACAAAATCGAAGGAATAGAGTTCATAGTGGAAGACCCCGCTGGTCAATTGAAAGATTTCGACATAAAGGTCATACCGAACATAACCGAGACGGCGGGGGGAAATTTGTCGGCTGGCGCAGTGCTTGTCATCAACGTCAGTGTTGAGGTCCCGTTGAGCTATCCTCCAGGGGTATACAATGGATTTCTGAATGTCACCACCAACAACTCGGGATACAAAAATCTCAGCTTGGAAATCACGGTTCCAACGAGCAGAACGTGGGTGGTCGAGCACCCCCCCGATCTTTACTGCGAGCATGTAGAAGCTCCGGAATACGGTATCGTATGCAACGTGACCATAAACAACACGGGCAACGTTAACATCACCTTAAACATAACACCTGACTGGGCATCGGAGGACAACGAGTACAACAACACGTGGCCGGAGTTTCTGGATTTCGAGGTTGAAAATCAAAGGACCTTCAAATTAACTATCTACTACAACGTTACAGGAGATGAGCTGGTATTCTACAACGCCACATATCAGATATCTGGCCAGCAGGCAGACCCGCAATGGATGAATCTCACGGTGTCGCTCACGCCCAAGGTCAAGCCGCTTATTGATGTGTTGATCAATCCTGCAATTTTGCCGCAGCAGAACACAACCCAGATACTGGTATACGTCACGGATCAGGCAGGGATTGCCGGGATAAATAAAACAGAAATCAACGTGACGAGGCCGGACGCGACGCTCGACCAAATAGAGATGAGGTACGTAGGCGGTACTGACCCTTACATCTACGAGGCATTCTATCCAGTTGACCCCCCCGCAACGACCTGGGGTAACACGACAGCGAGAGGCAACTACACCGTGCTTGTATACGCGGAGGACAACTTCGGACAGAACGACACCAATCAAAGCAGTTTCTATGTGCATGCGGTTCTTTTAGTTGAGCTGCATACAGCCCGAACCAGCGGCGAATACTATCAGGGGGAATCTGGAACCATAATCTACAAGGTCACGGACCTTGCGGGCCTTGATATGCCTAATGTTAACGTGAGCATCGTCATAAAAGACCCGACCAACCGCTCCGTGAACCTGAACAACGGGAAACTCATGACCAACAGCCAGGGCGAGCCGGATGCCTATCCGGATTTTGAATTATTCGCCGACTCCCCCACAGGCATGTACAACATAACTGCGGTATCAGTGTTCAATGACACCCCTGTTGGCCAGATTTGCACTAACACAAGCGTTGCGAATTTCACGGTGGTGGAAAGGAAGCCGGGGATGCTTTTGCTTGACCTCGAGGCTCCGGCAGAAACAAGCATCAGCGACGGACTGGAGGTTGTCGCCATGATAACCGACGGCGTAGCAAACGTGGATCCCGACTCGATTATGGTATCGCTTTATGACCCCCTTGACAACATCATACTTGAAAACCAGCCCATGACCAAGCTGTCAACAGGCAGGTATACGAGGTGGTATAACACATCCGCCTCTTCGAATCAGGGGAACTGGAGATGGGTTGTCACGATAACAAAAGACGGCAACGTAATAACCAAAGACGTATACACACGCCTGGTCGGGGGTCCTTTCGATGTCCGGGACATCACGATAATAGACAACACGATCCCTGACCTTGCCATATCCGTGATAATCGAGAACACTGGCGGCATGTATCAGGATGCCTACGTACAATGGAACCTGACAAGAACGGATACGGGGGAAATGCTGAAAGAGGGGCTGGACACCGTTAGGATAGAGGCAAACTCGGAATATACGTACACCGCCAATCCTACCGGGGTGGACTATATCGGGGAGGTCAAGATTATGTTCATAGTCACTTATTCCGGCACTGAAAGAGCTGGCGCTTACGAGATTTTCAACACTGCCGAGGAAGCTCCGCCAGCACCTCCAGGACCCCCGAGAGAAAGGGAAGAACCAGCACCAGTAGGGCCTGTGGGACCGCCCCCAAAGCCGGGAATAGAAATAATAGACTACCCGGAGGAAATAGCAACCGAGGCGGGCTGGACACAGTACCCGAGCGTGACGGTTAACAACACGGGCAACATGGTGCTCCACAATGTCATGCTCACCGTTGCTGGGATACCGTCAAGCTGGTTTGACGTCAGTCCCATAATGATACCCCTGCTCAAAGCCGGTGAGAGCAAGACTTTTGTAATAAAGTTGCTTGTGCCCGAGGGAACAGAAGCCAGAAAATATTACGGTACCTTCAACGCCACGGCGAACGAGACCTATGACGAAAAACTGACCGCCGTCATAGTGTTCGGTTCAAGGGAAGAGTTGGTGAGGTACCAGTTGGAGAAACTGAAAGAGGAATTCAAGGAGTTCAAGGAGGACGTCAACGCAACGGCGGAGGAAGGTAAAAAAGACCTCACGAGGGTCTACGGCATAATAGACGAGATACAGCATCAGACAGACCTCACAGAGGGATACCTTGACGCAAAGATGTTCGACGAGGCGCTGGACTCCGTAACAACGGGCTGGAGATTGCTGGAGAGGGGCAGGGATCTGCTGAGAGCAGCCCCGCCGCTAAAGCCGGTCACCATACTCGTAATACCAGACTGGATGATAACGCTGATCATGCTGCTGATCATAGCGATACTTGCACTGCTTCTTCTCATCTCCAAATACAAGAAAAGGCTGGAGAGAATCTTTAAACGCGGGGTGCCTGAAACCAGATACGCAAAAGAGGCGATAGGTGCTGGCCCGGCTGTAAAGGCAGCCGATAAAGAGGGAGCCGCCGCCGCAACGGCAAGAAGGGAGGCGGAAAGGGGGAAAATCAGAAAGGTGCTCAACCTGCTGGATAGGGAGTACAATGAGGGCATCATATCAGAGAAGGCCTACAATGAACTCAGGAAACGCAACCTGGAGAAGTTCAAGGACCTGGGCGGGGAGACCTGAAAGGCCTGAAGGAATTTCATCCAATTTCATACTTAACCGAAACGGCAAGGAGACCACTCTGCTTGTCGAGTGGAGGAATTGCCGTTTGTTCTCCTTAGCATAATTTAAACCTACTTGCTAACTATCAACCAATGTTGGGGCGGGTTCAGGTTACAAGCCCAGTATCCCAACATTCGGATTGCGTCTGGTGTTTACCAGATGTTCGTAACCCAATCCCTGCGTTCCTTAACCAAAGCCCGTTTCTGGCGAGAGCCTCTAATAGGGCAGGGCAAGGCACTGTGCACCGTTACAAAGCCTGTGAACCGTCTGGAACCTTCGCAAAGCTTTCCAGTCGGGCTGTCGTGAGGCACCCGATATAGTGAATCGGTGGCTGGAAAGCCACTCAGCTTGTTGGGTGGAAGAGGTTACCTATTATACATTCGTAATATTACATCCATTATTATATATCCATACTATTTTTTCCAAAAATTTCTTCTCCAAACAAACAAACTTCACTGAGCCTGTGGAAGAGGGGGACATTTGAAAAGTCGAAAAGAGGCGAAAATTTTTTATATGTTTATACCATAAAATTAATATGGTGCTGAAATGGGCAAGCTGAAAGAGAGGCTCACCGATTATAAGAACTTCTGGATGATATGGCTGAGCTGTGCCGGACAGGAGCCTGGCATTTCCCTGTTCAGGATACAGACCACGTGGGGGATACAGACCAATTATCTTTATCACAGGGAAGCAGGGCTCGGCAGGCCCCTTTTCAAGTTGATGACGGAACGGGGTTTTATCGAAATTGTAGGAAACAAAATAAAGCCCAGGTTCGAGTGGATACCCGGCTATGTAAATGAACTTTTTCATCACGAGAAGCCAGTCGGCGGATTCTGGTCCCCAGAACTTGTCGTCAAAAACAAGTGGCCGCTAGTGCAAACTTTCATCGAGAAGCACAGGAAGTATCTGTTCGACCTCGACAACCTGATGATACTGTACAGGAGCGACAAGGATATACTGGGCATTTACGGCAGATACATTTTCCAGCACATGTTCCTGTACGTGCTTTTTTCGAATCTCATAGCATTCTCCAAGAGATATAATGCTGAAATAGTTACCAGGATGATCTCAACAGTCGTCTCGCTGGGCACAGGGGCTGACGTGGTCAACTACATGTACCAGCTCCACTCCCAGATAGGAGGTAGCCGGGATTTTCCGGTGCTTGTGCAGAATGAGCCCGAACTTGCAAAGATGCTGTGCCCCCTGCGTTGGTAGCATGAATTGGACTTGAAATATATATTATAAAACAAAAAAATAATACAACTAAATAATACAACTGGTGTAAGAATGACAAGAGTTATAGGAATTCTTTCGGGGAAGGGCGGAGTCGGGAAAACAACGACTGTCGCAAACGTGGGCACGGCGCTGGCTTCCTATTTCAAGAAGAATGTCATCATAGTTGACTGCAACATAACCACCTCCCATCTCAGTCTCTACCTCGGCATGTACTATTCCCCGGTGACCCTTAACCAGGTATTGACAGGCAAGGCGAAGATTCACGAGGCCATATACGACTACCACGTGCCAGGTCTCAGGGTTATACCCGCGTCCTTGTCGCTGAAGGATTTGAAAGGGGTGGATGTCAGCAGGCTCAAAAAAACAATAAATAAGCTGTCAGGGGAGGCGGATATAGTGCTGCTTGATGCTGCACCTGGACTGGGCCGGGAGGCTATGGCAACCATGAGGGCCAGCGACGAGGTGCTGTTCATATCAACCCCCTTTGTGCCTTCAACCATGGATATCATAAAGTGTCACCAAGTCGCCCTGGAACTCGGGGTGAAGCCCATAGGGATAATGCTCAACATGGTAGGCAAGGAGCGCTACGAGCTTAGCGTTGAGGAGGTGGAGCAGCTTGCCGAGCTACCGGTGACGATTTCCGTCCCTATGGACAAGAACGTGCTCAGAAGCCTGGCCCTGAAGACCCCTGTAGTTCTGTTCGACCCGGCCACTCCCGCCAGCAGGCAATTTTTCGAGCTGTCTGGCAAACTGATAGGGGAGAAGTACAGGCCAGCCACTTTTTTCACGAGATTCCTGAGATTTTTTGGGCTGGCGAAATGAAATCCGGCAAAACCCACAAAGCCGGGAAAATAAAACGAGCCTAAAACGAATCCAAATTTTATCGCTCCGATGCTATAAGCGTCACCCAAACTGTTATGTGGTAATTTTATTAACACCCTAACTAAATTATAATTCAGATAACCATGTTGGACATAGCTTTGTCGGTTTTGTTGATAGTATCCGTTTGTTTTCTGATTTATGAGTTGCGCAGATTCGGCGTTTTGCACGCCAGAAAATACGAAGTGCCTACAGAAAAGATATGGGAAAAGTTCGTGGGGATAAGGCCCGAAGACATGGCAGAACCCAACCTCACGGAGAAAGTCCAGAATCTTGATAATAAGATAAAAGGAGTCCAGGAGCAGATAGAAAAGCAGAGGAAACTCACTAAAAAACTCATCGAGGAGCTGGGGAAGTAGATGTTCGGGGAGAGCGAAGAGGAAAAGAAGAAGAAAGAGCTGGCAAAGGCTCAGCTTGAACAGAAAAAGCTTGAGCAGCAGGATCTTCCGGGACCGGGAACCGGCGTTGCTGCTAAGAAGCCCGAGGTAAAAGAGGCAGGCCTGCAAGGACTGAAGAACATCGGTTCAGGGTCTGCTAGCGGTGGAAGGGATGAACCTGAGAAACCCGAAGAAGAACCCAAAGAAAAGCCCAAAGAAGAAGCGGCGGGGGAAAAGAAAGCCGTCCAGAAAGAAGAAAAACCGCCACTTGAAGAAAAACCGGGTCCCGCTGGGGAGCCAGGCCAAAAGCCTGCCGCAGCGGAAAAGAAGACCGACCCTGAAATAGAGAAGCTTAAAAAACAGCTGGAGCGGCAGAGGGAGAGCATAAAATCCGCGGATCTTGAGCGGGAGGATGCCATAAAAAAGAGCGAGGAACTCGCGGGACTTGTTGAGGATTTATCCAGCGGAATTAAGGAGGCAAGGCCCCCTACGCCAGCAGTGGCCCCTCCGGCCCAGCCCGCTGCACCCAGCCTTGAGCCAAAAATAAGGGAGCTGGAGGATAAGACGGCGTCCCAGCTAAAGGATCTTAAGGGAGCGATGGAAGCGATGACCGCGAAAAAGGAAGAGGAGAAAAAGGGCGAGACCGAAGTCGCGGAAACCATGAAGAAGATGTTCGACAAGAGGCTAAAGGAGCTGACCGAAAAGCTGGAGGAAACGAAAGCTGCTCCAGCAGCGAAAGAGGAAGCAGCCAAGCCCGGTGAAGTAGCCGGCGGTTTGATGGCAATGGGCGGCGGGGTTGAATTCCAGCGCGATTTGGACAAGGTCAAAAAATCCATGAAGGACCTGGCAACCCTGCTGGACGCCTTCAAGGAGGAAGCGGAGAACAGGTTCATGGCAATAGACAAGGAACTGGAAACCGTGGAAAGGGTCCCGGAAATGGAAGATAAGATGCGTCAGTTCGAGCGCAAGCTGGGTCCTGAGAATGTGCAAAAGCTCAGGTCACTGATATCGAGCGCGGACGACTTGAAGGAAGAGGTCATACCCATGATTGTGAAGAGGACCGTGGATGAGCGAATAGATCCCTTCTCAAAAAGGGTCAAGAGCGTGGAAGAGGGAATGGAGAAGGCGGACGCCAAGGTGCAGGCCATCAGCTCCGACATCGACACAAATAACAAGGACATCAAAGCCCTGTACAAGTTCGATGACAGGATAGCAAAGCTGGAGGATGGTCTGTCCGGTGCCAAAAAAGTCATCGCCGAGCTCAGGACATTGGTCAGGGAACTCGACAAGGAGCAACGAAAGGCAACCGAGGAAAAGATAAAGGAGTTGTTACCCAAGATGATTGAAACCGAATCAAGCAACATCAAAAAGGAGTTTGCGGGCCGGTTCGCCTTTACCGACGACAAGCTGCAGTCGGTTGAGAACATGATAGCAGAGTCCCACAAGGAGATAAGCGAGCTTGCAGTCCTGCATGGGGAGTTTGACAGCCTGCAAGACGAGCTGGAGAAGCTCAAGGAGGAGAAGGAAAAGATCTTGGGCAGGATAGACGCACTGAAATCACAGGATATGAATCTTGATGACAAGATAGAAGACTTGAAAACGCCCAAGGAGATAATAACCGAACTGGACAACAAGACAAAGGACATACTCGAGATCCGGGACTTCTTCGTTCGCCGGGCAAATGGCCTGGAGGACAGGATCAACGACCTTGACGAGAGGGCAGCCCCCCCTAAGAAGTTGTACGCCAGGGTAGATGGCCTGTCAAACGATTTCAAGGCGTTGCGCGATTCGCAGAAAAAGCTGGAGCAAAGGGTTGAAAGCGAGAAACGCGAGTTCCAGACCATAATAAATCAGCACGCGGCTGAGAAGAGAAAGCTGGAGGATAAGCTGAAGGAGCAGCGGACGAGGGTAGCGATGCTGCTGCATGAGTTAAAGTGATTAGAATGGTGGATGAGATCCGGGAAGTAGAAATCGAGCTCAAAAAGCTCAGGGAAGACGCTGATCACCAGCGAACGGCGGTCAAGGCGCTCAATCGAGAGAACGCCTTGCTCAAGAGCAGGAACGAGTATCTCGTCAACAAGCTTAAAGAGGCATCATACGTCTACGGCGAGGCCGGGAAGAGGCTGCTTTACTTCATCAACAACCAGGTCAATCCCGTAGTCGAGAGGCTGAACAGGCTGGAGAGCGAAGGGAAAAAGCTCAGGTCGGGAGACAAAGTGCTGGGCGAATCTGTGCTGTCCCTGGAAAGGTCGAACAAGGAAAGTCTGGAAAAGATTAACGCGAGAATCAGCTCGCTGGCAGAAGATTTGAACGTCAGGGAAGAAAAGCTCGGCAGGGCGATAAAGGGATCCGTAAGGAAAATGGAAAAAGGCGACGCCGCCACAGGAGAAAGGCTTGATAATGTCACGCTTGATTTCGACAAAAAGCTGGATGCGCTAAAAGTCGCACTCGTGAGAAAGACCGCAGCAACCATGTCCGCCCTGGACAAGAGGCTGGACAGTAAGGTTAACATGCTCAGGGAGCGGAACCTGTTATTGGGCAAGGACATAGAGGCGCTCAGGCGTTTCGAGGCGGACATAGCCGGCCTGGATGGGAGGTTGCAGGAGAACATCGCAAACCTCAGCCAGACCAAACTGGACATGGAAAAGCTTGAACACCAAGTGAGAAACACCATGTCGGGCACCAAAAGGGAAATCGACGACGGCATGAAAAAATTGTCAGCTGATCTTGACGAGAAGGTGTTGTCATTTTCATCTGAGCTGAGGCAGATAGACGAGAAAAATCTCGGCGCACTCAGGCTGGAGATGCAGGAGAACCAGGCCTCTCTGAACAAACAGCTTGCCACGAGCAGGGCGGCCATGTCATCTTTCGAAAAGGCGGTGGACCGTAAACTGCAGAAGGCGGGGTCCAGCCTCAAAAGCGACTTGAACTCCAGCAGGAAAAATTTGGAAACCCGGCTGAATATGCTGGAGAGGAACATAGACGCCAACAGCAAGAATCACAAAGATTTTGAGCATGCGATTTCAGATAAAATCTCCTCTCTGGACAGCGGTCTTGCATCCATGTCAGGCGATGTGGAGAATTTGAAGCATCTTAGAGGAAAGCTTGCCGGCCTGGTGAAACAAGGAGAGTCAATCGAGCAAAGGATCGAGAGGACGGAGGCGGGCGTGACCGAAAATGTCGAGGCCTTCAAGGACAGGTTCGAAAGGAACAGGATAATAATCAAGAACGAGCTGGAAAAAATCGACAAGAAAATAGACCAGAGGGTCAAGCTGGTCAGCTCCGAGCTCGGGAAAGAGAATTCCGCCGTGACAGCCAAGATGAGGGAAGAATTTTTATCCGATATAAATTCAATCAGGGGGAAGGCTGACCTGCTAGCCGAGGACGTTGCCAGGCTGAAGTCCCTCTCAACTGACATGAAGACCCTCGCTGGCGGCATCAGGAAAAGGGAAGAAGCCGATGCGGCCCTGCAGGCAAAAATAGACTCCATATCACAGGAGATAAGTGACAAGTCCGAGCGGGATGACATGCGCCTGCTTAAACAGCTGGATATGCTGGGGGCCGAGATAAAGAACGGCATGGAAGCCGCCGAATCCAGGATGTCCAGGGAAAACGTCAGGGCATTTTCCGCTGCGAGGCAGTCGCTGAAACATGATATACACGTCATCAGGGAGGAAAATGCGGCGCTCAAAGCCGAGGTCAAGGGGCTGCATTCGCTTGCTAGCGTAGTCGACGGGCTGCAAAAGAAGGGGCTGGCGATGGAGCGTAACCTGGAGGACTTCAGCCACTCCATAGACAAGGTGGCGGCCAGCACCAGTTCCAGGCTGGAGAACGAGGCACTGCGCGTGAGCAAGGATATGGCCGGGACAGCGGCAAGGCTCAAGAGCGACTTGAAGGATATGCTCGCGGGGGAAAAGGAAGCATTCGGCAGGCAGAGTGCAGGCCTGGATGCGAGATATGAAAACATGGAAAAGTCCGTTGAGGACGTCGGCAAGCGCCTTGCCGGGCTGGCGGACCGATCGGGCTCCAATTACGGATTCTCCATAGCCAACAAAAAGCAGCTGGACCAGTTCGATAAAAAGCTGAAAAAACTGCTCAAGGAAATAGTTTCGTGGAAGAAAGAATACAAGCTGGAGCTGGGCAGGCTGCTGAAAGAAATAGAGGGCTGAAATGGACACTTTCAAAAGAATCAGGAGTGGGATATCCGAACTTAAACGCGAAAAGGACGAGCTCAAAACCAAGTACGATTTTCTGGCAGGTGAACTGAGCAGGCTGGTGCAAGCTAACAGCAATGAGATCAAGGCGGTCGCAACTAAGGCGATGGCTGGTGCGGAAAGCATCGCGGGCGCCGAAGAGAAAATAAACAAAATGGAAAAAACGGTTGGTGAAGTCGAGGGAAGGGTGCTAAACGAGATTTCTGCCCTGAAAAAACATTCCGAGGACTACAAGAAAGCCCTGATAGAAGTTGGGGAACGGTTGCAGCACGCCCAGGATTCTGCGGACGAGGCTAACAAATGGGTTGAGGATAACAGGGAGCAGGGCAAATCGCTGTCAAAGTATATGGACGACATGGGGAAGAGGATAAGCGACCTCGCCTCGCTCAGGGAGA
>Ga0315545_1001064_pt1 | contig 27881 bp, 24 predicted proteins | sample SalMarSW160210MG_FD_203096 | JGI IMG/M metagenome (GOLD analysis project Ga0315545, IMG submission 203096) | Salt marsh sediment microbial communities from the Plum Island Ecosystem LTER, Massachusetts, United States - Salt Marsh Sediment SW1602-10 ...
GATTAATAGTTCTTTTATAGTAAGCGAGGAACTCGGAGAGGCCTGGATAAGACAAATGATTTGAGGCAATATTTAGAACAGCTTAGAGATTATAATCGAAGAAATTTTTTGAAGATATAGAACAACTGCTTGAGCAACAATTAGAAACTTTACCCCGTGGGAAGCCTCGTAAGAATCAATAAATGGACGCTGTCCCTATTTACCTAAAAATAACCTTCACCTTAAAGCGCTGTTTTCATCTTTTTTTTATTTGTTTTGGCACTTATCAATTTCTCAAAGCCCCACATTTTCCTTGGCTAATCTGGCATTTCGCCAGACCTTTTCAACATTGGCCTCGCAATATCGACTGACTGTCTCCTCATCACCTTTAATGTCAATATTCATGGCATCTAATCCCTCTTCGATCAAAATTTCTAAAGCCTGAGTGGTCATATAGCCATTGGTTACCAAAGTGTTAAAATAACCTTCTTTTTTGGCGAGGGCAAATACATCCCGGGAATATTCAAAAAGCAGGGTAGGCTCATTAAAGGAGATACTGGTTCCTGGACACCGGTATCGTTTCATGAGTTGCATAAAACCTTCTGGGCTCATCCACTCACCCTTTCCCAGCATGTCGGGCCTTTTGCTAATATCATGATTTTGACACCAGGGGCAGGCAAAATTGCAAGACCAGGTTCCCACTGTTAAGGCAGAACGTGCCGGCCAAAAATGGAAGAGGGGTTTCTTCTCCATGGGATTCACACTCCACGAGGAAATATCCCCATAAACTAAGGTGTAGAGCTTCCCTTCAATGTTCTTCCTGGTCTGGCAAAATCCAAACTCGCCTTCCGCAACTTGGCAATATCTCTCACAAGTTAAACATCTCACTTTGCCATTAACTGTTTCCTGAAGCAAAGCTTCTTTAATCCTTGGATCCTTCAACTCTCTCGACATAACTCTTTAAAATAGTCAATTTATGGCAGGTGCACAAGTCCAGATTTCGCCGTATTTCATAAGCGAGCTCCCACAGATAGAGAAACCGTGCAAAGCTTGGGTTAAACAAACAGGACTACTACAATTACTTCTGCTTTTTTCAGAGTTATCTTCGCTCCTTACTTGACACATGGCCAAAGAATCCACCTTTATGCGGTTATATCCGTTTTTATCGTAGACTGATTGACAAATATTCCTTATTTGCTATAATAACAATGCACTGTGATATACTTGGACATGGTTGGTAGAGAACTGGACCTTTGATAATCGTTCAATAGCTACAGAAAGATGTAACCGACAAAGGCAAACTGTTCGAAAGAATAGGGCGCAGAACCACAGGCCTTTTGTATGGCAGCTGGGTTACCGAAGTTATATCGTGAGTTGCAATCGCCCATTCTTTCGAAGGCAAGAATGGGTTTTTTGTTTTTGATGGGGAATTGCAGAATACCACGACAAAACGCTAGATGACGAAAGGACCGAAAGGAGATGTAGCATGGTAGGCAATCTGGTGAACTGCTCAGTACTTGTCTTTCTTCTACTCACTGGACTTCCGGTCTTTGCCGCCCAGAAGGATACATTAACTGTTGCTCGAGTAATTGATGGTGATACTTGCGTTCTAGAGAATGAGAAGCGAGTTCGGTACCTTGGAATTAACGCTCCCGAAGAAGGAGATCCGTACTTCAGGGAGGCTACCCAAGCAAACAGCGACCTGGTAACAGGGAAAGTAGTCCGACTTGAACCTAAAGATCCTTCACGTGACACACAGGGCCGGCTCTTAGCCTATGTCTTTGTGAATGACCTATTCGTGAATGAAGAACTCATACGTCAAGGCTACGCTCATGTTCAGCGCCCCCTAAGAGCTGAGTATAGAGATAGACTCCTTACGGCTCAGAAGGCCGCGTGGCAAGAAGCTCTAGGAATCTGGGCCCGAGCAGCGGGACGGAATGTAGCCATTGCCGAGATTCACCCCGATGCCGAGGGAAAGGACCGGGAGAACCTATGCGATGAGTACATTGTGATCGAAAACAGGGAAGATGCACCCCTGGACCTCACCGGATGGACAGTCTCCGATGAAGCTAATCATAGATACCTCTTTCCGAGTTTTGTTCTAGAAGCAAAAGCCGCAGTAACGCTGCGGACAGGTGTAGGAAGAAACACCGAGAGCGAGATCTTCTGGGGAAGTAGAGGTCCTATCTGGAATAACGACGGGGACACCATCTTCATGAGAGATAGCGAAGGTCAACTTGCACTCAGTCTCATCTACTGATTAGTAGGACAACACCAGATAGGGTAGGGGGAATTTTTGGGTAAATTGAAAGCAGAAGAAGAGCCTTGCCTTAACTTCAGCCCACCATATAACGCAGAGTGTCCGGACATCGGACACCATGCCTAAATCCTCATTGTTACTGCTTGTTCGACAAGACGATGAAAAAAATATAAGAGAGTTTGTGAGTGAACAAACAAGAGCACTGCTTATATGTCTTATTCGATTTGACAATGAGCTCCAAAAATGGTATAATTTGGTGCCTTGAGTGACACAATGGATAAGAGGATAACCCAAAAGGCAAACTATTCCAAGGAGCAGAAGGAAAGGTTAGAGACCTTCTGGGGAAAAGGGAATGTGCCTGCGAAGGTTATCTATAGGTGAACCCATTCTTTCAAATAGGGAGAATGGGTTTTTTGTTTTTGGTGGGCATGTCAAGACCAAATGAGAGATTATGGTCCGACGGGGTACGGACCATAAAGGAGGTGATATGATATGACCGAACCTGTTATCGCAATCATTTTTGACTTCGACAACACCTTAGGGCCGGACACCATTAGTTTTCTCCTGACAGAGTACGGCATCCGTCCTGATGATTTCTGGGCCGAGATCGGCAAGGATGTAAGGAATGGATATGATCCACCTCAGGCCTATATGAAGCGTATTCTGCGATACGTGCAAGAAGAGGGGGTGATGAGAGACCTCACAGAAGAGAGACTCCGGGAGCTTGGCTCCAAGCTGCTCCTCTATCCGGGACTTCCCAGTGCGTTTGCTGAAGCGAAGAAAACCATTTCTTCTACGCGTGTAGCGGAGTTCAGAAACGCTGGGGTCAGGTTGGGGTTCTACATAATCAGTGGGAGACTAGAGGAGATGATACGGGGTACCGCACTCGCGGAACACATGGATGGGATATTTGGCTGTACTTTTGACTACGATCCACGCACCCATCTTCCCGTTGCGATAAAGTCCACCATATCCTTTACGGAGAAGACGAGATACGTTTTCGCCATCAACAAAGGTCTCTCAGAGGGGGTTGCCCGCACCGAACCCTACAGGGTGAATGACGGTATATCTGATAAAGATCGCCCGATACCCCTCAAGAACATGATATATGTAGGCGACGGACCAAGCGATATTCCATGTTTTTCGCTGATCCGCAAGAACGGTGGCGTCGGAATCGGTGTCTGTCCGGCCACAGAGACCTTCAAGAAGGGGTACGAACTGGCGCAGGGTTGGCGGACTACGGTTGGTCCCTACACCGCTGACTATCGGAAGGGGGCTGACATGCGCAAGATGCTACAGCAGGCGATACTGGACAAGGGGTTGGAGATAGTCATGAAGAGAAGAGAGAGAGTGGTACCTGCTCCGAGTCACTCTTGAGGGGGAGTGTCCGCGAAGGCTTACCTGGGTCGTACATGCGCGTGGACTCTAGGCCATTCTCCGAGAGCTAGCTACACCCGTTAGATAAACGCGCTCCATCCTTGGATAGCGCTCCCAGGTCCTTATGTTCGAACAACAGTCCAAGGGAACACAGAGTGTCTTGATAGAATATGGCGGGAAAAGAGAATGCAAGTGATACGACAGTGGAAGAAACTGCTCCTAACGGCAGAGAGACCCACAGGTAACTAGAGACTGGGAGGTGCACCATGGCATACTACTTAGTGCGTATCGGCGAGGGATCGAAATATGCGAAAGAGGCGAAAAGGGGTGGATTCGTGGCCGTAGGCTGGAATGAGGTACCAAACCTCTTGGACCTAGGGACTCTTGCGAAAATAAAGGACAATCTGTCCCGGACAACATATGACTACACTCCAACTCAAGTCGCCGTACATGCTGGACAACTTCGCCGTTTTGGTCTGGAAATGACCCAAGGCGATATCGTCATGTCACCCTTGGGAGGAGGAGAGTATTTAGTCGGTAAAGTTGGTGAGTATTACTTTGAGAATAGCCCCAAGGATGATTGTCCATACAAACATCGTAGAGAAGTAGACTGGTATGAACATCTAATTCTCAAAGAAGACATGTCCACGAATCTAGCCTATTCCGTCGGGGGCCTTCTTACCATCTTTTCTCTAGATAGATATGCAACCGAACTGGATGCTCTGATTGCAGGAAGGACGTATACACCTGCGGAAAAGCCACAAAGAATCCGAGATATTGTTCTGTCCGGTTTGATGGGCTTAACAGGAAAAGAGTTCGAGGAATTCATAGGACATGTGCTCCAAATAATAGGGTTTACGGCTGAAGTTACGCAGTATGCAGGAGATAAAGGAATTGATGTCAATGGCATACTCGATGCAGAAGGCTTGGCAAATATTACCTTGCAAGTCCAAGTCAAACGTGTTCGAAACCCTATTGGTAATAAAGCTGTACTTGCTCTCCGAGGAGCTCTCAGCCAAGGTGAGCAGGCTTGCCTGATCACTCTATCAACCTTTACCCCACGGGCCACTGAAGAAGCACAAGCTCCAGGGAAAATACCAGTAAAGCTAATAGACGGGAATGATCTTGCCGGAATTGTTTTGAAGCATTTCGATGATATCGACGATGAATACAAACGCAAGTTTGGTATTCGTAGAAAAAGAGATTTCAATATTGAAGATCAGTTTGAAGTCACTGAAAGTGATTCAGCGGAGTCTGGCGAAACTAAAGCCGTCACCGAATCTTCGCCAGAATGGGATACTCTGGTCTGCGCGGCTAAAGATGAGGGATTCAGAACGGCATTCATTGAACAGAAAGCCTGGTGGGCTGTTCGGCTTAGCCCAAAGTCCATCCCCCACATCAAATATATCGCAATGTACCAAGTAGCTCCTATTTCACAGATTACGCATTATGGCAGAATTGACCGAATTGAGCCTTATGAAGATACCGGGAAGTATAAACTGTATCTTGATGGCGACCCTATCAAGCTCAAAAGACCAGTTGGCTTAGGAAAGAATCCCCACTTGAAACCGCAGGGGCCCAAGTATGCAATCCTTGAGAATATCCGGAAAGCAAATACGCTCGATGATGTGTTTAAATAGCCAGCCGTGGTAACTCATCAGAACGAAAGTTCTGGGACGTAAGAGAAGGAAACCGAAGGATGAAGGTATCTGCCGGTAGAGCAAATCGCAAGGCGAACCGGAATAAACAAAAACACTCTTTTATCCATTTGTAATGGGAAGATTCCGGAGACAGGATTTGATACGTTGGGACGGCTTTGCAAGTTTTGCGTTGTTCTGTATGGTAACCTAATTAAAGATATTCCGAGCGAGAGATGAATGGGCGTGCGACCATGTGGGACAGAAACATAGACCAGCGAATAAACAAAGTGGAATTGTAAGGGTTGAATGATTGTGGTCTCCCAGAACCGTATTTATCCCTGAGCATTGTTTGAGAATGTGAGGACTGCGAGCTGGAGATGATGAAAAAATAGAGCAGATGGAGAAATGAAAAAACACAAAGAAAAAGACATACCTTTCGAGGACAAACTTTGGAAGACAGCAGATAAGCTGAGGAACAACATGGATGCTGCTGAGTATAAGCACGTTGTTCTGGGACTTATTTTCTTGAAGTATATTTCTGATGCTTTTGACGAATTACACAAAAAGCTGTCTTCTGTAGCTGAAGCTGACCCTGAAGACCCAGATGAATACAGGGCGGAAAACGTTTTTTATGTTCCCAGAAGGGCAAGATGGAACTACCTACAGAAGAACGCTAAACAGCCTACTATTGGCAAAATTACAGATGACGCTATGGATGAGATTGAGAAGGATAATACCACTCTCAAGGGTGTCTTGCCGAAGAATTATGCTAGGCCGGCTCTTGATAAGCAAAGGCTGGGAGAACTTATTGATTTGATTGGGACTATTGGTCTTGGAGATGAGGAAAACAGGAGTAAAGACATTTTGGGAAGAGTGTATGAGTATTTCTTAGGACAGTTCGCTGATGCGGAAGGCAAAAAAGGTGGTCAGTTTTATACCCCTCGAAGTATTGTCAGGCTGTTGATTGCAATGCTTGAACCTTACAAAGGCAGAATCCTTGATCCCTGCTGTGGCTCTGGTGGGATGTTTGTTCAGAGCGAGAAATTTGTTCAGGCCCACGGCCGAAGAATTGGAGATATCTCTATTTATGGTCAGGAGTCAAACCAGACTACTTGGCGTCTCTGCAAGATGAATCTTGCCATAAGGGGAATTGATGGAAATATAGCTTGGAACAATGAAGGTAGTTTCTTGAATGATGCCCATAAAGACTTGAAGGCGGATTATGTTATTGCTAATCCTCCATTCAATGATAGTGATTGGCGCGGTGATGCTTTGCGAGAAGATATAAGATGGAAATATGGGACGCCTCCTGTTGGAAACGCAAATTTTGCATGGGTACAACACTTCATTTATCACCTGTCTCCAACAGGAGTTGCAGGGTTTCTTTTGGCGAACGGCTCAATGTCTTCCAATACTTCCGGTGAGGGTGACATCCGGAAAAATCTAATTGAGGCAGACATAGTGGATTGTATGGTAGCCTTGCCTTCTCAGTTGTTCTATAACACTATGATTCCTGCCTGTCTCTGGTTCATTGCAAGAGACAAGAAGAACCACAGATTCAAAGATAGACGAGGAGAAGTTCTATTTATTGATGCCAGAAACATGGGACAAATGATGGACAGGAGACATAGAGAACTTACTGGTGAAGATGTTGAAAAAATATCTTCTACCTACCACGCTTGGAGAGGAGAAGGCGGAAAGTATGAGGACATAAAAGGATTCTGCAAAGTCGCTTCCTTAGATGAGGTCAAGAAGCAAGGGCATATTTTAACTCCTGGGCGCTATGTTGGAGTAGAAGAAATAGAAGAAGAAGACGACGAGAAATTTAAGGAGAAAATGAAGCGGTTAACTTCAGAGCTGAAAAAACAATTTAAACAGTCAGATGAATTAGAGGCAGCAATTAAGAAAAATTTGAAAGGCATAGGATATGAAATCTGATAAAAAGCAGAAAGAACTGCGACAACCTATCGCACGAATAAAAGGAATTCCTGCAGGATATGTTGAATTTTTAACAAATGTCAAAACTCAGATTCGTCGGGCACAGGTAAAAGCATCACTTTCAGTTAATCGCGAATTAATCTTGCTTTATTGGAATATAGGAAATCAGATTTTAGAGCGACAGAAACAGGCAGGATGGGGAGCAAAGATTATAGATCGTCTTGCAAAAGATATTAGACGAGAATTTCCAGCAATAAAAGGATTTTCCCCACGAAATCTCAAATATATGCGTGCTTTTGCTCAGAGCTATCCAGATAAGCAAATTGTGCAACAGCTTGTTGCACAAATACCCTGGGGGCATAATGTAGTTTTGCTTAATTCTATAAAAGAAGACAAGGAACGGATTTGGTATATTCAAAGAACCATCGAAAATGGATGGAGCCGTAATGTTTTGATTCATCAAATAGAGAGCGGTTTATATCAGCGTAAGGGCAAAGCCATAACTAATTTTAGAAAAACACTACCGTCTCCTCAATCAGACATAGCCCATCAGATGCTTAAGGATCCATATCACTTTGATTTTCTAACCATACGTGAAGATGTGAGAGAAAAAGAACTGGAGGATAACTTAATTCGGCACCTTGAACAATTTCTGCTTGAACTTGGTGTGGGATTTGCTTTTGTAGGACGGCAAAAACGCATTGAAGTAGGAGATCAGGATTTTTATATAGACCTTCTTTTCTATCATACGCGTCTTTATGCTTATATTGTTATAGAGTTAAAAACAGGGGAGTTTAAACCTGAATATGCCAGCAAGATGAATTTTTATCTAAACGCGGTTGATGATATAATGAGACATCCGAAAGATAATTCCAGTATTGGCATAATATTGTGCAAGACAAAAAATAAAGTCATTGTAGAGTATGCCCTGCGCGATATGCATAAAGCAATTGGTGTGGCTGAATATAAACTAACAAAGAGATTGCCGAAAGATCTTAAAGGAAACCTGCCGACAATAAAGGAATTGGAAGCAGAGATTTCACAAACAGCTAAGCGGATTAAGAAGAAAGATTGAATACTCATAAAGGATTATATTTGAATGAAACAGAGTAAATTTAAAGAAACAGAAATAGGAAAAGTTCCGGAAGAATGGCCAAAAGTAAGAATATCTGAATTATGTGAGATTTCATCAAGCAAAAGAATCTTCCTCAGAGAATATGTTAAGGAGGGGATCGCTTTTTATAGGTCGAAAGAGATTATTCTTAGATCAAGAAATCAAGAAATTTCTAACCCTTTGTTCATTTCAAGGGAAAAATATCAGGAAATAAAAGAAAGATCTGGTGCGCCTTCTGCAGGAGATATTCTTCTAACATCTGTAGGAACATTAGGCATTCCATATATCATAAGAGACAGGGACGAATTCTATTTTAAGGACGGAAATTTAACTTGGTTCAAGAATTTTGAGACGGGAGTGAATAATCGGTTTCTGTTCTATTGGTTGCAATCTCATATTGCCAGAAGACAGATTGAATCTATTGCAATAGGCTCTACCCAAAGGGCATTAACAATTGAGTCTCTAAAAGATATGATATTATTCCTGCCTAAATTCGATGAACAAAAGTCAATCGCTAAAATCCTTTCCGATTTGGATTCAAAGATTGAACTTAATATTCAAATGAACGATACGCTCGAGGCTATCGGTCAGGCTTTGTTCAAGCGTTGGTTTGTTGATTTTGAGTTTCCTAGTGATGAGGGCAAGCCTTATAAGTCAAGTGGCGGTGAGATGGTTGATGCTGAGTTGGGAGAGATACCAAAAGGTTGGAATGTTATTGAAAATATTTCTGAAATTTGTGAGAAGATAAATTATGGCTACACTCAAAGTGCATCCGAGAAGATCGTTGGGCCAAAATTTTTAAGAGTTACAGACATAAATAAAGGAGATTGGATTAATTGGAATAATGTCCCCTATTGTGAAATTGACGATAAAGATTTAGCTAAATATATACTTAAGAAGATGGATATAGTTATTGCTCGTATGGCTGATCCCGGTAAGATAGCGATTTTTGAATCCGATATGCAAGCAGTATTTGCATCTTATTTAATTCGTATCAGATTTAAGAATCCTTTACAGGCATATTATCTCTATTATCTTATGAAATCAAGATATTACCAAAATTATATACTCGGTGCATCAACCGGTACTGTCCAAAAGAGTTTAAACGCAAAAGGGTTGACTAATGGATTATCTATAGTTATTCCAGATGAAGCTATTTTGAGAAAATTTAATGATGTAATAATCTTACTCAGGGAAAGGGTTAATACCAATTTATCTGAGAATAAGAATCTATCCAGAATTCGTGATTCTCTTCTTCCTCGTTTGATGTCTGGAAGGATTAGAATGGTGTAGAATTCTAAAGGAGGGGGATATGAATCGGGCAGTAGCAAGTTTGGCAATGGTGAAAACCGCATTTAGTAAGTATAAGAGAGATTATATCGAAAACTTTGTGCCGTTTGTAGCTACGTTGATAAAGAAGAGAAGATACCGCGAAATAGACTGTAAGGACTTGCAGCCCTTTATTGATGATTTTCAGCAAGAATTTGGTTTAATCATACCTTATCACCCTATGCTGACCATTCTTGAACGTACTCGTAAAAGAGGAATTGTAAAACGAGCCTATTCAAAGCTAATACCTAAAAACGAAAAAGTTTTACAATATGATTTTTCAGATGTCGCTCTTAAGAAAGATGCTGAAACAAATGAAGTTTTATCCAATTTCATAAATTTTTGTCGGAATGAATATTCATACGAGATAACTCTGCAGGAGGCACAGGAAGGTTTCATATCTTTTTTGCGAGCACACGACTTAGATATATTATTTGCTTCTCAAAATAGAACGTTATTGCCAGAATTTAAAACATCGCGGCGAATGAAGTATTTGTTGGCAGCCTTTATCAATGAAGCACGGAGTAGTCTACCCCAGATTTTTGACTCAATTATTGAATTATGTACTGGACATGTTTTAGCAAACACTATACTTTACGCTGAAGATTTCTCAAAATTCAAAGGTAAATTAAGGAACTTAGAGCTTTATCTGGATACACAATTTATTTTTCGTCTTTTTGGCATAGAGGACGAGCTTTATCGGAAGACATATAGGGATTTAGTTTCAAGTATTAAGGAGCAACAAGCGAAACTATATGTTTTTCGACACACATTTGACGAAATTACTTCAATATTTCGAAGTTGTTTAACGTGGATCCATAATCCTGATTACGATTCAACTAAAGCAAGTAGTGTATTACAATATTTTGTTTATAACGGAAAGAATGAAAGCGATATTCATCAATATCTCGCTACAATAGATAATAAACTGCAAGCATATGGGATAGAGATTAAAGATTCTCCAGATTTTGCAGTACATCCAGAGTTTCAAATTGACGAAAATGAATTGAATGAAAAAATTGTCGAGGTATATTCGCATAAACCAAGTTTTGATGAATCTGATAAGCAATTTACTATTGAAAGAGATGTTAAATCAATCTCTTCTATTTATCATTTGCGAAAAGGCAGGACTCCCCAAACCATAAAACAAGCAGGTTCTCTTTTTGTTACGACTAATTTCACGTTAGCTTCTGCTTCCAAGATGTTTGAAGATGAATATCCCGACAAACAACTTCATATTCCAGTTTGCATAACTGATGTTTTCCTGGGTACTTTGATATGGATGCAATCCCCGGTCAAATGGACCTCACTTAATGAGAAAAAAGTTATAGCAGATTGTGTGGCAGCTTTGCAACCCGATAATTTATTTGTCAAACGCCTTGTTGATGAGGCAATGAAGTTAAAAGACTCCGGGAAAGTAAGTGATGATGAGTTTCTTGCTGTTAGTCGTTCTTATTTTGTGCAGGAAATGCTTATGGAGGAAACGTTAGGAGATCCTGAATCAATAACCTCACGAAGCATAGAAGATATTATTCAAAAGATTAGATTCGATGCCGCTTATCTCCCTAACCAGCAATTGAAACTTGAAAAAGAAAGAGTTCAAGAATTAGAAAGCAAGATTTCTACTTATGAGCATTTATCGGCAAAAAGACGTTCTGATTTAGAGATGTCTGTTCGAAAAAAAGTAGAGACTACATTGAAGATTGCTTTTGTAATTCTAATAATTATCCTTATCACTTCAATTGTTGTTCCGTTTCTTCCTAATATTAAATTAGCATGGAAAATTATTTGGATTATATTAGTGGCATTCTTTACAGTTTTGAGTGTAGGATATGGCTGTAATCTCAAGGGATTGAGGATGCAAATAGTCGAGTGGCTATGCAATAAGATCACAGAATATTTAAGGTGCAAGTTATCTATTTAAGTTATGCAGAAAACAATCACTGAATCAGAAGTTGAAGGAGTCGTCTTAGAGACACTCTCAGAGTTAGGCTACAAAGTAATCTATGGACCTGATATTGCTCCTGATGGCGGCAAGCCTGAACGTGAGGATTATTCTGTTGTTGTCTTGATTGATAGATTGAGAGCTGCTATCGATAAGCTTAATTCCTCTGTCCCTATTGAGGCTAGGGAAGAAACACTAAAGAAAGTCTTGCGGGTAGAGAGCCCCGAACTTGCCGCTAATAATCAGTGTTTTCACAAGATGGTTGTCGATGGGGTGGATGTTGAGTATCGCAGAGACGGTAGGATAATTGGTGATAAGGTTTGGCTGTTTGATTTTAATAAGCCTGAGAATAATGAGTTTTTGGCTGTCAACCAGTTTACTGTTGTAGAAAACAATAATAATCGCAGGCCGGATGTTGTCCTCTTTGTGAATGGTTTTCCCTTGGGCGTTGTTGAGCTCAAGAATCCTGCTGATGAGAATGCTACGATAAAATCTGCCTTTAATCAGTTTGAGACATACAAGGTTCAGATTCCTTCCCTCTTTCATTTTAACGAGGTTCTAATTATCAGTGACGGTCTTGAGGCAAGGTCGGGAACCATTTCTTCTAATTGGGAGCGGTTTTTGCCTTGGAAGACAATAGATGGAACAGAAACAGCTCCGACGGCAATTCCGCAGATAGAGGTACTGTTGAGAGGTATGTTTGATAAGCGCATTTTCCTTGATTTGGTTAGGCATTTTGTGGTCTTTGAAAAAGAACAGGGCGCCTTAAGTAAGAAGCTTGCTGCTTACCACCAGTATCACGCTGTAAACAAGGCTGTGAACGCGACCCTCAAGGCTTCTAGGGCTGATAGGCGCTGTGGCGTTGTATGGCATACTCAAGGTTCTGGCAAAAGTTTGATTATGGTTTTTTACACCGGTAAGCTTGTTCTTTCTATGGATAATCCAACTATTGTAGTCCTGACTGATAGGAATGATTTGGATGACCAGCTTTTTGGTACTTTTAGTCGTTGTCAGGATCTGTTAAGACAGAAGCCTGTTCAGGTTGCCTCTAGAAGTAAGCTTAGAGATTCCTTAAGGGTTGCTTCTGGCGGTGTTGTTTTTACTACGATCCAGAAATTCCTTCCAGAAGAAAAAGGCGATATCTTCCCGATACTTTCTGACAGGAGGAATGTTGTTGTTATTGCAGACGAGGCTCATCGCAGTCAGTATGATTTTATTGATGGCTTTGCAAGGCACATGAGAGATGCCTTGCCTAATGCTTCTTTTATTGGTTTTACCGGGACTCCTATTGAGAAGACTGATAGGAATACCAGGGCAGTTTTTGGAAACGATATTGATATTTATGATATCGAACAGGCTGTTAAGGATGGCGCTACTGTTAGGATTTATTATGAGAGCAGACTTGCGAAGTTAGAGCTCAAACCCGATGAGAGACCGAGGATCGACCCTAGTTTTGAGGAAGTTACTGAGAGGGAAGAAACGGTAAAGAAGGAAAAACTCAAGACTAAGTGGGCGCGGCTTGAGGCTGTCGTTGGAAGCAAGAGACGTATTGAGCAGATTGCGAAGGATATAGTTGAGCATTTTAAGGAGAGACTTAACATTCTTGACGGTAAGGCTATGGTTGTTTGTATGAGTAGACGTATCTGTGTTGATTTGCATAACGAGATTAGAAAGTTGAGGTCGAGTTGGTATCACAAAGATGATGACAAGGGGTTTATGAAGGTTATCATGACTGGTTCTGCCAGCGATCCTGTCAGTTGGCAGGAGCATATTCGGACTAAGCCAAGACGGCGGGCGATTGGGGAGAGAATGAAGGATTTTACTGCTGGGTTGAGATTAGCAATTGTTAGGGACATGTGGCTTACTGGTTTTGATGTTCCCTCGCTACATACTATGTATGTTGATAAACCTATGAGAGGGCATGGATTGATGCAGGCCATTGCAAGAGTAAACAGAGTTTTCAAGGATAAGCCCGGTGGTCTCATTGTTGATTATTTAGGTATTGCTGATGAGCTAAGGAAAGCTCTTTCTGAATATACTGAGAGTGGTGGTGAGGGTAGACCTACTCTCGATCAGGAAGAGGCTGTTGCATTGATGATTGAGAAGTATGAGATTGTTTCTGCGATGTTTCACAAGTTTGACTATAGACGATTCTTTGCTGCTTCTGCGAAAGAGAAGATGTCTATTATGGCTTTGGCTGAGGAGCATATCCTCAAGCAAAAGGATGGTAAGGATAGATTGCTGGGTTATGTTTCTCAGTTATCCAAAGCTTTTGCTTTAGCTGTTCCTCATAAAGAGGCTTTGAAGATTCGTGATGATGTCGGCTTCTTCCAGGCTATTCGTTCTCGACTTGCCAAGTTTCAGACTCGCACTGGTAAGCCTGAGGAGGAGTTGGATTCTGCTATCAAACAGATCATTTCTAAGGCAATTGTCTCTGACGAGGTAATTGATATTTTTGATGCAGCGGGACTTAAGAAGCCTGATATTTCTATTCTTTCTGATGAGTTTCTGGCGGAAGTCAAAGGTATGCCCCATAGGAATCTTGCATTTGAGCTGTTGAAAAAACTTCTCAATGATGAGGTTAAAGTTAGGTCTCGGAAGAATTTGATTCAGGGGCGCTCTTTTGCTGAGATGCTGGAAAAGACTATTCGGAAGTATCAGAACAAAGCTATTGATTCTGCGAGAATTATTGAGGAGTTAATAGAACTTGCAAAAAAGATGCGGGATGCTAGTAAGAGAGGGAAAGGCCTGGGTCTTTCCGACGATGAGCTTGCCTTCTATGATGCCTTGGAGGTTAATGACAGTGCTGTGAAGGTTTTAGGGGATGAAATACTGAGAATGATAGCGAGAGAGCTTGTTCAGACTGTTCACAATAATGTCACTATTGATTGGACATTGAGAGAAAATGTTCAGGCTAAACTTCGGGTTATGGTTAAGCGAGTTCTTAGGAAGTATCATTATCCTCCTGATAAGCAAAAGAAAGCTACAGAAACCGTGTTGGAACAAGCAACTTTGATATGTAAGGATTGGGCTGAAGTAGAGGCGGCTGAAAGTGCCGAGGAGAAATTGTTCGCAGGTAATGTGTTCAGTGAGATAGACGAAGATCTAAAATATACGGAGTATCTACCAATTTATTCCCTAGCAGCTGCGGCTGGGAAGTTCGGTGAAGGCGTAGATGTACAGGAAGAAGGATGGATGAAGGTGGACATTGGAAGAAAACTAAACAAAGAGATGTTCATTGCCAAAGTGGTAGGTCGCTCCATGGAACCGCTGATCCCGGATAATACCTATTGCGTATTCAGGGCAGATGTTGGTGGGAGCCGGCAAGGAAAAATTGTATTGGCTCAACATCACGATATAAGAGACATTGACACAGCAAGCAGATACACCGTCAAGAGATATATAAGCAAAAAGAAGTTTAACGAAGATGGTACATGGCGCCATGAAAAGATAACCCTTGAACCCTTGAATAAAGAATACGAGCCTATAGTCTTGTCCAAAGACTTGGAAGGTGAGTTGAAGATCATTGCCGAATTTGTGAGTGCATTGTGATGCTGACAATGTATAACAAGGGGTTAGGTCTTGATTTTTGAAAATCTTAAAACTATTGTGAGGAAGGAGCCAGATTTTCACTCTTGGATTCTTGGATTCCGAGAGGACCCAAAGGAGTAGAATTCTCTCCTGAGAAAGAGGTCTTCCTGGTAAATCGATAGAAAAAGAAATAATAAAGAAAATGCAATAAAGAAAATGCAAAGATTTCCCAAGTGTTTCCTATTCAAGTGCAGGTAATGCTTGGAAAAAGTGGATAGAGTAGAGAATGAAAGAAGGTCAAGATTGCCATACAATAATTCAAGAATCAAGACTTGACCCCGTGTGGCGCAAATGTACTAAAAAACATTGATGGGGCAGAGAGGTTTGCTCGGAAAGTGTATTCTCAGAGGAAAAAGCTTTCCTTATTTAGAGAATATAGTTAATAAAATAACTAGATTACCAAGGAGGTGATAAGCGATGAATAACGAAATATGTAAAGCGATAGCGAATAGAAACATTATTGAATTCTATTACAAAGGAGGAACAAGGACTGTTGAACCTCATTGCTATGGGGTTCGTAAAGATACACATAATGAAGTTCTACGTGGCTACCAAATTGGTGGATATAGTGAATCTCGGAAGCTTCCATATTGGAGACTTTATATAGTTCCAGATATGTCAGGCTTGAGAATCACAGATAACCTGTTTTCAAACCCGCGGCCTGGATACAATCCGAATGATTCACATATGTCACAAATATTTTGCAACGTCTAAAAAGATAGTTTTTAAAATAACCTTTGGCACATAAGAGCCAAAACTGTGAACTCAAAGACGATGTAGTCTTAGGAAGACTTCATACTTCTATTTTCCTTGGGAATAAGGCATCCCATGATAGTCATTATTCCGAAGACATCAATGATTTGAAGACATTTTATAATGATGTCCTAGAGTTGGAAGGGCTTTTTCGTTGTATTAATAAATGCAAGAAATTAATTTCAAAGAAATATTATGATTCAGTTGGAAAAGTGATAAGATGTAAGTGTGGGAGTAAGAAATATAATTGGGAGAAGTGAAAAAGAGGGGAAAGCGCCTTGACTCAGCCAAACCGACAGAGACTCTTCGTATGATAATCGAAGGAGGAGAAGTAAGAATCAAGACCGTTAGTCGTGATGAATATGCAAGAGCCGTATCCAGAGTACACCAGGAACCAGAGTCAATCAGTAAGAAAATGAAGAAACAGATAAAATGAAACTTACAGCTCAGAATATTTATGATTTATACTCACCGTCTCTATGTGAAAGGCGTCTGTTTTATCGTTTTATTAAAGAGGAAGAAGCTCCCCCGGGGCCATTTGAAGAGGTGATATTCATGCTGGGTCAGAGGCATGAAAAAAATCATATTAATTCTCTGGGGGAATATGTTGATGTATCTGAGGTATCGCGTGATCAACAACCAAAGAAGACAAAACAGCTGATTCAGAATAATACGTCCATCATTTATCAAGGAGTACTTGCGGGGAATGAAACAATCAATGGCTCTCAGGTTCAAATCATCGGTATTCCAGATATTATGATATATGAAAATTCCTCTTATATAATCAGAGAATGCAAACTAGCCCGACATGCTGATAAGAAGAAACATCCTGAGATTCTTGCCCAGTTGCAGGTATACGGATACTTGTATGAAAGAAATACAGGGAATAAACCTGCCAAGCTTGAAGCACTTTTAGGAGATAGCTCAATCGTTGAGGTCCCTTATGATGACGGAGATTCGGCAATAAGAATCTTAAAGGCATTGCTAGACACAATCTCTTTAACTGATGTTCCTTATTCCCCAGTAGGTTGGTCAAAATGCCAGGGCTGTGGTTTCAGGGGGATATGCTGGGACGTTTCTGTGAAAAATAATGACGTAGCTCTTGTGTACGGTGTTGACCAAAACCTTGCCAAAGTTTTTAAAGATGAAGGTATCCTAACCATTGAGCATCTGCTTAATAACTACGATGAAACTTCACTTAGTGAATTGAAGAGACCGTGGGGAAAATCACTTAGGAAAGTTGGTAATAGCGCGCGAGGGATTCTTCTTCATGCCAAGGCGATGAAAGAAAAAAAGAATATTCTCTTAGGCAAAGTTGACCTTCCAGATAATCCGAACCTTGTGATGTTCGACATTGAAGGCTTTCCGCCCTATCTGGATGAACTGGAGAAAATATACCTCTGGGGGATACAGGTTTATGGAGAAAAACCAGGGCCTTTTACCCCTGCTGTGTCACCGATTGCACCTGATGGAGACAAAAAAGGTTGGGATAACTTCCTATCTAATTGCCAGAAGATATTTGACGAATACGGAGATATTCCTTTTATCCACTGGCATCACTACGAAAAAACAAAAGTGAAGTTGTATATGGAAAGATATGGTGATATTAATGGAGTAGCTCAGAGGGTTTTGGATAATCTTGTGGACTTACTTCCTTTGACCAAAAGAGCAATGGTATTGGCAGAGCCAAGTTATAGCCTGAAAGTGGTGGAACAACTGGCTCATTTCAAACGTACTCAGGATGAATACGGTGGGAAATGGGCTATGGCTAAGTACATTGAAGCGGTAGAAACTGAAGATCGCAATATTAGAAGAGAAATCATTGATCAGATAACAAAATACAATGAAGAAGATCTTACAGCTAGCTGGGCAGTTTTTCAATGGTTAAAGAAGCAAATAGGTCAGTAAGATAGTAACGAGGCATACTTAGAAAGAAAAGAGATAATAAGAAAACTAGATAGAGTTTACATAGTAGATATAGAAGCTACCTGAGAGGTGTCCGGGAATCATCCTTCATCAGGCATTCTTCATTTGTAGCGAAGGGTACTCATGAAAAGAAAAGGCTTGGTGCCTGTGATGATATTGCTGTTTACCACGAGCTTTGCTGGTGCTTCCGAACAGAGTAGCCCAGGCGAAATGAATAAAACTGGGGGAGAATCGGGCAGTCACTATGAGCAGGCCACCTTCGCAGGAGGCTGTTTCTGGTGTATGGAACCGCCATTCGAAACACTCGAGGGAGTGATAGATGTTGTGTCCGGTTATGCAGGTGGGAGGACGGAAAACCCAACCTATGAGGAAGTAACCAGTGGACGAACAGGACATGTGGAAGCTGTACAGATTACCTATGACCCCTCAAAAATATCCTACTCTGAGCTTCTTGATGTTTTCTGGGGGCAAATCGATCCCACTGATCCTCACGGTCAGTTCGCTGACAAAGGAGGACAGTATCGAACAGTTATTTTCTACCACAACGAAGAGCAAAGACGGCTAGCACAGAAATCGAGAAAGGCACTAAATGCCTCTGGTAGATTCAAAAGACCCATCGTTACAGAGATTGTGAAGTTTTCGAACTTCTACAAAGCGGAAGACTATCATCAAGACTACTACAAGAAAAACCCCATTCGCTATAAGTCCTAAAGGAAGAATTAGAAAACCAGGGTTATGGCAAATACAGATACCTTTTCGAAAAGTAACCTAAAGACGAGGGTAGACCCTTTTTGTCTGTCACTTTCTATGTAAGGGTGACCCCGAATTGCTCGCCGAACTCTGGCGCTGCTAAAATACTAAACGCCACTACGATAGGCCAGGGGATTCTTTGGCAAGATGATGTGTCCGGACATCGGACAGTATGCCTAAACCCTTATTATTACAGCTTATTCGACAAGGCGATGAAAAAAATATAAGAGAGTTTTATAAGTAAACAAACAAGAGCACTGCTTATAAGAAGTCCTATTCCATTTGACAATGAGCTCCAAAAATGCTATTATAGTTTGGTGCCTTGAGTGACACAATGGATAAGAGGATAACCCAAAAGGCAAACTATTCCAAGGAGCAGAGGGCAAGCTGAGAGACCTTCTGAACAAAAGGAAATGTGCCTATCCAGGTTATCTACAGGTGAACCCATTCTTTCAAATAGAGGGAATGGGTTTTTGTTTTTAATAGGAAAATGCGGCGTGCCGTGGCAAAAATTTGATTAGGCGACTTTGCGGCCAAAGGATGTGTATCCCAAGTATAGGAATATAAAGAAGTTATGGGAAATTGACATTGAATGAAGCGACTGGAGTGCAGCATCCCTTACACAAAGTCATTGGAGAATGCATCGATAGCCATACATTACCCAACTGTAAAATAATAAAGGACCCAGCCTGTGGTGGGCAACAGAATGTACCTCTGTTCTGCTCACAGAATAAATCAAACGAAACTGAATACTGTAATGTTGATTTATTAATACTAAAGGATAATAAAATTCGAGTGATTATTGAAATTGAAGAGACAGATATTACTCCGGCACAGATATGCGGTAAATTCCTTACTTCTTCTTTATCTCGCTACTTCATTCATGAGTCTGAGAATAGTATCCCTATTGGAATGAGTGATTCAGTCTCATTCATTCAAATATTGAATACAGCTCGGCTGAAAGCGGGGGCCGCCAAGATCGAACAATGGGAAAATCTGGAAAAATCAATAATGAATATATTGCCAATCGAAGGGAGTAGGATCAGAAGATATAAACTTATTCATGGAAATGTCTCGGACTTTGAAGGTAGAAGGAATAATAGCTGCGTTGAGCTTATCAGTTGCATAAAAGAGGCATTAAGATGAACTTAACTTCCGATAACTGACTAGCGGAGGTCGAAGGTAGAGTCAAAATGGCTAATAGAAAGAAAAAATCAGGCGATGCTAACCTTGCATCAGAATTTTACGTAGCCTGTCAGCTTTATCGATTGGGTTACACTGCTACAATTACTCTTGGCCACACAAAAGAAATTGACCTAGTAGTGGTCCATCCAAACGGGAAAACAATCACCATTGATGTGAAGGGCCTTAAAAATACAACCAACTGGCCTTTAACGCCAAAGCTGAAAAGTAAAGACCACTTCTATATTCTTGTAAATTACAGAGGTAAATTTAGAAATCTTTCTTTTGATCCAGAGGTATTTGTGATCCCCTCAATTGAAATTGATAATTTGCTCTCCTCGTGGACAGGAAAACCAAACGTGAAATGCGTGGGGTATAGGAACATCAAAAACTCGAAATATAAGGACGCATGGGAATTGCTATTCAAGTAAGAGTGACGGAAGAGTCATGAATGACAAGTCAATGTTGGACAGAGATATTATCTCAGGAAGAGAAGAGTCATTGGGAGATTGTTTGTCTTACCAATAATAGGGGTAAAAGAGAAAGGGATAAACGATGGCTATTCCCGTTGTAAAAAGTACATATCTTCCTTTGTTAAAGGTGATTGCTGATGCGAGAGGCGAACTACCAACGGCAGAAGCTATAAAAAAGATTGAGAGATTCTTTCCTGAACTTACCGAAGGTGATAAAAATAAGCTGCTTTCCTCGGGCAATGATAAACAGTGGAGTAATAGGGTTCGGTGGGGAAGATTACACTTAATTCAAAAAGGCTACCTGGATAGACAAGCTCCTGTGGGGAAATGGCGAATTACGCAACAAGGAAAAGAGTTTCTCGAATCCGGATGGCCTGATTGGAAACCATGTTACTCAAAAGAAGTGGCCGAGGAAGCTAACGAACAGAAAATAGGTAAGGAAAGTAAGGACGATACGGCTGGTCTCCGCTTGCATGAGAAGTTAAAAGATTACCTTTGGCAGATGGGCGAGATACTTAAAAAATATCCCGAAAAAGAACGCCGTGAGAGTCCCTATATTTACGATGTTATCTGGCGTGAGTTTGCTGAATCTCCTAGAGCAAGCCATGTTTTTGAGGTCCAAGACAAAGGAAATCTCATAGAAGCCTTGGCGAAGTTACAGCATGCTAGGGAGATCTGGGGAAGTAAGCTTTTTCTCATAGTAACCGGAGAAAAAGACCGTCATAAACTTTCTCAATTGGTAGGTCCCTTACTTAGCGGAACATTCCATCGTTTGTCCCAAGATTTGATTGTGCTTAGCCGAGAAGATACAGAAAGACTTTATGAAACTCTAAGTAAAGAAAAAGAATTACTCAGACATCTGCTAACATGAAGATAAGGCTAAATTACAATTCTATGCTGATTAACGGGAAAAAGGCGTACACAGAGAGGTACAATCGGGCGCATCCTATGCCTAGTCAATGTATACTTTTGGATATACTATCAATTGGGGGGTGTATCCGAATCTATCCGGATATGAACGAGTTATTGGAAATATTATCATGAGAGATATGGAAGGTAATTTATACAAGACAATAATTAAGTGCCCCGAATGCGGCAATAAATTGAATGTCTCAATAGATAGAGGCACCATCCAAGTAGAATGTAGCTGTGGGAATCTGAATAGATTTAACCCTTTTGACTATTCTATACTAGAAGATCTTACCAATGGGAATTATTACTTGCCCGATTTTGAAAGCAATTTAGATAAGTTTAATTGCAAAATTATCGATGTCCCAGCATTAGATCCTTGCATTACTATGGACATTGAACCTTTTAAGCAATTCCCTATCCCCGAACGTAAGTTGTACCGTAAAGCAGTAAATGGTTTTCACGAGTTGCATAATATACCTATCTTTATATACATATATTTTTTCGATACACTTGAGATTTATATTAAGACAGCATCCTATGTTATTGATCCTAATGCTGAAAATCTTTCAATTGGACTAATGGACAAATTAAGATATATCGTATCCACAAAGTATGGCACTCCAGACAGAATAATACCTATGGATAATTGGGAAGACTATTACTGGTTTCCAAATTATGGTCTAATCTTCTTAAGCAGAAGTTCTGAGAATCAAGTGATGCTACAAGTAAAATATAAAAGCTATCTTAAGCTTACGTCCCAGTCTGAAGAAGTGCAACCATCTGATGAAATCATGGAGAAGGTTACAAAATTAAACCTGGAAGCCAACAAATTTGGTATGAAAGGCGATTATACAAAATGTATAGAAAAAGCAAAAGAGGTATTAAACTATTGGCCACGCAATGCTAACGCCAGATTATTAATTGGAACAGTCCTATTGGAGTTGGGGAATATAGATGAAGCCGAAGATTATTTACAGGGCGCTATTGAATACTTACCTACTATGGGAGCCGCATATTTCACCTTAGGCCGATTATATATTAAATCCGGTAAGAAGGATTTAGCAAAACATTATTTGGAAGACTACTTATACATTTCTGAAAAACAGGGAGTGAGCTTAATCGATCATCACTATGCGGTTGCTAAAGAATTACTAAAACAAATAATTGAGTGATAGATGCCTGACAGACAGGATATTATGAATTCTTGAATTCAGGGGTTTTGATATGTGGAAACAGAAAGATCACGGTTTATCAAAGCCAAAATGGGTTGAATTGCTTCCGTCACATTTAAGACCCGATGAAAAGCGAATAAGAGAACTAGAGAAATTGAGGACTAAGTTTACTATTCCCCATGACTTTTTTTCACTACGTATTCTGAGTTCTTCTGTAACTACTCGAAAGGTTCAAAAGCAGTGCCTTGAGGATTTTAGGATTCGGAATCCTGAGGTATCCGAAAGAGAATTATTTCGAATGGTTCTTATTTCGAGAATACAAGCCCCGGCTCCGGAGAGTCCTGGATATTCTGGAATGACAGAAGAAAAAATAAATGAAGTAATGAGGAGCATAAATTCATTTGATGAGCTATGTGGCTATATTATTGCGTTGGACGAACAAGAACCATCATTGCCAGACTCTCTTGGTATTGGAAAACGGATGGACGAGATATTATCGCAAGAAGAAACAGAGAAAAAAGCTCTTTCTGAAAATCTGATTAGACTGCTGGAAAATACCTATTATAGCTTAAAAAACAAATATCCCGATCGAGATGAGCATTGGTATCTTGCAAACACATGGCTAAGTAGATATGGGTCTACCAAACAAGCAAAACAAAAAGGATCAAAATTAACGCAGTTTATTGCCTATAAGGATACACACCAATTTTCAATTTTAGAACCACCAAAATCTATAAGAGGGTTGGTACTCTTTCTGGTTTATAAAGAATTAGGAGAGCAACAAGCTTTACATTACACCAGTGAATTTAATCTGATTATAGAACCTGTTATGAAAATTAGAGCAGATAATTTATTCTTAGATAAATATAAAGAAAAAAATCCACGGACATGGGAAGAAAACCAGATAGAAGATAACACGTCCTTCAGCCTATATTGGTTCTTTAAGGGTTTAGAGTTTGAACGAGACAATCCTGAAAGAGCCAACAAAATATTGGAAAGAGCAGAGAAATTGTGGGAAGAAAACGAAAAGAAGAATAATACGTAGCGGAAACAAGAAACTCAGGTCTTGATTTTTGAAAGCCTTTGGGACATTGTCATAACATAGTCCGATCACGAGGAATAAAGTTTACTGGTGCAATCTCTCACCTTACCTCACAGGCAATAGTCACCCTAGCTGAGATACCAAAATTCCTCTTCTTAGACTGGATTCTTCCCAGTTTGGCTATAAAGAGGTCTCTCTGGAAAGATTTGAAGGCAAGGGTGTTCCTATGCAAGTAAGACCTTGAAGAAGACTAAAAGTAGAGAACAAAAAAAGAATCAATAATGTAGCGATTCAAAAATCAAGACCTGACTCATCTATTACGTAATGTAAGAACTGATTTACTAGGGAGGTAACTAGTGGGAGTTATGGGAACTGTCCAAAAACTCTAACAAGCGAAAATATGATAAAAGAACAAGAACAGGAATACTTAGCGTTGCTGGATTTGTTCTGTAAGGTAAGCGGAGAAACTAAGAGTATATCTACAGTGGACCCAAATCGACTGCGGGATGCGGAAGGTTTGGGGGTAAAATTTTGCTTTCATTCTACGTCGGTTTTCTATTTGGCCCGCGGAACAATCATCAAAGACTTTCCACTGGGAGAAATCAATTGTGTAGATTTTGCGTCTATCAGTGTCGTAGCGAGGGCTGCGTTCGAAGCGTTTCTCACATTTAACCACGTATTCGTTGCTCCTAGAACCAACCAGCTGAGAAACTTCCGGTACTGGGCCTGGTTATTGTCTGGGTTATGTGAGAGGCAGAAATTTCCAGTTACAACACCAGGCCACCGAAAACAGAAGGAAAACGAGAAAAAAGAAATGAAGGAACTACACAAGAAACTATGTTCTAATCCGGAGTTTATCAGACTATCAAAAAACCAGAAAGCCAATATTGAGAAAGGTCGATGGCGACTTAATGGTTGGAAAAAAATAGCAAGAGAAGCAGGTCTCGATGAACTCCATGCCTCAACAATATACACGTATTTATGCGGATACGCACATTCAGACAGTTTGAGCGTTCTGCAGATATACGATGCAAAGTTGAGGAAGCAACAGGAAAGACTTTTCCGAATTGCCGTGCAAAACACTATGATTGCGGCAGCTAATATGATTTTCCTCTATTGTGACCTTTTCCCCGATGGAAAGAATGCGTTAGCAAAGAATCCTGAAGAGGCACAGATTGCAAGAGAATGGCGAAGTATTGGACAAGGAGAACATGATTGACAGAGCAATTTAGTCCAGCTTCGCTGGACAATCTTTTTCCCACGCCATCGAGCGACGTGGCTTGTGGGAGGTATTTAGGGTATTAAATATCAGATAATTAACTAAGATTACTAGTTTCCCAAAACATAAGAATGAAAGGAGGGGGCAATGTTTCGAGTTCTTGCGTCGCAGACAAAAGTAAATATCCGTAACCAGAGTGAAATAGAAAACCTCGTATCATACTTGAGAAGCAAGGGTTATCCAGCTATGATAAGAGGCATGGTCACAAATATATTCAGTTTGGTTAAGCTTCCAGAACCGCATGAGGATTTACTTACAAAAGTGCTTGCTGGATCTACCCGACTCCGTTATAGTTACGCGAGAAGACCAGGAGAATTTTTGGGTGATCTTTTCATAACCGATGATATGCTTTATGTCTTAAACCACGTTCGAATAGGGTTGCGGACAGCAGTTATTGGGTACGAGAAACGGGAAGAGGCTCTGCAGAAATTCTGTGTGGATATTGAAGAAGGTATCAAAACCACGTTCAACGGAAGAAGAGTAAGGGGAATGAAGTTTAAATGGCAACCATTGGATTCTCTTTATTCGAGGACCTTTAGACATCGCTATCCTGCTTTTGAAGAGTTCTTTGAGGAGGAACCAGAGCATGAAATAATGAAATCCCGGCCTAGCAAGCCAAGTTACAACTCTAGGGACATTGAGGCAGCTAATCTTCTAGTGAATTCTGATATAAGGCAATTTATGTTGAAATTAGCTCAGGTACGAAAAATGATAAAGAAGGACGCTATTAATGTTGCGAAAAAATCGGACGCTATTGAACAACTCCTCCTATTGGGTTTAATACAAGAAGAATACCTGTTAACATGCAAACAGGATCAGCACACTATTTGCGTTATAGCCCATAAGAACTACCTCACCCAAGAACCCATGATTTCCTCTCGTTGTGATGTTTGTGAGCGTACACTCTCCGAAGAAAACCTGCAAGTAATCTACACACCTACTGAGAGAGGAAAAAGATTGATTGATGGAAGTTTGTGGATGGTTATTTGGATTACCGAGCTCCTGGCAGAAAATGGAATAAACAAACAGAACATAAAATGGGGATTGGAGGCTAACGGTGAGGAGCTTGATATAATGGTGGAGGATTTTGACTCTCGTCTTTTCTTTGAACTGAAAGACAGAGAATTTGGATTGGGTGATGCTTATCCTTTTACTTACAGGATAAGTAGATATGAAGGGAAGATGGGGATAGTTGTAACTATGGACAAAGTTTCAGCCGACGCTAAGAGGTTTCTTGAAGGGGAGAATGTTCGGCGGGATAACCCCATTGTGATACAATATTTGGAAAGTCGCGAAAATATCCAAAAAGGTATTAATAAAATAGTAGAAGAGAGTGCGCTATCACAGGCGCACAGAGTGATTACACCTTTCTCGCTCAGAATGGGTTTTGAGTTTTGGCCTATTATAGAACATTGGGTAAAGGCGCAAACAAAATAAGAGCTCTACATAATCTTCACAACAACGAATGAAAGCACCTTAGATTCTCTCCAGACACTTCTTGCAACCGAGAGTCATAAACACCCACCAGCCAATAAGGTTAGATAAATAAATCATGAAATATGCTTCAAAACTTGACATCTTCTCTTGGTGTTCGCTATGTTAAAGAAGTAAGAAATTCTCACTATATGGAGCATTCATTCATAACTAAAGGAGGAAAACTAATGCCATTAGTTCGGGTTAGAGAAAAAGCGCAGATCGTTTTCCCCAGCAAAATCCGTGAAACCTTAGGTATTAAGAAAGGTGATTATTTAGAAGCAGAAGTGGAGGGCAATAAGATAGTTCTCATTCCCAAGGTCTTAGCTGATAAAGCTAAAGCTGTTACTTTATCCAAGAAGGGTGAGGAAATGCTCAAAGAGGCTTTGGAGGACGTCAAAAAAGGCAAGGCTAAAGAGTTCAAAAATGTAGAATAGCTCATCGATGACCTCCATAAATAAATACAGCTAATCCAAACCATCCACCTCAAGCGAGATTACCAGAAACTCCATCCCTCTATCCAGAAAAGAACCGATGAGGAGCTCAAACTCTTAGCCCAAAATCCATCCCGCCCTTCATCAAGAGTAAAAAGAGTTCAAAAATATAAAGGTATCTTTGAAGGTAGCATTACCAAAGACTACCGGTTTTTCTTTCAGATTACAATAGAGGGCTATATGTTACTTGAGTCCATCGGATTTTGCGTCTACGTACGAGAGGTGCAAGTACTGTTATTATCCAAAGGTCATTCATAGGAATTGAGAATATTCACGGGATTGAATAGGGTAGGGGAAAATTTTGGGGAAATTGAAAGGAGAAGGAAAAATGTCAGGCGATTAGGTGAAACGGAAAAAATTGTCTCGGCTCATTTTCTATAATGACAAAATACGGCCATAGAGGGCCAAATTTGACCACGTATTTTCTAAGATGAAAACCTTTTCAAGTGAGAATAAGGAAAGCGGAAATAAGGCTTATTCTGGTGATGAATCGGGATCAGTTAAATTTGCTATGGCTGGTGATCATGAAAAAAAGATCCTTGTGGTGTGTGGTGCTTGAAAAAGGATCATTTTTCGGATAAGTCATTTTAATTGAAGAAGTGGGACTGTGGGAAAAATGTTAAACATACAAAAAGTTAATGACGGAGTTATATTTAAAGTAAGGGTGCAACCCGGGGCGTCTAAAAATAAAATTGTGGGAGTGCAGGGGGATGCCCTCAAGATAAAAATCAATGCTCCTGCCGTGAAGGGAAAAGCAAATAGGGCTCTCATAGATTTTCTCGCTGAAAAGTTGGCAGTGAAGAAATCACAGATAGAAATTATTAGCGGTCATACGAGCAGAATAAAAAAAATTAAAGTGCTAGGGGAGGGAGTAAAAATAAAAGAAAAGATACAGGGTCTAAATAAATCAATTTCGGATTAGTCCCTTCCAAATTTATACTCACATTAAAACTCCTCCGAAAATCCTTTCCTTCCGTTAGTCGAACCTCGGTCGTCAAACATGTCAAAAACATCCAATTGTATGCTCCTTACCAAAACTTAAAGTGCCTTTCTTCAAACTTAAAGTACCTCGCTAATCGCTAACTTTAAGTTCATATTGGTTTCTCTTTCCCTTATAACAAAGGCACTCTAAAATATCTCATTTTTTCTCCTGTTTTATTTTGGTTTACATAATATCTCTTATCGGAACATAGACAGCGGAAAGAATAGGTAAAAATGTGCTGATTTGGTGCTTCTAGAGGTCTGAAGCTAA
>Ga0315545_1001067_pt1 | contig 27866 bp, 20 predicted proteins | sample SalMarSW160210MG_FD_203096 | JGI IMG/M metagenome (GOLD analysis project Ga0315545, IMG submission 203096) | Salt marsh sediment microbial communities from the Plum Island Ecosystem LTER, Massachusetts, United States - Salt Marsh Sediment SW1602-10 ...
CTTCAGAACTTTGACTGGAACAACTGCCGTACCTGCCGGACTCTCCAAACCTCTATGTTTCATAACAATACCCTCTATAACTCCAAGCGAAACCTCTTTTCCTTTTACCTACTACAGTATATTCTTTGTTTTTTGCCTGTTTACGTTCCAGCCCAAAACCAGGTTACATTGGCAAAAGAATTTACTAGGAACAAAATTCCCAGGCATAATATAAGCCAATCGACCAATGTCCTTCGATTTTTATATCTGAAAGCAAACACAATTGCAAGTACGGATACCTGTTAAGCCAGCAAAAATCAATTAGGTCATATTTCTAATGCCCCTTTATAGCTTCGAATATGTAAACATATCTGCATTGAAAGGCTTGCCTGCAAACAGTGCCAAAACGAATCGATGCACAAGAGCGAGATACATCTATGCGTGGCCAGCGATGTACACTTTGTAAGATATTGGCTGATAAGAACAGCAATTAAATCTTAGGCCAAGAAAGACTCAAGCCGAACAGGGAATTCACAAGAAACAAGATTCCCAAAGCTATCGTGACGTAACCCAACAGATTCCTGCGCCATTTATAGCTTATTGTGAGGATTGCTGCAAGAATTGATCCCTGAACAATAATGAGTGCGGCGAAATAAGGCATGTTGCCAAGGATACCACCAAGGCGTTCCGGAAGAAGCCTGCTATAAAAGCCCACTGTAGAATCGAATACGCGCCTCACAGTGTAACCTCCGGCATTAAAAGGCCAGTTCGTAAGCGGTGTTAGAATCCTGGACCAAAGTGGAGTCCCATTTATGGGCAAATACGACCAACTGTTAATCCCCTGCCAGATACCAGCAGGCAGTGACAACATGATCTGGAGTCCCCAACCCAATAAAAACACCAAACTCCAGTGCAGTTTGCGTTTTCGTTTCAGAGCCATCCGGCAACGGCGAAGTATCAATACTGCAGCGCCGGTGTTAATTACCATCAGAGGAACGATATCTCTGTGTTGCTGAAACAGCCAGATATATACATCGCTCTTTTTCCAATCGCTCTGGCACCACCTGATACTACTGACTATGAAACCACAGACAGTAATCGCGGCAGCCAGAAAACCTAAAAGTAGGATCAAGGCTTTGAATTTTGTTTTTAGTGACTTCAAGTGGACTTTGAGGGATTTTGAAAAAGACATACTATTGTCCGGTCAATTCAGTCTCCGGTACACTTAGCCAACCAACCACAAGGTCGCGTTACTGCTGTTTGTCTATTAGTATCTTCTTCGCTGTTTCGCAGTCCTTTGCGATTTGCTTGGCAAGGGCCTCTGGTGTACTGAATTTATGCTGGCTACGCAGCCGCCCCAAAAAATCCATCGCCATCCATTTGTCGGTCATATTATCGACCTGCTTTACCAGCAAGTGTGCCTCAATCAGTAGCGGATGTTCATCAGCGAATGTTCGAGCTTGTCCTATGCTAAAGACTGAAGGGATTCTCTGCTGACTTTGCAGGAGTCGCTGCTCATAATCGGCAATTTCAACAAACCCGGCATAAACACCCTCAGCAGGAATGACTTGCTCAGGTCTCTGCATATTAAGTGTTGGAAAACCAAGTTGCTTACCTCTTCCCTTTCCGGGAACGATTCGTCCTATAAGGCGGTAGGGACGTGACAAAGCCATAGCAGCATCAGATACATGGCCGCTTTCGAGCATATAGCGTATCATCGTACTCGATACTCTAATACTCTGGCCCATTGCGAGCTTAACCTTTTCTGGCGGCACAACAGCAACCTCAAATCCCTTCTCTGCTCCCAGGTCCTTAAGAGTCTGCACATTGCCTCGCCTATCAATCCCGAAATTGAAGTCTTCACCCTCAACGATTACGGATGGTTTAATAGTCTGTAGCAAGAACTTGTCAATAAAGTCCTCAGGAGATAAGCTGAGTAAGTCTTTACTGTCCTGAAGTACAATCACGCAGTCATCAGGGTAATCTTTCAAAAGGTCAATTTTCAGAGCTAATGGTGTCAACACACGAGGAGCCTTTTCGGGGTACAAAATGGTTACAGGGTGCGGCTCGAAAGTCATTACAACAGATTCCACGTTTCTTTTTTCAGCGATTTTACGAACTGCTCTGAGAATCCGCTGATGCCCAAGATGAACGCCATCAAAGTTTCCTATGGTGAGCACGCAACCTTGCTTTATTTTATTAAAGTCCGATATTGCTTTTATGATTTTCATCATCTTTTTTGATATCTATCCGGCATAAATTACGATTTATGCCTCGAGCGTAGGTCAACATCTATTACAGCAAGTATCTCTGCACTTTCTTTGCCACAAGTATACAAATATAATCTAATCGCATTGAATAGCATCCGCAAAGGCTTTTTTAAAGCAACAACACAATCATTCATCAGAGTTAAAATAATTAACCGCACAATGAATCTGTTACTACTAAGCACCGCTGTGAAACTCTTTTTCAGCACCGCAAATCAAACTGAAAGGAACGCCAATCTCGTGAGGACAAGAAACCAAAGTGTCATTCAACGGAAACGGCTACTAAGATATTACCTACATAAGGTCCAAAAAATTGTCAAGAAACTTGACGTAAAGTACGATGATAGTTATAGCTTGGCAAAATTGATGTATGCCGCATAGACAGGTAAGACAGATAAACATTTGTTGTTATAAAAGCTTAATTATTTAAGGAATATCGGAATGGCAAAGAAGTTCGCATGGTTAGGAGAAGCAGCAGCTATGTCGGCTGTCATCTTTGGGTTGACAGGTTGCTTCTCGTCCCACCCTAAATACATCCAGGCCTTCGTCAAGCCCTATGAGGTTAATGTGACCGCTGAGAAATATATTCTGCAGCCTCCGGATGAAATTGAGGTGCATTGTTCTAGAGTTGCGGAAATCCACCTGCAACGCCAGCGCATACGACCAGATGGAAAAGTGTCTTTTGAGGCCTTGGGAGAGATAGAGGCAGCGGGAAAAACACCTGCAGAAGTAACAGAACTGATAAAAGAAAAAGCAGCCCAGCTATACACGCTTCCCGGCGACAAACCTATCGATGTCCGTGTCGCTGTGTATTTAAGCAATGTATATTATGTTTTAGGACAGGTTAACAGGCCTGGCCCAAGAGTTTATACCGGCAGGGATACGGTGCTGAGAGCTCTTGCTGAGGCACAACCTAATCCTATGGCCTGGGAGCAGCGAGTTCAGGTCATAAGACCCTCAGCAGATCAAAAAATAAGATCTAAAGTGTTCGAAGTCAACTTTGAACGTATGTCTGTCCACGGTGATCTTCGCAAAGATGTTCTGCTGCAACAAGGCGATATAGTATACGTACCACCGACTATACCAGCGGCGCTAGCTATGGTAATTGAGGAGGTGTTGCGACCAATTGCACGAGCCTTTTCAGGGTATTACGTTGTAGAACGAGGCCTTGAAGGCAGAACTTACTATGGTGGGGGTGGCTACGGTTATGGAGGTGGCTACTAAAAATAACCCGACTGCTGTTCGTCGTTGTAGTATAGGCTGTAAAAATAAAGCAATAGTCGTTACGTGAAAAGATATCCATGTCTACACAACGAACTCTACGATCTGTCCATTTAGCCAGCACGGTCTGGTTCGTAATCTGCACGGGCTATGTTCTGGTCTTGGCACTACGACAAGCAGGCTTCAACTGGTGGGTCGTTTTCTCTTTATCAGGACATTCGGCACTGATTGTCTTTCTACTGGTTAGTATATATTTATTTGCAATCTATAGAGGAATCGGCGGCATCCAAATCATAGCAAAAGAACATCCACTAACGAGCACAAACTATTACATGGCTTTTTATGTTGCTGCTCCGTTTTTGGGTGGTTTGGCTGGCTGTTTTGGTATGATTGGCGCTGGTAGTGCCGGTCATTTCCGGCTCAGCGTTGCCTTGGGCACGCTCGGCACAACTTTTCTGGTTTGGGTTGTCGTCGATCCAGCGACTGGTATGCTTGAGGCATTGGTACCTGCCAGCCGCAGGCATCGTTCCGAGAGACTGGCACGAATTGCTGCTGAACGAGAAATGAAGCGTAGAAACCGTGACCGCTTGCTGGCAGAAATATCCAGAAAGGAAAAGGCTGACCGAATCCATTGGGAGGGGCTGTTGAAACCGCAGGCTGAAAAACTTGCAGACCTGCTGGCAACAGACCGGGGAGCTTTTAAACAAGCTGAACAGGAGGCTGTTAGCATTGGTGCCCACGCTTGGCAAATCGGTGGATTGGGCTGTATGCGACAACTTCGGAATATGGCACTTATAATATCAGAACAGAAGGATAAACACAAGCCGGTTATAGATTACATTTCTTTATGGTGGGACGGAATAGGTACATGGCGAAATCCCTCCATGCAATAAATAAATAGAACCATTTAAGCAGACCAAAAATTAATGTTCATACCTTGAGTGCAGGATTAATCACAAAAGAGTTTTAAATTCCAGGCAGTAGGAGGTAGATTACCTCCTTGTGATCCTACCCTCCTACTTGCCCAGTCAAATAATAATCAAACGCACTTGACGTTTGAATGCTACAACTTTCTCTTTCTTCGCAACCAATCGAATTTTTTTATCGCGTATGGCGTATTTGGTCGAGTTTATTCTGCTTGTTGTAGGGCAAACCAAGACCATAAATAGTGCTCCCGGCACAACGGTCAGGGACTTGGTAGAGTTAGCGGTTGAGTTGTGCAGGTTGAATAAACTTGCGGAAAAAGCGAGCGCTTTGGTGGATAAAAATCCCAGAGTATAATCCTGCGCTACAACAATTTCGCTTAGCTGAATATGAGAGGCATTAAGTTCAGATGTGGTCAGAACATGTTTCTTACCGACAATGTCACTGTCAATCTGAACTACTGTTGGGGCACCGAATGCCGCTGCACACACATACAACAGCATTGCTAAAAACGTTGTTCTTTCCTTGCTGATTAGCATCTCCCCGTATCCCTACGGAATACCCTCCCTGTCCCTAACATAGCATTATGGCCAGCATCCTGAACGTATGCGGAATGGCCTCCTCCTTTCAGAGTTATGTTTTAAAAATGTATATCATACTGAAGTAAGCAAGTCAAGAAGAAAAACATCGAAAATTTTAAAGTACATCAATTAGAACCAATTACTAACACCATAGGATAAATAATATACGTATTTTCTGACGTCTACGAAAAAACATGGATATTTCCTTTTCCTGTTGGGGTTGATTCAGTACTCATAAAATAATATTCGTGCAGGCTTGCAATAACAGACCTATAAAATTTCTGATTTGCTAGCAGATAATCACTTAATCACCCCCGTTTGCGTTACATTCAAGACGACACTCGAATATCGTGTTACTAACTCAAACTGACCTATTTACTAACATTATTATTGATAAGTCTTATATTTGCAAAGATATATATCGCATTGTCATTCTGAGCGAAACGAAGTGAAGCGAAGAATCTGGCCAGAGAAAAATATGGGTTTTCTTTTGCTAAAGACGGATGCTTCGCCTTCTCGCCTTTGCGTAGCCGCTTCGGCGGAGCGAGGTCGGCTCAGCATGACAATAAAAACGGTCAGTTTGAGTTACTAAAAAAAGACCTGATATAGTTGAAAGTGATTAGAAGTGCTAAAAATCGTAAACTGTACAAAGTAAAAAAGCTGGATATTCAAATCCGGTTAACATATTCACGATAAAGAATTTTATTTCTCTGGTGGATTCTTTTATTGTTGAGTTAGGTCTTTCCCCATCTTACCCTATTTATACAGATAACACCCGCACAAAAAAGAAGCAACGTTGCTGGCTCAGGGACATTAATGATCCCAGTGAGATTAATCGAGTCGTTGCCACACCAGTGACTAATATGACAACTAATCACATCTCCGCTTTCATATTGGATAGGAAACAGCTCTCTCGGTACGGCTACTTCTAAAATATAAGTGCCATTTTCCATCAATGGATAGTACTCAACTGCTACTGTTGCCATTCCGAGGATGGTTCCATTGCTGGTATCATAGGGTGCGCCCTGCCAACCATCCGGCCATTCATGCGGCCATGTACGCGACCAGGTTGGATCAGCTAAGACAGTCCCTAAAACATCCGAACTTATTTTGACTGCGTACTCAAGGCCCGTAACAGAACCGTGACTACTGACCGAAAAATCGTTATTCAGATCAATACCAAGGTCTCCACCTTTCGTATCTTCTCCCAGAGCATACGAGCCGACAACAGCAAAATAAAAATTCTCGGCGTCGTCGTCAAAATACAATGCCTCATAGTCGTACTCTTCACCATAGTCTATGCAGTCGTAGAGATTCACTCCATCAGCTACAATGTAGTCAACGTTACCTTGTTGTGGCTTCCAGTCGATAAAGGGCGTAACATCCCAATCAGATAGGTCTGCATCAACCACATAACCTGCACATGCGCTCGCACAAAGTATTAAAAAAAGGCTTACTGTTGTGAAAATCGCATAAAATTTACCCATTAAGTCCCTCCTACAAAAGGCAGTACCTAACAACACAGCTAAAAACAAAGGCAGGATACAGCGACCCTGCCCTTTCTTTGATTCCTAAATATGTAATTAACTTACAAAAGTTCTACAGTTTCTTATGCCTCCGTAACCAGCCGATAAGGCCAACGCCGATGCTGCCGAGCAGAATAGCACCAGGTGCAGGGATCACCTCGAACTCGATGTTGTCCACTACCTCGGTCAGGCCCAGGCTTGGGTCAACCGCGTAGTAGAAAGTCGCTCGATCGAAGCTGACGCCCGAAATCGAGATGGACTGATCCATATTATCGTTGCGGTTCATGACAACACTCGTCTGTCCGACCTGCGAAACACCGAGAAAGGCGGTTAGTATCGCTAGATCACCCGGATTTGACCAACCAGGATCATCGTTGCCGAATTCCAACTGTAGCGAAGTCGCGAGCATAGAGAAGTCCATGATTAACCAACTATCATCATAGTCAGTGTGCACGGACAGAGCCTGACCGTGACTTTGCCAGCCATAGTCGTACACTTCCATATGGGCACCCACCGAATCGGAAAAGCTCAGTAAGGACGAATCTACACTGGACCAGCCGTTTGTTTTCAATCCCGTCGTGTCGCTTTCAAAATCTATCATGATAGATGCATGAGCTACTCCAGACAGCCCAAGGCATGCAACCGCTATACAAATTGCTATAAACTTTGTCATCACCTCACCTCTACTAATTTCATTATTTAAACAAGGTAAGTGGTCTGCTATGTGTGTACAGACCGTAATAACGCTAATCCCATTATAATGTCCTACGTCTTCTTAACCAGCCGACAAGGCCAACGCCGATGCTGCCGAGCAGAATAGCTGCCGGTGCGGGAATACACTCTGTTGCAATGTGGATGCTGTCAATGTAAACCGCTTGACCCGGATCTGCCCAGATGTAAAGACCTATGTCTTCCCACGGGACATTAGGTTGGTACTGGAACCACCATAAATAGGTACATCCGGGAACGACACCATCAGTGATGTACCAACCTTTGACGTCCACGACAGAGTACCCCGGTGGTGGCTCATATAAACCAAACTGCACATGGTAGTCCCACGGCATAGGTTCCAGAGCCTCTATCACCATCCAGACATTCTTTAATGGCCAAGGTCGTTCCCAGTTATCTATGTGTAAATCCACATAGCCACCTACAGTGTCCATACCATTGGTGTTGTCAATGCCTAAGTAGCCAGGAATCCAATCGACATCCCATAACTCCACGTAGTCAGATGTCCACAAATCTGGATCATCGTAACCCTCATAGTGAGGCGGATTGGATGTCGGGTCTGTTTCAAAATCCCAAAAGATGTTCCGTTGATATGGAAACGATGTGTACCACTCTGGTGCGAAACTCTCTGGTGGCCAATTTAAAAAGGGTTCTGCCTGGGCAAGATTAGTGCAAGCAACAGCCAGTCCCATAAATGCTAAAATCATTATTAATTTTTTTATCATTTAAATTCCTCCAGTTTAATTACTCAAACTGACCGTTTTTATTGTCATGCTGAGCCGACCTCGCTCCGCCGAAGCGGCTACGCAAAGGCGAGAAGGCGAAGCATCCGGCTTTAGCAAAAGAAAACCCATATTTTCTCTGGCCAGATTCTTCGCTTCACTTCGTGGAGTTTACCCTTGAGCGGAGCGAAGGGCTCAGAATGACAAGGCGATATATGTCTTTGCAAATAAAAGACTTATCAATAATAATGTTAGTAAATAGGTCAGTTTGAGTTAATTATTTAACAAGATAAGCGGTATGCTGTGATACCACAGCAGACCGCAATAACGCTAATCCCACTATAAAGTCCTGCGTCTGCGCAACCAGCCGACAAAGCCGACGCCGATGCTGCCCAGCAGAATCGCTCCTGGCGCAGGTATGAAATTGCAGTCCAGCGCATCGACATTATGCCCAGCAGAGGCGGCGGCCGCAAAAAGACCCAACTCACCGGCGCTGGCATATAGAGCGAACGAGCCGTTGAAATCGGTGAAGAAAATGTCGTTTGCGCTCAAGCCCCACTGTGCCAGGCTGACCGAGCCAAAGGACAGGCTAAACAGCGCATAGTCAACTCCCGCCTGTGCACCGGGACCATTATTTGCCGGGCCACCGAGGAGGTCCTGGTCCCAAAGGATCAGGGCATCCAGATCATCTAAGTTGAAAACGGTTCCGCCAAGATCAAGGCCAAGCATGGGGGCCACGGCATAGGGTACGGGCGGTGTGTAGCCGGTACCGGGTGCGACGTCGAATAAGTCGCCGGCACTGATGCCTGCGGTCATGATCGCCTGGTCAGGATTAACCGAGAAATACATCCACCTGTCGTTTATCTGATCGCCCGTGAGGTCAAGGGCATTCCACTCAAAGGCATCCACGTTGTCGTGTGTGAACGGGCCGATAGGCATCGCTGGAACTCCAGGAGGTATGAGCACTCCCGGCGCTCCCATCGCGGTGAGGCTGAGAGCGGACTCGTCCATGACAAGAACGTTTCCGCCTCCACCACCAACAACATGAGGCAGTGGGCCTACGAAACCCCCTCCTGCCGGCAGCGTGCCGACATACTGCGAGGGCGAGGGAAACGTCAGAGTGGTCCTGTAGATATCGGCCGGCTGCTGGTTGAAACCAGCCTCGACATTGACTGCTGTGCCCGGCAGCCCAACGGTAATCCTGTCAACGCTGAAATCGAGATACAACGGCATATCTAAGGCCGCTGTGTTCTCACTCAGCGCGTTGAGGTAACCTGGCCCGGGTGAAGGGTGATGTATGAGCGGAACGGGCGCAACAACCCCACCCGGATGCAACAGATCCCCGTCAATAGCCGGAATAGCCGGTAACGAAGGCGAGGGAGCCAATCCCGGTGGGCCTAAGAGCCCGAAGGGGTCTTCCGCCCCAAAGCCTATCGGGGCAATAGGAAGGGGCGACGTAACCGGCGCGGTTGGATTATCATCGATGCTGAAGACTGGGCTTCCAGGTGCAAGTGGAGGCTGAGCCTGAGCTAAACCGCTCATAACTAACAAAATTCCAACCACAAAAATTATCGTTAACTTTTTCATTAAAAACCCTCCCTCAAATAAATTCGTTTCAATTTTTAACAAACAGACTAGGATAGGGTGAAATCACCCTATCCCGCTGATTAAATTAATTACAATGTTCTTCTCCTTCTTAGCCAGCCGATAAGGCCGACGCCGATGCTGCCCAGCAAAATCGCGCCGGGAGCAGGGATGGGACTCGCGGCAATGGCTCCATCAATTATCGCGTAGAAAGGCCCACCATAACTATTAACAACCATGAAATCAAATACACCCGGTGAACCCAGGTTTATGCTAATAGAAGACAGCGAGTAGTTGTCGTGAGTAACTGCGGAAGTGCCGTCATCGGGGTCGTGGATAATCAGATCACCAGGGTTATAAGATGTACCTGTGTCATCATATCCAACAAAAGTGACTCCGTGGCCGCCTAAACGATAGAGCGTATTATTGACTAGTTCGTACCAGCCCACTCGCAGTATCACGTCCTCACAACGTGAAAGTTCACTCTTAATCCAGGCTTCGGTAGGCGCATAATCGCCTGTCCATTCTGGACCAGTGTAACTTAGGCCTTGGTAGTTAACTGTCCAACCAGGGCTGGTGCCATAAGCGCTGTCATTAAACCACTTCTGAAGTCCCGGCACATAATCGCTGACTGAACTACCCGAACTTGGGTTGGTATTGCAGTACTCTGGATTATCGAGGACATTAATCAAGTCAAATTGGTCCTTTTTACGGTCGGCAGTGTTTGTAACAAGATCATCCCAACCATTGTCATCGAAATACATGATCGAATTTGACATCGCTGTAGGTACACAATAAGCAACTCCGCCGCTGGGTAAGCCGCCATATGCAGGGTCTCTTTGCCAGTAATCTGGTGTAGTTAGCTTGGTAAGATAAGTAGCTGGATAGCCATCCATCAAAGCGGTACTACCGACGCTGCCCAAGGTATAAGCTGATGATTGTGCCTTGGGAGCCAACGTCAGTATGAGCAATGCAAAGATTGTTATTAACTTTTTCATCTTTTTACCATCCTCCACTGTCTATATATATTTTTTCCTTCCTCTTCCTTGAGAATGAATTTAAGACATCCATCCTTCGCAAAAGTATAAACGAATCTTAAATCTAATCCTATAATGCTCTACGTCTTTTCATCCAGCCGACTAGTCCTACACCAATACTACCGAGCAAAATGGCGCCCGGTGCGGGAATGTAGTCGACAACGCCGGTTAGATTTATCGAGTCGTTTCCGCACCAATGTGTCATGTGACTTGTCACGAGGTCTCCTATCATAAGCGGTGGCAACAAACTGCGATCGATCGCTACCTCAAGGACATAAGTATCATCTTCATCACCGCCGAAATTGTAAGCCTGGTAAGCGATGCTTGCTGAGCCAACCACGGTGCCATCAGTTGCTTGCAATGGCGAACCCTGCATTCCTTCGCCAGACCAGAAGCCGTCCCAGTAAAAAGTGCCTGACCAGGTGGGATCTTGCACGACATCACCCGGATCGGCTGAACTCACCCGGACAGCATATTCCAGGCCGCTAACCACACCATGCGTAGTTACGCTAAAGTCATCATTTAGGTCAATTCCCAGATCACCGATGACAAACTGGGCATATGTGCGCCATGGAATCTTATATGAAGTGACGACAGCGAAATACAAATTGTCTAAATCATCGTCAAAGTACGAAGCTTCAAAGTCATATCCTTCCTCGTAGCCATTGGCCGAATACTCATTTATGTTATCGGTTTCCCAGAAATCAGCTGTTGCGCTATCCGGGACCCAGTCAGTAAATGGAGTAACACCCCAATCAGTCAGGTCACCGTCAATGGTATACGCGGCCCAGCTTGGTGCGGAGAAACAAAACGTAACAGCCATTACTGCACAAATTGTTATTAAACTCTTCATAGTCATCTCCCTCTTTCTACAAAATTAAGTTTTAGTATTTTCTTTTGAAAATCGAAGCTAAATCTTTATCCTCATTTTCATTCTCATACATGACCTTACTTTTCCTAAAAATGTTAAACAGAACAAATTCGGTCTATTACAAAGGATCTTGCGCGCAACGACCCTTTATATTTAGAACGTTGCTTTTAGTTATCTATGCAGCCTCAGGAGGGCCTCGCGGCAACCGTGCAAATACATACTCTGAAATATGACAAATCTGCTCAACTCTTGGAGCAGCGGATAAGAGCAGTAAAGTTAAAAATTCACATTGATCGGGTATAATTGCAGATTGTAAGGTGTCCACGGATTTGACAAGGTCGACAACTATTCTGTGCACTGCACTACTTTTCAGGAAGATAGGCTCTCTAAGTTCGGATATGGAAGTCGAATGAACGAATTGTTCAGCCTGTTTTTTACTATTCAAATACGAAACAAACTGTGGCAGTGTTGCAAGACCCACATGAGCGACCCATAAGATTGCTGTGAGCCAAATCCTACGGTCCCTGACAAGGGAAACACAAAGAAATCCTGCTAATGCCATCAGCAGCGCTCCCGGTACAGCAGGCAGTGACTTTGCTTGAGAAGAATAGGATATCGATTTGATGCCGAAAGCTGGCAAACGCTGAATTGTTTCTTCAAGACTGATAGTATCAGGATGTAAATTTAAGGGCGCCTGCGTGGGAGATGAAGTATAAATGGAATGATATGCTGTGCAGTTAAACAACACATTTGATGACAGAGCGTCTTCTACTTTGGCTGTTGGTGCTGCTTTCGCTCCTGTGACAAACGACACCAATAGCAGCACAAGCAAACTTCTATTGTAACGTAACACCACTCCTCCTCCTGACTAAGTGCTGCACTCATGGTGTTTACAAAGAGCGAGCACTTGCGCGCACAGCCAAGATATTTAGCTTTACAAATACTCCGTAAAAACAAAGCTATATGGTGTGATCCTCCTCCTGAGGCACCAATCAGTTAATTGATTCTAACTCTTTGCATGTTAGAAGTCAAGAAAAAACCAAAAAATTAGGATTTACAGAAGAATTTATGGTTCAAATTGATAACGCTGTTCGGAGAGTATGGTCTGTTAGAAAATCAGATTAAACAAAAGGCAGGAATCCACTAAAAAGCGGATTTGCAAGAAATGTGAATACTTCTTTTGGGCTATCCCAAAAGTGGTATATTTTAGTGATTCAGATATTTATGCGTGGGATTATGTGGTATGTTAAAGAAAAAAAATGTTCAGACCGTCCAAATCACTGCAATACTATGTTAAGGACGATCTAAGCTTAGGGAGGATAATAGAGAAATGATTTATAGCCGCCATCGACGCCTGGGGAATTTTGTTACTTACTCAAACTGACCGTTTTTATTGTCATGCTGAGCCGACCTCGCTCCGCCGAAGCGGCTACGCAAAGGCGAGAAGGCGAAGCATCCGGCTTTAGCAAAAGAAAATCCGTAACCGTTCACGCAGAAAATAGGGGTTTTTTGTGTCATTGCGAGGCCTTTAGGCCGAAGTAATCTCAAAAACGAACGATTTTAGATTGCTTCGCTTCGCTGGCAATGACAAAAATGCGTTTTCCCGTGAACGCTTACGAAAATCCATATTTTCTCTGGCCAGATTCTTCGCTTCACTTCGTTTCACTCAGAATGACAAGGCGATATATGTCTTTGCAAATAAAAGACTTATCAATAATAATGTTAGTAAATCGGTCAGTTTGAGTTACTTAGCTCTGATTGATCTCAGATTCCGATGGGAGGTTTCTGTTGGTTCTGATTGGAGAATTCTCTCGCCTCGCTAACAAACTGCAGAAGCATCGCGATTTTGCTTTTTACCTGCACTTTTCTATAGATGTTCCGTATGTGAGTTTTAACTGTACCATGCTTGATGTGCAGTCGGCTGGCGATACTTTCATTTCGCAGTCCTTCACAGACAAGCTCTGCTATTTGACGCTCACGAGGAGTCAAATTGTACAGATTCTGCACATACAGCCATTGTTTTGGTTCAAGCAATAAGACTTTGGGTTCTTTTTGTCTATTTTTCTCTTCAGTGATATGACGGATTGTTGCATCTCGTAATTTAGCCATAACTAATTACCTTTCTGCAATTGTTCGAGCATACGCCTTGCTTCAGTTCGATCTGTAGACAGCAAGCCCCCGATGTCATTGTCAGAATCCAAAGCTTGACTTATTAGCTCTATAGCCTGCTCTTTTTGCCCGATTTGTGCATAGGCCCTGCCGAGATGAAAACGCGAAGCTACACTTGATGGTAACGTCGGCAAATAAAGTTCAACGCACTTTTTGAAATCCTGTACAGCTTTGTCGTATTCTCCGAGGCGGTAATATATAACACCACGAGTATCAACAAGGTCAAGATACCGTGGTGCCAACTTCAATCCTCGATTAGCCAGTGTAAGCGCCTCCTGCAACTTACCCTCGTCTTCACAAAGTACCCAAGCAAGATTATTGATAGCCACAACGTTATTAGGTTCAACCTCCAAGACCCTCCGGTAAAGTGCTTCAGATTCTTGGCCCCTGCCAGATGTCTGTAACAGCACAGCCAATGCAGCTATCGCCCGCCGCGAGTTAGGTTCACGTTGCAGTACCATAAGAAGTATGTCTTCTGCTACTTTCTGTGCTTGCTTATCTCCTGTGGCGCCGAGATCATTAGCAATTTTGCAGAGCGTGCCGGTGTCTTTTGAATGCGTTTGATACCATTGACTTACCTTTTTGCGCAACTGGTTCCAGGACTTTTCCTCCATCAGCAAGCGAGCCTGCGCAATCAAAGGGGTAGGATCATTCGGCATAGACTCGATAAGGGAGTCGAATTCCTCTTGAGCTTTCGTTTTATTGCCGCTTTTGTACAACGCTATCGCCAAGATCATGCTGTACCTGCGCATATTCGAGGCATCAGAATTAGTTATTTGCTCGTTAAGCAAATCAACGGCCTTCTGAGCCTGATCTGCGTTGATATACGCGTTTGCAAGCCGTATCACGAAATCTACATTATTTGGGTCCAGCTCGCGAAGCACTTTTAGAGTTGGCACAGCCAATATAGGCGAGCGAGCCGCTTCCGCACGAGCTTTAAGCAACAGTAATGTCTTGTCGTTCGGCGTATGGGCAAGGCCACGTAGAGCAATATCCACAGCCCTTCCAGGTTGGCGCTGGAGCAGCATTATTTCTCCCAACAGGACCCATGCTTCACTGTTTTTGGGATTTTCATCCGTCACCTCTTGGAGGATGTCTCGGGCATTGTAAATTGCCGGAGCGGTACTTTCCGACAGAAGCATACGCGCTTTCATCAGCAGCAGCTCGACATCCGTAGGATTTGATTCGAGGGCCTTGCTATGCAAAATTATTCCTTGTTGGACTATGTCTTTATTGTCAGCCCTGAGGAATAGTGCAATAGCACGTTTTTGTATCTGGATATTATCCGGGGCTAAAGACAGTGCATTTCTTATATCGGCAATAGCCTGATCCAACTGGCCAACGGTGCGGTAAAAGTCGCTGCGAGCTACCCATACACCTATATTGTTAGGCTCCATTGCTGTGGCTTGTTTAAAGTCTTTAATAGCCCCATCCCTTTGCCCGAGCATAGCATGTGTCCTGGCTCGAAGCATGTATGCCGATGCGCTTTTTAGGTTTTCTACAAGCTCATCACAGAGATGTAGCACCTCTTGTTGCTTGCCCTGGCGAATACTGAGTTGAACTTGGGCTGAGGTTACCGATAACGAGTTTGGATTTTGCACCTTCAGCTCATCCAATAATTGGCCCGCCTCGTCAAACTCGTTCTGCCGTATTTTTAGTAACGCAAGAGATAAACAGGCAGCTTGATTATTAGGATCATTGCTAATAAGCTCTTCAAGAATTTCTGAAGCTGAGCTTAACTGGCCACGTCTGAGGTAGTTCTGCAGTTGCATCCTCTGCAGTTGCGGATGATAAAGCTCCTGCTGAGAGACACGGTTCAGAATATCCTCAGCTTCGTCATACTCTTCTGCCTTGTATAATGCAGCGACCGTAGGAATGATTATGTTGATGTCATCGGTTGAACGACTCAAGGCTTCACGATACGCGTCCAGCGCCAGTTGTAGCTCACCAGCCCTGTCATACGTCGCTGCAAGGAGCATTCGGCCTGCCTGGTCATTGGGATTGGTTAATAAACTCTCCTGCAGAATGGATACGATCTGTGGATAATAATGCCGAAAGTTGTCTGCGTTGTACCAGAGGCTTGCCTGCGCAAACCGCCACTGCCAACCGTCCTCACCCTCCAGAGATTTAATCTCATCGACTACTTGCTGGGCCAGTTCAGGATTTTTGCTCATCTGTTCGCACATTAGAAATCGACGCCTAATTGGAATGTCACCCGGTAGTTTCTGCCTAAGAGCCGCGAGAAGCTCGTAAGCCTTGTCAGGCTCCTGCCAGCGGGTGTAGAAGTCAGCGAGTAAAAATCCTAAATCTCTCTGTATTACAGGCTGATCCATACGTTCCATTGCATCCTTAAGAGTTGCCTCACACTCTTGCCTGTCTCCTTGCCCAGCCAACAAAACCGCAAGATACCTTGCTGGCTCAACAACAGTAGGGAATTCTTTTGTTGCGCGGGTTAGCAGCTCTATCGCTTGCTCAGTTTTTTCCTGGGTAACCAGCAACTCCATTTCAGCCAGAATGACTCTCAGTGAGGACGGATATTCCTGCTTTAATTGCTTTATGATTGCTTCAACGTCGGTAAGATTTTCCTGGGCAGCAGCAACTCTCAATTGCAGGAGTTTTACGTCCAGTGCCCCCTTAGTGGCTTCATCCAGTGCAGACAACTGGTCTTTTATAGCCTGCCAAGCTGCTGCTTTTTCGGTTGCGGGGCTCCGCGTTAATAAAACAATACGAGCATGTAAGTCCAGCAGAATTGATTCAAGATTTTGCGGTGCAAGCTGCATTGCTCGACGAGCATGCTCTGAGACCTCGGCCCAGTTTCCGATCCGGGCCAGCAATCTTGCTAAAGCTAAACGTGCGTCGAACAAGTCAGGATACTCAGAAACCAAAGTACGTAAGTGTCGAAGTGCCGATTGCCTATCTCCGAGACGAACCAGTGCCGAAGCCAAGGCTAACCGAACACCCGGGGATTTATTTCCAAATTCCAGAGCCTTTTGCCAATTCTGGACCGCTTGATATGTTTGGCCCTTACGCTCAGCTATTACTCCTTCCAGATGCGCAACCACAGCAGGAGCGATATCCTTGTCCTTGAGTTCGGATATGCACTCAGCGGCTCGGTCAAGTTGATTAGTTTGAATAAACAGCTCGGCAGCAACAGGCATAAAATCCCAAGGCTCTGAGCTAAGCTGTTCTAAGCCACTGTTCGCTATCTTGAGCATTTTCTCCTGCGAGCCGGATCTAAGTGCCAGTTGGGCCCACAACTGCCAGAGGTTTTGATCTCTCGGTGTTTGTGCATGTACAGCCTGAAGCTGTTGTTCAGCCTTATCCAGAACGTTCGCATTGATATATTCTCTTGCAAGCCGGAGTCGAACTGAGGGATCTGACAAGTCCTGGCTTTCAGCCTGCTGAAGATCAGCTAAGGCCTTTGGCCTGTCTTTATTTCTCAGGTAGAATCCTGCACGGATCACATAGGACAGCGCTGCGGATGGATTATTCTGGACAGCAAGGTTATACCAATGCTCGGCTTCTTGATCAGCAAAATCTGCCGGTCGCTGCTCTGTGAGTTTGCCGAGAGTCCCATAGGCCATGACCTGGTCAGGATTATCTTCTATTATACTTTTGAGCTCCGCTGCCGCCTCGGTGTACTTACGCTGGCTGGCAAGTGACAATGCAAGCATTCTCTGAAGTTCCGGATCCCTCTCTACTTCGATATATCTTCTAACAATTAACTCAGCTTCACCCGGACTATTAACCAACAGATAAATTTCGCTCAGTTGCTTTGCAGCTTCGGAATTGCTGGCATCCAGTCTAAGAACAGTGCGATATGCTGCTATAGCTTGCTGAATGTTACCGGATTTCACAGGTTTTCTTTTTAGCTGCGACTCTGCGTATTTGAGTAACACAGAGATATCATCTCGATGGACCACCAGGTATCGGCCCAGTTCCTCTGCAGCTTCATCCCAATTATGTTCGTCGTATGCCTCATTGCCAAGAGCAAGCGCTCGCTCAGCTCTCGTGCCTCTCTGCAACTGGCGAATTACAAAGGCCATGGCGATCAAGACGCCAACACTCATTAGTAAGACAATTGCTAACTTCCAGTTAAAATACCGTTTTGCCATTTATCTTGCCCTTTCTCGATTGAAGGCGCATAAATCACAGCTATATACAGCTTTTACACTACTGCTCTAATTCTTCTACCTATTAAAATAAAATTGGCTAACGAATTTTTTCACCATTTTTTTGAAGGTCTGCCAGTATATCCACAGGTCCATAGACAGAGACAGCTCTCGGACATATTTAGTGTCGTAATATATCCATTCCTGAAAGTCTTTCGTTGGCTCTCTGGTCCTACACACCTGCCAAAGGCCCGTTATACCAGGCCGTACAGAAAGTCGTGCATCACGCCAGGAAGGACATAATGTATTTTCTGATTCGGGAGAAGGTCTTGGCCCAACAACACTCATTTGACCGATCAAAACATTCAGAAATTGAGGTATTTCGTCAATGTACGTCTCTCTTAAGAACTCACCGACTGCATTAAGTCTTGGGTCATCAACCATTTTGAATTGCGGGCCGTCTACCTCACTAATGATCCTGAGTTTCTCCTGCATCTGGTCAGCCCCAACGTTCATAGTTCGTAACTTCAAACAGCGAAATTCCTTACCGTGAAGCCCTTGACGTTTATGCTCGAAGAATACCGGTCCCGGAGAACCCAGCTTTATAGCCAGTGCAATAAAAGGCATGACTGGAGCAAATAAAATCAATACTATAATGGCGGTGAAAACATCTAATACTCGTTTGAACATTCGAGCATAGGAGAACAACGGCCAGGTCCTAAAAGCACGATTTGTTTGCCTTGTCGTTAACATATTCGGTCTTGGATAATAAGTTTGCTCTGAACTTCCGGGGGCGTGTTCAGGTAAATTCTGTACTTCCTGCTGCGTATCTCTGACAATGGAATTCTGAACTATTCGGTCTGGGGGAACTGTCACATTTGAGCCTACTATAGACGAACTTATCACGCTTCGTTGTTCGATTGTCACGTGACTGCCGATTATAGCCGGGCCAATTACAGTGACACCAGAGCCGATATGCACATCGTCACCCAAAAATACTCTGCCTAAAAATCTTGCATCTTCGGATACAGCACACTCGTTGCCTGTAGCCAGTTTTATTAAAGAGCTATGTGACGACAAAGCTCGAAGTCTCGTAGCGCAAAAATTTAATAATCCGTATTCTGTAGCCAGATCAAGCACAACTCCAGCTACATCGAACGCCCTAACAGCCACTTTGTTCGACCGGCACTGCCGGAGCAAAGTCGAGAGTTCATAAGGCAGGTTAAAGTCGAGTAAAATCTTCTTAAAAGCATTGTTTCTGACAAGGATGTAATGAGGCCAATCCGCACAGATAGGTACTGGCTCAACAGAATCATTGTGTAAACGACGAAAGCCCACAATTCTTCCCTGAGTGGTCAATCGTACTCTTTCGCGATATGCCAACAACTCAGGCCTGACATTTATCGCTACTACATCAGCCTGAGTATTGGCCAGGATTTCTTTGAGTAGCTTGCCATTAGGCTGAGCAGCAAAGCATCCATCGGAAATAACAGACCACTCGTCGTTATCATTTCGTAGAAGTTGTTCAATACAAATTGGTTTATTTTCCGTGAATGTTATTACCTTCGGCTCAGCCTTGTCAAGTTCGATGTGCCATTCTTGTGGCAAAGCGTAAACTACCTTATTCAGCGCACGTCTGGCGTAAGCTCTAAAAGTGCTTGAATTACAGCAAAGATTACTGCTCAAACCGTCAAAAACTACGCGCGCAACAGGCTCAGTTGACATAGCAAACCGGAGTAAACTTTCACCCTCAATGGTCTTGGCATTGCTTTGCTGGCGTATAATGATCAATCTCATAAGCGTATATAAATTACCGGATTAGGCGCTCGATACAAGTATCAATCTAAAACTATGAATCAGCATCGTTCATTTGCTCAGTTTTGCCTTACAAGGGTAATAATAACCTTTGTTTGCCTCGTCTTGGACGACGGCCTATTCGGCCAGTATTAGTACGATAGCTATAACCATAACGGTAGTAACCATGAGTGGCACGAACGTTGCTCAAGACTGCACCCATCACTCTCACGTTGATTTCCGCCAGTCGTTCTTTGGCTTTAGCAAGGTCTGGTGCCTTGGTGTGTCCGGCGAAACTTGTCAACACGACAGCACCTGCAATTTTGGCCCACAACAATGCGTCTGGAAATGCGAGAACAGGCGGAGTGTCAATTATCACATTATTGTATTGTTGACTCAATTTGTTGATTTGCTTGGCAGTCATTGATGAAGCCAAAAGATCGTAAGCATCGGCCTCATTGGACGAATCGGCTGGTACTACATCCAAGCCGCTTGATGAAGTAGAACAAACCGCTTTCTCAAGATCGCCTTTAGAAAGCGCATCCTGAATGCCCTTTTGGATTGTGGGAAGATTCAACATATATGCAATGTCAGGTTTCCTGAGATCACCATCTATCAGCAGGACCTTTCTGCCTGACTTAGCCAGACTTTTTGCCAGATTAACAGCAAAGGTAGTTTTGCCTTCTTGCATTCCGGGGCTCGTGATAGCAAGTTTTTTTGGCATACCTTCGCTAGCCAATAATCCTAAGTTTGCACGAATAGTCTGGTAATCCCTGGCTATCCGGGCTGGAAAGAGTGCCGGTTTAATAGTATGTGAGCTGGAAGTAGTGCCGAGTACCCGGATTCCAATATGTTTTGTCACATCATCGGGAGTCCAGATACATTGATCGGCCTTGTCTCGAATATATGCAAACATTATGCCACATGCCAGCGAGCCAAAGATAAGAGCTGCTGAGTATTTTATCCGCTTATCTCTTATGGGACCTATGTCTGCATTATAAGCTACAGAAATTCTTGCAGGACGCTTGCGTTCCATTTCTAATACCTGGATCCGGCGGCAAACTGTGTCATAAAGTTCCTTCTCTAATGACAATTGAAACTGCAAGTCCTCAATATTCAATTGTGTTCTTCCGAGCTCCCTCGTCTGGACGTCTTCTGCAGCCACCAAATCATGCAGACGTTGTTCATTTGCCTTTACAAGTTCCAACTCAGTTCTGGTGCTGCGCAACTTCTGTTCTCGGGCTGAGTCTGTTTCTTCAGACACTATCCTATCAAATTCTTCTGCTGCATCTTGACGTTTCTCTTCGAGCCGAGCTTTAAAACTATTCAATAAATTTCTTTTTTGCTTTATGGCTGGATTTTCAGATGCCAACGTCTGCTCAGTAATAAGCAGATCTCGTTCCAAATCAATAATATTACGAGTTAATTCTTGGACAGAGGCATCAGAATTGACATATTCACTTCGCATTCGCAGTGATTCTTGAGGATCGATGACCTGATCTGCGCTCTTTTCCAATAATTGCACCTGGGATTCGAGATTAACTCTACGAGCTTCGAGTTTTGTCAATTCTCCCAAGAGTGTATTCACACGCTGCAGCATCATATCCTGCTGACCAGTCAAGGCGGTGGTTCCGTACTCCTGTGCTAATTGCCGGATCTCTGCGTGTCGATTTTGTAGTTTTTCGCCCAGCACTCTTCGCTGATCTTCAAGAACGCGCAATTCCTGGTCTTGACCTTCGATAGAGCTAAGACCTTCAACTGCCATGTAATGCCGGATAAAAGCATTGACGATTTGCTCAGCTTCCCCAGGCTTTGTGCTGTCCATGCTTATCTCAATAAGCTCGCTTTGGCGGCTGGATGTTACATTGATAATCCCGTCAAATATGGCTTCTCTAAGAATAATCACGGGATCAGGCTCTCTTCGCAATGACCTCAACCAATATCTGACTTTTGCGATGACGCCGCCCGTCTCGCCCTCGAAGAATGACAAGTTTCTGCCTGCCAAGTCATCTGTTACCCTTTGCAATACCGTATTGCTAACAATTATATTTGCCTGGGTATTCATAAAGCTTCGATAAGTTTGGACTCCACCAAAATTTTCCGTCTCGCCCGAAAGTATATTAGTCAGAATCGGAGCTACCCTTATTGCAGCGGTCACGTTATACATTGGTTCGATCAGGAACCATATAGCAGGGATTCCGATTCCACACATTACAAGGGCTGTCAACAATATTACATACCAGCGACTAAGTATTCGCCTCAGTGTGTTAGACAAACCTGCTGCCTCAGTCTCTGGCTGGACTTGGGCGCTCGGACTTTTGGCTACAGTGTAAGATGGTGGTCCCTCTGAGCGATCCGGTTTCTGGTCGATTACACGATTAAGATATTTCTCTAAGTTATCCATTTGTATCTCTCCTGCGGTAATTGTAGGCGATAATTACTTGTTTTGTCTTGTTACTATTATCGCTTCTTCCTTCGTATGAAGCGTTGTTAGCTTCGTCAGAAGCCAGAGTTCTGCAATAATCGCGCCGAGGGCCAACGGCATCATTGCATACCCACCGAAATCATGAAACATTCTCTCCCAATACTCACCGCTAAGCACTGTGAAAGCAATCGCCGTGATTGTTAAACGTGTTGTATTGCAAAATAAGGCAATAGGCAGGCTGGATGCCAGAATAATGAGTTTTTCCCACCAGCAGCGCTTGATTAAAAGCACTACCAAGCCACTAATTACAAAAAAGGCTGTTACCATTCTTAAGCCGTTACAGGCTTCCGCTACTGCAACGCTTGAGTCACCTATATGGATAATGTTGCCTTCCTGCATGACATCATAGCCGAGCATCTCCAGAGAAAAGACGGCTGATGAAGTTGCCCACCGTTGCAATGGCAGCGCCACAAGGACCTGCACACGGTTGGGCCACGGCAACATTAAAAATAAAAAGAGCAACGTAGTGGAAACCTTTCGTAAAAGACGCCAACCAAATAAAAGCAGCACCAGCGTCACAATGCTCAGGACAACAGACAACCGTTCTATTGAGGCATACATAAAGTAAAGCCCGAAAAGTCTACCCGCCTGGACTACTAAGAAGGCAACAGCCCCCCAAATAGAAGGTTTGACAGGGTAACCTGTAATATCGGTTCGCCTGGACCACAAAATATACACAGCCAGAAATGGAACCAACAATCCTGACGAATATTCATCATTCCTCTGCCATATTTGCCATAGGTCTATTATGGTGGGCCAGTACGACCAAAGAAACGCAACTACGATAAGACCAACTGCAAGCCCATATAGAAATCGAGGCTTTTCAGGATTCAGCCAGCCTGGTAATCTTCCTCCAATCTTATGCAATCCTGTCTGGAGAGCACCTCTTACTTTAAGTACGCTGCTTTCGATGGGCCTTGACGCTCTGGCCGTAATACGACTTAGCATCCTCCTGGGCTTAAAAAGTACGGGTCTTTCCTCAACAATTACATTGGGCAGCACAGTTGCACGATAATCAAGAACACACCTGTGTACCTCACTGTGTGCTCCGAGTTGTGAACCTTCCCATAGAACAGAACCTATGACAATGCTGCCCTCGCCAATGTTAACATTTTTCTCCACCATTGTTGGCCCAAAAATAAGGGCACCTCGTGAAATGCTGGCGCCTTCCAAAATAGCAGCCGGTCCAAAGATTTGAGCGTTTTGGTCAACGCTGGCTCCGTCTGAAATCCACACTACTCCTGAGCGTGCCTGCTTATACAGCCCAAGAATCTCATCTGTTTTCGGAGGATTTCTTAGATAGTTGGTAATCGCACGCAAGTATCCCTCACGCTCTCTAAAATTTCCAACATGATAAGGTAGTACTGCTGCGTGAATGCTTTTACCAACACGGAGCATTTCAGGAATCAAACCCTCCTTTATATCGAAATAGCCTTGTTCCGGGATATTTTCCAGAACGCCCGGTTCGCATACATATATTCCGGCTGGGTCGCCTGAGGACTCATCAAGCCCATCTTCAGGATTAAAAAATACCGTCAGATCAGACCGCGCCTTGTAATGAGCATTTAGCAAGTCATCGATCAGTGGTGGGGACACCATATTTGCAGAGAATATAAGAAGTAACGAGTTAGTATTGGGTCCAACGGCTGCGCGAATACATCCCGCAGGACCTACCGGCAACCGCTCATTTATGAACTCCACCTCCAAACGTTCATCTGAATGAACGGATTCAGACAGTGACAAGTTACTACCGTCGGAGCATACTGCTACATGCTTTATCCCCTTGTCAGCTACGTGAGTGAGCAGACGCTCCAGCACAGGCTTTCCTGCTACAGGCCACATCGCCGTAGGTAACTTAGATGCCAGCGCGCATCGTCCAAAATCACGGTGACCCACGAGTATAATAGCCTTAATGTTTTTTGTCTTGTTCATATATTTCTGCTATATATGATCACCTAACGCAGCCACATTTGGCCTATTCCTACATGAGATCGACATGTACAAATTTACTCAAACTGACCGTTTTATTGTCATGCTGAGCCGAAAGGCGAAGCATCCGGCTTTAGCAAAAGAAAACCCATATTTTCTCCGGCCAGATTCTTCGCTTCACTTCGTTTCGCTCAGAATGACAAGGCGATATATGTCTTTGCAAATTAATACGCCTGAGGCGTATAAAAGACTTATCAATAATAATGTTAGTAAATCGGTCAGTTTGAGAAATTTAGATAAAAGTTTATCTGTCAGATAGAAGCAGATATCCGCTCTTTCTTTTCCGAAGTCGACATTAAAAATGACAGATCAAAAGATGCTATATTTAATGGTTGCAGTTTTTCTTCTTCTTGATCTTATATTACTCAAACTGACCGATTCTTTGTGTCATTCCCGCGCAGGGCCTGCCCTGAGCGCTAGCCGAATGGGCGGGAATCCATTAAAGTTTTCAGTAAATTGGATTCCCGTTCCCTTGGGGATAAATTTCACGGGAATGACAAAGTGCAATATATTTTTGTCAAATAGGTATTTACGTGGGTTTCAATTAAAATTCGGTCAGTTTGAGTTATATTAAAAATGTTTGCCTGAACTTCTGTTTCAGGACTAAGTTAAAGAATTTAATATCATCAACTAAATAACGCTTCCAAAGACGCTTCGGTTCCATAAGCAAACGCCAAAACCATTCCAAACCAGTTTTCTGCATCCATAACGGAGCTCGTCTTATCGCTCCAGCAACATACGAAAAACTTATGCCTATTCCTATGCTAACCGGCACGCCGATAGCCCGATAGTGAGCATGAATCCACTTCTCTTGCTTTGGTGCACCGAGCCCAACAAAGAGTATATCAGGTTCTGATTTCCTAATTATTTGTTCAATATTGCTGTTCTCACACTCGTCCCTTTCAAAACCAAACGGTGGGCAATACACACCAACGATTTTAAGAAACGGATACCTTCTTATAAGCACTTCCTTTGCCTTTTCGGCGTCTCCCGGGTTTCCCCCTAAGAAGAACAATCTAAAGCTTTCTTTGGAAGCCCTTTCGCAAAGTTTGACAAAAAGATCTGATCCAGAAATCTTTTCGATTAGGGGACTTCCCAAAATTTTTGATGCCCAGATTAAAGGCATACCGTCAGGCAGAATCAGGTCGGCTTGCTGATAAACATCTCTAAATTCCTTGTCAACCTGAAGTTTCATAATGTGATCCACGTTAGGTGTTACCACATACCGTGGAGGGTCTCTCTCATCTATCCATCTAATAATAGTCTCTACCGCTTCATCAAAACTTTTATTGGCTATTCTCACATTAGCGATCGTAACAGTTTCATTCATTTTACAAGGGTACAAATACAACTCTAACAGCCTGATAGATGTTTAACTTTGGAAATACAAGCGGGGTCAAAGTTTATTGTTAGATAAGGGCTTTATCGGCAAGCAAGACATCAAAAATCACATCCGCTTTGCTATCCCATGTATCATTCTTTACCTTCTCTCTTCGAGCGGCGATAAGCTTAGAACTATTCTCATTAAGAGCTTTTACTATACAATGTGCAAAATCTTCTGGTGTATTGGCTATGTATACAACATCACGGTACTTTTTTAGTTCTGGAAAAGGCGTGCTGACTATTGGCTTACCAAGCGCGAGGTACTCTTTAAGTTTTACAGGATTACATGCTTCAATCCAACTATTCTGCCTCCAAGGCATTATTGCTACGTCAAAACATTTGCCATAATGTGGAACTCGGTCATATAGCTTTTTTCCTAATAACCATACATTTTTCATTCCCTGCAAACCAGTTGTGTCCGAAGAGACCTTTCCAACCAATACAAACGACATTTCTGTCAAAAGACCAACCACCCTCTCCATAAAAGGGATGTCGAATGTATGGTCTTCGATATCACCGAAGAAACCAACAATGGGCGTGGCAACACCTGCAATGTCCTCTGGTTTATATGTATCTCGCTCCGCCATTGCGAACATTTCATAATCGACACCATGGTCAAGATAAAAAGCTCGCTTGCATTGTTCAGCTTCCGCCGCATACAAACTATTATTTACATATAGGGTTAAATCCGCGCTAACTTTTAGTTTCCGATCGTACCTTCTCACAACTTCGTGATTAACATTAGGAAAATCTTCGTAAAGGTCGGTTCTTTGATATACAAGCTTTCTTCTTTTCAATTTGAGAGCAAGATCACACGCGCTTGGGCACGCAACCCAAACAACGGGTGCAGTCATGCCTATTTTCTGGATAACATGTGATATCTGATACCATAAAAGTTTTTCGTTCAGGCACTTGATCTGGTTAATGTGTTGAACAGGTAATGACAGCGGACTATATACCCAAAAACCTTCTTGGACTTTTTGTAGGCCGGTGTAGATACTTTTTAGCTTGCGTTTGACCCTCTGAGCGAACTTTCGCGTTTGTCCGATGTTCAGCTTCTGCATAATAATCGAGTTAATGTATAGAGTTATGCCATTTTTGGCAAAGCGACGCATCAACTGCACGTCTATATGGCCCCGATTATGATACCACCAGTCTTGACCGCCAAAGCAAATCACATCTACATTTTCAGGGTTGTATGACAAAATTGTCCCCTTTTTCAAACCGACCTGCCTTTACATCTGTTACCTACGTCCCCTTAACTGTTCAACCTTCTGTAATACCATCTTTGCACATCGAAAAACAAAAGTCTTACGCATATTTGGTATTTCCCGGAAATCCTTTTTACATGCTTCATTGAACTCGCTTTCCGTCATATCTATAGCTTTGAGAAACTCCGGCAATATAGAAGGAACTGCCGTATGCTCTTCAGTAATTGCCCTGTTCAAGGCCTCTTCTCGGGACATCTCGCCGTTTCTAACAAGAACGCTGTACATCGCACTTATCTCGGAGCAGCCCCATTTCCTGCACATAATATGGTCCTTCACCGCGTTAAGAAGACAATCTCCATGCTGAATCTCACCAGCAGGTCGCTTCCAGCCGATCGACTCAAGCTTGTCGTGTATCTCCTGAAGACTCGGTTGCAGGTAATCGAGAACGTTGATAACCTGAGCCTCGAAGCCCAAAAAACGACGTATAGCCGTCCGGATATAGGGCGGATTCATATAGTACTCTCTGTCCCGAGGTCCTAATAAACCGCCAGCGATGTTAAGGTAATATCTCCGGTCATAATACAGTGCTGGGCTGACCCCATCGAGACCCGGATCCGTTCCTGTCGCATTTCCAGACATTATCGCTCTAATACTATTTTGCTGGGCTAATCTAAATGCGGTAGCACTTATGAGCATGTTACAAGGCGTACAGAACTCACCAGCCTTCGATAGAAAGGTTCGCATTAGTTTGTGCAAAAAATGCTGCTGCGGCCTGTAAACAACCAAGTCTACATCTAACTGATCTACCAGGTGTTCGATATTACGAATGGCGTCAACGTGCTGAAAGCCGTTATTAATATTGAAAGCCAGCGGTTTAAGGTCAAATTCATTGACTAGAACATAAAGAATGTAACTGCTTTCTTTGCCTCCACTTAAAGGAACTAGGCAATCATACTTGCCCTTTCCTCTCAAACTTCTAATGATTTTCTCAAATCTTTTTCTTGTATGCTTACTCTGCAAGCCTCGGTTGGCGCCTCGGTAACTTTCAGCCCCTCTGCAGTACTTGCATTTGCCGTCTCCATCGATATCTACTCCGGGCAGATCCGCTGGTAATATGCACAATGAACATCGTTCCGGCATTTTTTATCTTCCTTATGTTTGACTTCGATATGTTTTTTATTGCTAATTAACTCAAACTGACCTATTTACTAACATTATTATTGATAAGTCTTTTATTTGCAAAGACATATATCGCCTTGTCATTCTGAGCCCTTCGCTCCGC
>Ga0315545_1001075_pt1 | contig 27677 bp, 23 predicted proteins | sample SalMarSW160210MG_FD_203096 | JGI IMG/M metagenome (GOLD analysis project Ga0315545, IMG submission 203096) | Salt marsh sediment microbial communities from the Plum Island Ecosystem LTER, Massachusetts, United States - Salt Marsh Sediment SW1602-10 ...
CATCATAACGGTACTTGCCGCCTCTATGGGCTGCTGGTCGAACGACGCTTTTGTCTGTCCTCGTTTAAACCATCCGTTGCTGCCGATGAAGCTGAAATGGTTCCCGTTAAAAGTGTTTTCAAGGAGAAATTCGCAGGTCTTTTTTGCGACGTCGAGATATTTCTCATCCTCAAAAGTCAGGCCCGCCACAAGCAGTGCATGTGGCAAAACAGCGTTATCGTAGGTCAATCTGTTCTCAAACCACTGCCAGGCGGGGTCGCTGTTTTTTTCATACAGCACCATTAACCTGTCGGCGGCAAGGGTCAATTGTCGCTTTATATCACTGGCCCCGGGAAACTGCTTAAGATAATCACTCATACCAAGTATTGAATACGCCATACCCCTCGGGTATTGCTTTTCGACAAGCCCTACGGACCTGTCGAAGCATTCTTTTATCACTGATAAATACGAAGGCAGAGGCGGCTTTGCCATAACCGTTCCAAGGGCCCACAATACCCTCCCGAAGGCGTCACTTTCAGGCTCATTTTTTACCCATGTTCTGTCGAAATTCATATAGTTTCTGATAGAACCGTCACTGTTCTGCGAGTGAAGGATAAAGGACAGGTACGTCTCGAAAATCCGCAGAGCCTGGGGCTCAGGGTATTGCGCGTAATACCTCGTCATTGTAATTACAGCCCTTGCGTTGTCATCCGTGCAGTAACCATGTTTTCGATTTGGAATGGTAAACGTCGCGTGCTGATATAACCCGGTATCATCGGTCAGCTTTTGCAGGTGAACCAACGACGGTTCGGGTACCTCACCGGTTATGGTTTCTGCTTTAGATGTCGCGGCTTTAGCCGCGACGCGAACCGGAGCCTGCTTTGCGATAAAGAGCTTCCAGTAAACCTGACCTATTTTCGGCCAGACCCTCGACCTGCCATAATCGTAGGCCTTTCTTCGTAAGGAATAAAACTGCGTATCATCGTGAAGTATCTCGACTATTACTTCAGCCAGTTGCTTCCAGTCACCGAATCTCACGAGCCTGCCTTGTCCTCTGGCGAGCAGCTCCATAGCTGCCCAGTAAGGCGTCGAGACGACGGCTTTGCCGCTACCAACGGCAAAGGACAAGGTGCCGCTTGTCAACTGCTCCCTGTTCAGATACGGAGTAACATAAAGGTCGGCTGCACACAAAAAATTGCACAGTTCTTCGTCACTTACGAACCGGTTGTGAAAAATAACATGTTCCTGCAGGTTCAGTTCTTTCACCATTTGCTGCAGGCTGAACCTGTAGGATTCACCATCGTATTTCAACACCGATGGGTGCGTCATACCCAGCACTATGTACAGGACAGAGGCCTCTGCCTTCACTATGGCCGGCATGGCCTTTAGCATAACCTCTATACCCTTGTTTTTGTTTAGCAGGCCGAACGTTAAAATGGTCTTTCGGTCCTCCATGCCGAATTTGTGCTTGTAGTAATTGCTGTCAACGAAGGGCAAATCCGGTATGCCGTGTGGAATTAATTCTATCTTCTTTTCGGATACATCGTAAATGTCCCGCAGCATAGCCACACCGCGTTCATTCATTGTGATTACTTTATAGGAAGTGTTACAGACGTCCATCATCGATTTGTAATGGCGGGGGTTGGGGTCACCAAGAATGGTATGAAGTGTTGTTATGACCGGCACATTTAGTCTGTTCAGCAGCAGACTCAGGTAAGAGCCCCCCTCACCACCAAACAGACCAAACTCATGCTGGACCGATACCAGATCGACATGGCTGAAATTTATATAGTCGGCGGCACAGATATAATCATTTTTCACATCTTGGCGGATTTCAAACCTGACCGGGGCAGCGTACTTTAAGTCATTATCCTGACGCACCGCAACCACCAGAGGTTCGAATTGTCCTTTACCAGAGGCTTTTAAACTGCTGATAAGGTCGGAGGTAAAAGTCGCAATTCCGCACCTCCTTGGCGGGAAAGAAGAAATAAACGCCACTTTTTTGGTGGTACTTTTTGCCATCCCTAACACCCAGTTTGATTTTACGTAGCCCCAAGAAAGGCAGCATCATTCTAACTGCGTCTGGTTAGCCTGTCAAGAAAATTGACAGTTTAGGTCGGGTAAAGACCCGGTTTTTGCTTAATTTGTTGCTGCTTAGCCGGCGAAAAAACCAAAAAACCCGATTTTTGAAGAAAAACTTGAGTTTTTGCTTACTCTTCACTTTTTTTCTGGCGAAAATCGCGAAACTGGTATAATACACTACTAATAAAGTAGGAATAAAGGAAATTCAGTGTGAGACTTTCGACTCGTACCAGATACGCAGTAAGAGCTATGCTGGAATTGGCTGCAAGCAGGAGCAATGCTCCTGTACAGCTTAAAACCATCGCCAGTCGCCAGGATATATCGGTAAAATATCTGGAACAACTGATGGCGGCCCTTAAAACAGCGGGATTTGTCAGAAGTGTACGGGGTTCCAAGGGCGGCTACATCCTTGCCAAACCCCCGAATCAAATCAAGCTTGACCACCTTTTCAGTTGCTTAGAGGGACCCGTAACCACTGTCGAATGTGTTGAAAATGACAGTCTCTGCGACCGTGCTGCAAACTGCGCACCAAGGCTGCTCTGGGCCGAACTGCAGGAGGCAATTATGCGCGTTCTAAAATCCACAACACTGCAGGATTTAGTTGACAAAACAAAGACATATGCTAAAGCTGACTATCAGATATAAACGAAAAGCAGTAAGGATTAGATACTGTTAGGCAAGCCTGACGATTATTTGGTAGAGGTCTTTCAAAATGGAAAAGAACAAGCTTATAGGCAAAGAGATAGAAAAGCTGGTCGGCAAAATCGCAGACACTTATAAAGGCGATATGGGGATAAATTTCATTGACGCGACCAATCTGCCTGTGCGGGATAAAATCCTGGAGGTGCTGGAACTGCTGACGGAAATCCTTTTTCCGGGTTATACCGGCAAAAGGGCCGTCACAAAAGCAAACGTCAATTACATCGTTGTCGATATTCTCTATCACGTCTATACGGAGCTCTCCGAGCAGATAGAGCGGGCCTTCAAGTATCGCTGCAGAATGGAAAAGTGCGACACAGGTGACTGCCGAAAAATGGCCGAAGACGCCACAGGGCATCTGCTGGCACAATTGCCGAATATCAGAGAACTGCTCAAAGGAGATGTCGTGGCCGCTTTTGATGGAGACCCTGCCGCAAAATCCTATGAGGAAATAGTCTTAAGTTATCCCTGCATCATAGCAATCGCAACGTACCGTATCGCCCACGAATTGTATCTAAAAGATGTGCCGTTGATTCCGCGAATAATGACCGAATGCGCACACGCAAAGACCGGAATTGACATACACCCCGGCGCAAAAATAGGCAAAAACTTTTTTATCGACCACGGCACGGGTGTGGTAATAGGCGAAACCACCATAATCGGCAACAATGTGAAAATCTACCAGGGAACGACACTCGGCGCACTGAGCTTCCCAAAAGACGAGAGAGGAAGGATAATCAAAGGCGGCAAAAGACACCCAACCATAGAGGACAATGTAACAATCTATGCCGAGGCCACGATACTGGGCGATGTGGTTATTGGCAAAGATACTGTAGTTGGCGGTAATGTCTGGATAAAGGAGTCTGTACCTGCTGGTGTCACCGTCACGACCTCGAATCCGGAGTTGGTCTACACAAAGCGCAAAAAACCAGACGCAAAAAACTAATCGAGGAGAGGTGTTTTGGACGAGCATCTAATCGAAAAAATAAAGAAGTTAAAACAGCAGCAAAACGCCGTAATACTTGCGCACAATTATCAGCCAGGCGAGATACAGGATTTGGCGGATTTTACCGGCGATTCACTCGGACTGAGTATAAAGGCTGCCGAGACCGACGCGGAGGTGATTGTATTTTGTGGGGTGCGGTTTATGGCAGAGACCGCCGCCGTTCTTTCCCCTGAAAAGACCGTACTTTTGCCGGACGAACTGGCCGGCTGTCCTCTCGCTGATATGATAACCGTTGACCAGCTGCGAAAACTAAAACAGCAGCATCCGAACGCGCTGGTGGTCTGTTACGTCAACAGCTCAGCCCAGGTAAAGGCCGAGAGTGATTATTGCTGCACCAGTGCCAATGCTGTTGAAGTGGTAGAGTCTTTGCCGGCTGATAAGGAGATTATCTTTGTGCCGGACCAGCATCTTGGCCGGTTCGTCATCGAAAAAACCGCTCGAGAGCTTATACTCTGGCCGGGCTATTGCCACGTACACGTGGTGATAACCGAAGCGGACATCAGAAACGCAAAAGCAAAGTATCCGGATGCGATTGTGATGGCGCACCCTGAATGTACCGAGCCAGTCAAAGCTCTTGCCGACGAAATACTCAGCACAGGTCAGATGTTAAAATTCGCCGGCAAAAACTCAGCAAAGCGGTTTATCGTGGCGACTGAGATAGGTATGATATACGCTCTGAAAAGGCAAAATCCGCAGTCCGAGTTTATCGCAGCCAGTGAACAGGCGATTTGCCCCAATATGAAACGGATAAGCATAGAAAAAGTGCTCTGGTCACTGGAAGATATGCAGTATAAGGTTACGGTACCGGACAATGTGCGGGTAAAAGCTAAAAGGGCTATCGACAGAATGGTAGCAACTTTACCTGCAAAATAAGGAAGGTCTTAACAAAGATGGACGAACAGACGAAATACCACCTGGAGACATTAGCACTGCACGCGGGCCAGAAAGTCGATTCAGACACCTTAAGCAGAGCAGTACCGATTTATCAGACAACCAGCTATTGCTTTAAGGACACCGAGCACGCGGCGAATCTGTTTGCGCTCAAAGAGTTCGGCAATATTTACACTCGCCTGATGAATCCCACAACGGATGTGCTCGAAAAGCGATTGGCTGCACTGGAAGGCGGCGTAGGCGGCTTGGGATTAAGCTCAGGGCAATCGGCGATTTATGTCAGCATTTTTAATATCTGCGGTGCAGGGGGCCACATCGTCTCTTCGAATTCACTTTATGGCGGAACGGTTACACTGTTTAGCCAGACGTTTGCTAAACTCGGTATTGAGGTGAGTTTTGTCGACCCGAAGGAGCCTGACAATTTCGCAAAAGCAATCAGGAAAAACACGCGACTGATTTATATTGAGACGATTGGCAATCCCAAGAACGACATCTTGCAGTACGAAAAGACAGCCGCCATTGCCCACGACAATGGCATGCCCGTTATCTGCGATAACACTGTTGCGACGCCCATATTGTTCAGGCCGTTCGAATATGGCATCGATATTGTTGTCCATAGCTGCACGAAGTTCATCGGCGGCCACGGCACAAGCATCGGCGGGGCCATTGTCGATTCCGGCAGATTCGACTGGACCAACGGCCGATACCCAGAAATGACCGAGCCGGACCCAAGTTATCACGGCGTCAAATATGTCGAAGGTTTTGGCCCGCTGGCGTACATCATAAAGGCAAGGACTCAATTCCTGCGCGATATGGGCAGTTGTATGTCGCCGTTTAATGCGTTTCTGTTTCTCCAGGGTCTGGAGACGCTGCACCTTCGTATGCCGAGGCATTCTGAAAACGCCCTGATGCTTGCAAAATGGCTCGAAAAGCAGGATACTGTTAACTGGGTTAATTATCCCGGCCTCGAATCGCATCCGGACTACAAGTTGGCCAAAAAGTATCTGCCGAAGGGTCAGGGTGCCATTTTAGGCTTCGGGATTAAAAGGGGCAGACAGGCTGGTATCAAGTTTATTAACAGTGTTAAGTTAGCCAGTCACCTCGCAAATATCGGCGACAGCAAAACCTTAGTGATTCACCCGGCCAGTACGACACATCAGCAGTTGACCGAAGCCGAGCAGCTCGCCGCGGGCGTTACGGATGATTATGTTCGTGTCTCTGTAGGAACCGAACACATTGATGATATAATAACTGACTTCGAACAAGCCTTGCACAAAAGTCAAAGGTAAGAGATATGTGGGAATATACGGATAAAGTAAAAGACCATTTTTTCAATCCTCGAAACGTCGGTGAAATAGAAAACCCTGACGGCACCGGCGAGGTTGGTTCACTGGCCTGCGGTGATGCCTTGAGGCTGACCTTCAAGCTCGATGAAAACGGCAAAATTGCTGACGCAAAATTCAAGACCTTCGGCTGTGCAAGTGCGATTGCCACATCATCGGTCCTTACCGAAATGATAAAGGGAATGACGGTGGAGCAAGCCGCTAAAGTAACAAATAAAGACATTGCAGATTATCTCGGCGGCCTGCCGGAACAGAAAATGCACTGCTCGGTTATGGGAAGAGAAGCCCTCGAAGCGGCAATTGAAAATTACCGTACCGGTGGCAGGAAAAAACACGAGCTTGAAGGCAGGGTAGTGTGCAACTGCTTTGGTGTAACTGAAAAGGAAATCGAAAGAGTAATACGCGAAAACGACCTGACAACGGTTGACCAGGTTACGAATTACTGCAAAGCAGGCGGTGGTTGCGGCGGTTGCAAAGGCGAAATCGAAAAAATTATAGAAAGATTGCAGGGCGACAAAGCAGGACAGGTAACCGAACCGACTCCTCGATGGGCCGGCAGAATGACCAATATCCAGAAGATACAATTAATCGAGCAGACGATAAACGAGCAGATTCGCCCCGCCCTGCGGGCCCACGGCGGCAATATCGAATTGATAGATGTTGAAGGCAACAAAGTAATCGTTGCATTTAGAGGTATGTGTGCCCAGTGTAAGCTCACCGAATTCACGATGAAGGACGTCGTCGAAGCCAAGCTAAGAGAATTTGTCTCCGAAGAGCTTTTCGTTGAGGAAGATAAGGATTCGGCGCAGGAGCCACACAACCACAGGCAATAAAATGAAGACAATATATTTTGACAATAATGCCACTACAAAAGTGGCCGAGGAAGTACTCGAAGTGATGAAGCCCTTTTTCTGCGAGCTTTACGGCAATCCTTCGAGCATGCACACTTTCGGCGGACAAATTGCCGGCAGTATCCGCAAGTCGCGCCAGCAGGTGGCCAACCTTCTGGGCTGCGACCCGGCCGAGATTATATTTACAAGTGGCGGTACCGAAAGTGACAATGCGGCTATAAACGGCGTACTGGCTGCGGCAGCTGACAAACGCAAAATCATAACTTCCCGCATCGAGCACCCCGCCGTCCTGTCGGCCTGCAGAGAATTGCAAAATCACGGCTATACAGTGATAGAACTGAAAGTGGATAAACAGGGTCGCCTTGTTCTGGACAAGCTCGAAGAACAAATCGACGATGATACCGCACTGGTTACAATAATGTATGCAAACAATGAGACCGGCGTCATATTCCCGGTCGAGCAAATCGCCGAGCTGGTTAAAAGCAAAGGTTCGGTATTTCACACCGACGCCGTCCAGGCGGTCGGCAAAATCCCGCTGAACCTCTCGAAAAGCAATATCGATTTGCTCAGTCTTTCCGGCCATAAGCTGCACGCGCCAAAAGGCATCGGCGTTCTGTACGTCAGGAAAGGAACACGTCTGTCGCCGTTTATGTTAGGCGGTCATCAGGAAGCCGGCAAACGTGCCGGCACAGAAAATGTCCCCGGCATAGTCGGGCTGGGCAAAGCCTGTGAATTGGCCGCCAAAAACATAAAAGAAGAAAACGAAAAGGTAAGAAAGCTGCGGGATAAACTCGAAAATGCAATATTGAAAAGCTGCCCGGACTGCCGGCTCAATGGCGATAAAGATAATCGCCTGCCCAATACAAGCAACATCAGTTTCGAATTTATTGAGGGCGAAGCGATTCTGCTTATGCTCGATAAATTCGGCATCTGTGCCTCCAGCGGCTCCGCCTGCACCTCCGGCTCGCTCGAGCCTTCTCACGTCCTGCGTGCTATGGGCGTACCCTTCACAGCCGCCCACGGCTCAATCCGATTTAGTTTAAGCAGATACAACACCGAAGAAGAAGTGGATTACGCCATCGAGAAGGTTCCCCCAATTATAAACCGCCTCCGTGAATTATCGCCATTTGTTGTAAAATAATTTGCTCTTTCCAATTATCAGGTCAATAAGAAAAACCTAAATGAAAAAATTGCCTTGACTAAAGGCTACTTTATTACTATTTGATATTTTAAGCTCCTATTGTTTATTCACTCGGATGCATAGCAGAAGTCAACCTGATTTTGATGGACTCGAATTAAGGGAAGGCCTCTGTGAATATTATTGGGATTTCAGCTTTTTATCACGACAGTGCTGCATGCCTCATCCGTGACGGCCAGATAATTTGCGCAGCGCAGGAAGAACGCTTCACACGCAAAAAGCACGACTGGTCGTTTCCAAAAAACGCCATAAATTACGTCCTGACCAACACCAGCTCGGACGAAAAGGATATTGACATCGTCGCCTTTTACGACAAGCCCTTTCTAAAGTTCGAACGCATACTCGAAACCTACCTCGCGTACGCACCTTCGGGCGTCCGCTCATTTCTTAAGGCGATGCCACTCTGGATAAAGCAAAAAATATGGATAAAAGAGCTTATCAGGAACGAGCTTAATTTTGACGGCAAAATTATCTTTCTCGAACATCATCTCTCACACGCCGCCTCGGCTTTTTTCCCTTCACCTTTCCAAAAGGCGGCTTTCCTCACCGCAGATGGAGTCGGTGAATGGGCAACCTCCAGCTATGGGTTGGGCGAGGATAATAAAATAACTATTCTCGCTGAAATGAATTTCCCTCATTCGCTTGGCCTGCTGTACTCAGCCTTCACTTATTACACTGGCTTCAAAGTAAATTCCGGCGAATACAAACTGATGGGCCTAGCCCCCTACGGTCAGCCCAGGTATAAAAACCTCATACTTTCAGAGCTAATGGACCTTAAAGAAGATGGCTCATTCAGATTGAATATGGAATACTTCAACTATTGTGCCGGCCTGACAATGACCAATGGAAGATTCGCAAGACTCTTCGACGGCCTGGTCAGAAAACCCGAATCACGGCTCGAACAGCGCCACATGGACCTTGCCCGCTCGATTCAGGAAGTCACCGAAGAGATAATGCTGCGTATGGCTCGCCACGTCCACAATCAAACCGGGGCCAGCATGCTCTGCTTGGCTGGTGGGGTCGCACTGAATTGTGTTGCAAATGGAAGGATACTAAGGGAAGGACCCTTCGAGGATATCTGGATTCAACCAGCGGCCGGTGACGCCGGCGGCGCACTCGGAGCAGCTCTCTTTGTTTGGCACCAGTATCTGGGTAACCCCAGAACATCTGACGGCAAAAACAGTCCACAACGCGACTCCCGCCTCGGACCCGAATTCCAAAAAGGGTATATTTGCAGGTACCTCGAGGATAACGAAATCCCTTACACTGAGATATCTGATGAACAAATCCCCGAAAAGGTCGCTGACCTCATTGCCCAGCAAAAGGTTGTCGGATGGTTCCAGGGACGTATGGAGTTCGGCCCGAGAGCGCTGGGCAGCCGTTCAATCCTCGGAGATGCCCGTTCACCGGATATGCAGGAAACAATAAACCTGAAAATTAAATTCCGCGAAAGCTTTCGACCATTTGCGCCCTCGGTGCTCTCAGAACGCGCCGCCGACTATTTCGAAATCGACCGCCCAAGCCCGTATATGCTGCTGGTCGCGCCCACCAACACCAAAATCCGGCGCCAAACCACCGACCAGGAGGAAAGACTCTCCGGCATCGATAAACTAAGAGTTGTGCGTTCGACAATCCCCGCCGTAACACACGTCGATTACTCCGCCAGGCTTCAGACTGTCGATGAAAAAGACAATCAGCTCTATTACAGAATGATAAAAAAGTTCGATGAAAAATACGGTTGTCCTGTAGTCATCAACACATCCTTCAACGTAAGAGGCGAACCTATCGTATGCACCCCTTCAGACGCCTATCTGTGTTTTATGCGGACAAATATGGATTATCTGATTATGGGAAATTACCTCATTAAAAAAGAAAGCCAAAGGCCGCTGGACAAAGATATAAACTGGCTAAGGGAATTTGACCTGGATTAAGGACAATATGAGCATCCCTAAAATAAACAATTCACAGAGCGCTGGACAGTTGCGCAAATTCGCAATCACTATGGCCTCTGTCCTGGCGTTGATTGCCATCCTGCTTTTGTACAGCCGGAAGGGATCCTGCGCGTACCTGTTCTTACTTTCACTTGTCTTTTTACTGTTCGGAGTGCTCGCACCAGCATGTCTAAAGCCCGTATACAAACTGTGGATGGCCCTGTCCAGCATAATGGGCTGGTTTGTAACAAGGTTAATCCTCTGTACGCTGTTTTATCTTGTGCTTACTCCTATCGGCTTACTGGCAAAGCTGTTCGGTAAAAGCTTTTTAGGGCTCAAAATCGACCCGGATGCTGACACCTACTGGGTCCTGCGAAAAAACTCACAGCCGGAAAAACCCGATTATGAAAAACAGTTCTGAACCACTATCGATTCTCAAAAAGATCGTCTTCGCTTTAGTGCCGCTGATTATTCTGCTGATTATCTTAGAAGTCAGCCTCCGAATCGCCTATTTTCAGGCCAAAAGCCGCAGCCCACTGGCACTTATTACCTCGTTCAGACACATGAGAAACAAAGTCCTCGCAGCAAAGGCCAAAATGCGTGTTCAAAAATATCAAATACCTCATGACACCTTATTCTCTGCCGCTGCAAAAGAACTTCTTGAGCAGTTCAAACAGGAATACGAGACTAATTTCAAAGTGCTCGTCGAGCAAGTTCAAAAAGTAAAATCCAAACTGCTTATCTTATACATCCCTGTCGAAGAGCACGAAAAACCCGAAAACAAATTGATTTGCCGAAATTTTTTCGCCCACCTGGCCGAAAAATATCAGCTCGAATTCATAGACCTTAGCGAAGAATTCCGGAAATACCCGCTTGATGTCCTGACACTTCGCCCGGACGATGGCCATTTATCCAGATTTGGCAACAAAGTCGTTGCCGACAAGCTCGCCGAATACATTGATAAATACTCAGACTACAGAACTACCTTTCAATTCGAAAAAAGGGGAGCTCTCTTTGGCGACCTAAAGCCTAACGACAGCAGTATATGGCAGATAAAACCCAATATGCCCTACAGAGTCACAACCAACACACAGGGCCTGAGAATGGACTATGACCTTACCTTCCCAAAGAAAAAACAGCGAATATTAGTCCTCGGCGATTCCGTAACCTTCGGTCCGTATCTGCCCAATCACCACACTTACCCTTATTTACTCGAAAGAAAATATTCTGACAAAGAGGTTATCAACGCTGGCGTCGCAGGATATACTATCACCGACGAGTTGTCCCTCTTTGTCGAAAGGGCAAGATACGTCGAACCGGATATCACCATACTACAGGTGCTGGATAATGATATTTTCGGCCTGTTCTTCTTCAAAAAGAATGAGTTCGACAGAAAAAAAAGGTTCTACCAGCCCTCAGTGCTGGAGAAAAAGTATCTTGAGCAGTTCAATAAAAAGTAGCCGAAGGATCTGCTATGTCTAAACTGTCCATACTGGCAGAGTTTTGGGATTTCCTCAAAGTCAGAAAGAAATGGTGGCTGCTGCCCATTGTCATTTTCCTGCTGCTTCTGGCCGCCCTGATTGTCCTGACCCAAGGTTCAGCTGTCGCACCGTTTATATACGCCTTGTTTTGACACGCCGGTTGGGATAACCGCTTTCTGCAGCCGCCGGATTTGAAAAACTGCCGAAGGAGGGAGTCGAACCACTACCTCCGTGGGTCTTTCGGTTAGGGTTACGTGTTATCTTCCTTGCACATCCAGAAAACCCTTCTTTTTCAAGGCTCGCAGTATTACGCATGTGCACAGCCCTGTCAAAAATATCAATACCCAGACCGGGTCAAATTGCCACCTGCCTTCATAAAATCTGTCTCCGAACACTTCGATGGTGGTAAAACAAGCTATTATTGCAAAGAACCACGGGTACTCACGATTGAGAGCAACCCGCCACGAAAACCGATAGGCTGACCTGCGCCAAAGCTTAATTTTGGGGACGAGCATCGGCGTCTTTTCAGCCCATTGAGCAAAGAGCGCTCCGAACTTCTGCGAAAGAAACTTCTCTTCCACGATGATTATCCTCTCGTAGAATAGAAAAAATGCGAGGAAACAAAACGCAACCAGTAAAATAGAACGGGCGAATAAAACGATTCCGACCCATATTATAAAGTTGGCGAGATAAAGAGGATGTCTGACAATGGAATACATACTCGTGGTATTCAGCTCCTGGGCGTTGGGTACGCTCTTAGTTCCGCCCGATGTCCCCGCAGGCACATGCCCTACCGTGTATATCCTTATCCCCAGCCCTAACAGCGATATTGCAAAGCAAAAGAGCCCCCAAAGTTGGTCCAGCAGGTGATTGCCTTCTAAACATTTAAAATCCCTCGGGACTATGAGGAAAAGCGGTAAGATAAGCAGCGGGAGAAAACTTCTCCACCTGAAAAACCAGTCGTCCTGGCTTTTCACTTGGTCAACGCAGGATACTTTCTTTTCCTCTGACTTACAACTCCATTTGGCGATGATGGAGACAGCTATTGCGACGGGCACATAAAATTTCAGCAGTATGTTCAGTTCGTCGAGTCCCTGAGAAATCCAGATTAGAACCGGGATAAGGAAAATCCCGACGAACGAGAGCATTTGTTCTCTTCCTGCGAAAATATCTTCAATTTTGGGGTTTTTATTTCTTATTCTTAAAGCTGCCCATCCGCAGAACACCCCTATCGCCGCCCCCGCAAAAACGTCCGATGGATGATGAGCTGAGTCCATCACACGCAAAGCCGCGATTCCGCTGCAGCCAATCACAATTCCAATTACCCACGGCCACCAAGCTGAAATTGCCAGAACCGTTCCAACCGCAAACACACCGGCGGTATCACCCGAAGGAAACGACCATTTCTCGGGCAATTGCCGCTTGTTCTCAACCTTTATCTCTGCTTTCATTACGTCGTCTGGTCTTGACCTTTTGACCACTGCTTTTATAGACAATACCGCGGGAGCCGTGATAATCAAAGCCAGAAGACTAATTAAAACTGTTTTGTGCCTTCCTGTAAGCCACACCCATAGCAGAAGCAGCCAGACCATAGGATACATCTTGCCCAACTGCCCAAAAGCTTCTTGCCAGACATTCTTACGGAACGGGGGTGGATCGTGCTGCAGCCAAGAAAACACCGCCTCATCGACAAAAATAAAACATATAATCATACCTGCGACAAGAACGCCTATCGTCATAAAGATAGCTGAATAGCTCTGTTTTTTCCTGTTCGCGTTGCTGCTCATTTCGAAGTTTCCTTTTTGCTCACTAATGCCACCACCTCAAGTTCTGTTCCCTTGGAATAATTTATCCCTTCTTTTGACGCTATTTCCTCAAAACTAATGTTGCCTGACTTTTGTCTGATATCATCGAAATCCTTCCTTGGGATTATTAATACTCGTTCCGTTGGGCTTTTAAGCCATCCAATGACTTCATCCTCTTCTTTTAGCTGGGTAATTTTTCTTCCAATATAAAAAATCAGCGTCGGCTCAGCATACTTATACATCGCTACAGGCACGTCTTTGCTCGTTTTTTCCCTCACTGCTTTTGCAAGAGGGGGGCTAATTTTAATCTCCTCAATCGCCGGCAATAAGCCGAATGATAACGGCGCCAAAAGTACAACAATCCCGACCAATATAATCTTTGCACTGTCTGTGAACCTCTCCAGAATCTGCAAAAGGCTGCAGATTATGGTCATCGCAAGGATGACTAAACCACAAATCAGTCCCGGTAGTTTAAGCCCTTCGATATTTAAAAGATGTCCAGCGGCAATCAGTACTGATGCAAGACCCAATCCGACCGGCATCAGAAACCACACCCCGCCGCGAAGCCATCTTCTGTCCCGCTCATTCAAAATATGTTTTCCTGCAGCAACGATTGTCCCTCCGACCATCACCGCTATCGCGGGCCAAACGAAGAGTATATAATGTGGCAGTTTTGTTGCAACCAGAGTCATCAGAATAACCGTCACTGAAATCCAGCTCAGCAATATGTTCCCTGCCCCTGCTGCACCAATTCTTTTTCCGGCAAGTGCTGAAAACGACCCCGGCAGAAATAACACCCACGGAAAAAAACCCGCAATTATCACGGCGGGATAGTATGGTAAATATAAAAGTAAATTTCCCCCGTGGCTTTCCAACGGCTTTGTTGCCCGTGCAAAAATATGGTGACCAAAGAACGCTCGGAAAAATTCCCCACCTGTTGAGTTGTCGGCGGGAATCGCCCACGCAAAAAAAATCCCGACAGCCATAATCACGGCCAGTGTTATTCCAGCAAAATTGCGAATGAATTCGGTGATGTTTCTGCGGCCAAACCAGAACACGACTGCCATTGCAGGCGCAGGAAAAAGCCCCATCGGCCCCTTTGCCAGTATCCCCAGGCCCATCAGCAGCCCCGCAATGACAAAATCGGAAAAATGAATTCTGTTACCGATGCGCCTGACAAAAACTGCCATAGCTCCGACATTCAACGGAAGTAACACGCCATCCACTATCGCAGAGCTTCCCACGAAAATCATAAGCAGCGTCGTGGCTAAAACTGCCTCCGCCAACAAACCTGCCTTTGCATCGAAAAGTTTCTTCCCTGTGTAAAATGTTAAAAGAAGTGCTACTGCTGTTCCCACCACTGCGAAGAATCGACAGGCGACTTCACTCGGCCCGAATAACCGCACGGGTATAGACATTAACCAGTAAATCAGAATCGGCTTGTCGGGCCGCAGATTGCCGTTAAAAGTCGGTACTAAATAATTGCCTGTCTCTATCATCTCAACTGTTGCTCTGGCGAATCTTGGCTCATCGCGGTCCCATAGCGTGCTGCTGCCGGCAATCAGCAGATACAAAACTGCGAATCCAGCACTAATCAGAATCGCTTTTGTCAATGGATGCCCCGGAATCTTTAGTTTAACATTATATCATTAAAAGAATTGCCGAAGGAGGGAGTCGAACCCTCACCGGGTTTAAGCCCGACGGGATTTTGAATCCCGCGCGTCTGCCAGTTCCGCCACTTCGGCCGGTTTAATTAGCCAATAATTATTGATTATTGATGATTCTTTGTCAATTATCAATCTGGAGCAGACGGCGGATATGAGGGTAAACTACGGGGCAAGAAAAGTATCTGTCTCGCACAGCGGCACTTCAACGCCCTGATAGACCTTTGTGTCCTGCAGCGTAAATATGTCGTCCTCTGCAATACCGAAACGACGCATCTTCAGGAATTTCACACTGCCGTCGTCGAGCAAAACGTTTTGGCCTGTGCGGTTGTGATTGGCGCTGTTGAGATTCAGCAGTTCTTTGTTCAGCCGAACTATGAACGTTTCATCGGGTCGCGGCAGAACTTCAAAAAGCGGGTTCAAATCTGATATTAAAATCATTCGACCAGCCGTACTTGCCCCCCGTGGTTTATTGCATCTTATTCGAAAGCTGAATGTCACGTGCTTTCTGTCTGGAAAATCGTTGTAGTCTTTTACTTGCAAGCTATCGAGCTGAACCGCTTGGCCCTGCATGGCACCTGGGCAGACAAAATCGGCTGGCTCGACATAACCCCCTCGAGGCAGAAGCCACAAATGGCGGGTATTCGAGTAGTTACCACTGCCCTGATAGCCTACCTTCCACCAGGGCGCCCCCGCTGCCGTCGCGACAGCCGGCATCTGACCATCGTGTTCAGCCATATACTGATTTATCCCTCCCGCAATCCGGGCAAGCTGCATCTGACATCGGTACTGGTAGTATTTCTGGCGAGCAAAGTTCAAAGGCGCAAACCATATGCTCGCTACTATCAAAATCACCGCCGCCGCCGCCAATACCCGTCCTATGTTCCACCACAAATGCCGCGGGCCGGCAACGGTCCTCGCCTGTTCATCTGCAAGCAACTGGGCAAGGCGAGCCTGGCTTGCGCGGGCGGTATTCGTAAGACGCAAAATCGTCCCCTCCACCAGCTCATCCGGGCACAATTCAGATTCTAAGCTATCGAGAGCACTGGCAACGAATTTCAAGGCGGAGTGAAGTTCGGCAGCTTGCTTATCGGAGCGAATCAGTTCCTCGGCTTCGGCAGTCTCTTTTTCGGTCGTTAAACCCAGGCAGTAATCAAATACTAATTGTCTTTGTCGATTGTCCAACGTACTCATTGAAGTTTCTTGCTCCCCACGGCTGCCTTCCAGTCTTTGGCGAAACGACCAACAGCCGTGTGCAATCTGCTTTTGACTGTGCCTATGGGTATACTTAAGATATCAGCCATTTGTTTGTAAGAAAATTTGTTAAAATAGGCTAAAATCAAAATTTCTCGCAGACTTTCCGGCATATCCGCTATAACCTCTCTAACGCGTCTGGCTGTCTCAGTCCTTTCGAGCTTCTCGTAAGGTACGCTTGTATCAGAAGTTAAACAGTTTAGCACGTCGTCGAACGACATCTCTTGTTGCTCTGCGATAGCACCGATGGAGATAGTGGCTGTTCGATGCTGCTTGCGAAGGAGGTCCTTTGCCTTATTTGCAGCTATAGTGAACAGCCACGGCCGTAGCGGCCGCGTCGGGTCGAAGCTGTCTCGGCTCGTAAAAAGCTGTAAGAATGTCTCCTGAAAGACATCCTCGACAAGACTTTGCCGGTTTAGAAAACGCCTTAGAAATACGTAAAGACCGTTTTTATAACGGCTTACGATCTCGCGAAACGCGTCCTCTTCGCCGGCGGCATAGCGAGCGAACAATTCAGCATCACTTAGTTTTTCAAAACCAGGTTCCATAGAGTTTTGAACTTTTAGTTCTCAGCTTTAAGTTTTATCGATAACGCTCGTATTATAAATAATTTAGGGGCAAATCCAAAGCCTTTATATTGATTAGCGGGATTTTTACCCCCATTCCAGCCCCCTATCGAGGCCCCGCATGTGTCAAATCAATGTTTAGCTCATTCAGCGAGACTTTTTGCTTCGGGTCTCTAAAACAGGGTTGACGTTGTATTTCTAACGGGGCCTGTTATCTTTTTGAGGCCTGGGAGCGCCTCACTACAGGCTGCGACTTGCTTTGCTTGTTTTGCCCTTCTTGGAGAACTTTCATTGCCTTTTTCACATCAGCAACTTTCAAAACACCCGTTGTCCTGCCGCCCTTGGCCCCGGCGGTGCAATATGCGTACGAAATATTTATGTGGCTCTTCGCAAGTTTTTCCGCCACCGTCGCCAACGCACCAGCCTTATTATCCAGGCTCACGCACAAAACTTCCGTCTGGTTATAGGGCATATTCAGTTTCGACAGCACCTCTTCTGCATTTTTCGTCGTTGCGAGCACCACCCTCAACACTCCATGCTCTACCGAATCCATCACCGTCATTGCTATCACATTAATCTTCGCACGTGCAAATTCACCGAGTATCTGTGCCAGCACACCCGGCTTATTCACCATAAAAATCGAAAACTGCGTCGCAACATACATAACTCAGCCTTTCAAATTTATACGCCTATGGTATAGGATGGTTAGTTGGTTCTTTCCACAAAAGCAAATTTTTTTCATCAATTTAGCCCAAGTCCACTACAGAACAAGTTTGCATCAATTCGCACTCTCAGAATCCACTGCCTTGACAGCCGCTTCCTTATCCGGAAAAAATCGAAAAAGCTTATCAAGATTGGTTATCTTGAAGACCCTGTACAACTGGGGATTTATACCGCTTATCAGGACTTCGCCCTCAGATTCTTTTAGCTTGGCGCGAACGTCCAGAAGCAGCCCTAACACCTGCGACGAGAAAAATTTGACCGCCCCGAAATCAAATATTACCCAATTCGGCTGATTCTCCCTGACAAATTCATTTATTTGTCTCGAAGCAGCCGCTATCGCTTCCGGCTCGCTCAGCGAGGCAGCCTTGAACGACACCACCGCCTGCTCTCCACAGCCTGCTATCTCCACACCAACTTGCTCATCCATACCAACTGATACCTATCCCCTTGGCAAAACAAAACACCGCCTAATCTTCACAGATTTAACAGTTGCCGTCAAGTTCTTCCTGTCCTGAGCCTGTCGAAGGAACTGTCTTTTCTGTCTTTATCAATAATCAATTGCCCTGGCATTCCCAGCACGCAACAAAGTGCCCCTTGTAGTCAGTGTTCTCCTCCAGCTCAGGCTCCTGTTCTTGGCACTGTCTCTGGCGCCGAGGACATCGCGGCCCAAAGGCACAGCCGACTGCAGGCTTTAGTGTGCTTGGCACCTCACCAACCGGCGCAGACCGATGCCCGCGCAGTGCAGGCTCAACCCGTGGAATTGCTGACATAAGCGCTCGTGTATACGGGTGCAGCGGATTGTGATACAATTCCGTCGCCTCAGCTCGTTCCACTATCTTACCCATATACATAACCGCCACAACGTCGCAGAAAAATTCCACAACCGCCAGGTCGTGGGCTATAAATAAATATGTCAGGCCGAACTCATCCTGCAAATCTTTCAGTAAATTCAAAATCTGTGATTGAATCGAAACGTCAAGTGCGCTGACCGGCTCGTCACAAATAACCAGCTTCGGCTCCAGCGACAACGCCCTCGCTACGCCGATTCGTTGCCGCTGACCGCCTGAAAACTCATGCGGATAACGATTGATATGCTCCGCCGACAGCCCAACCTTCGTTAGCAATGTTGCGACTCTGTTACTCAATTCGCTGCCGGCTGTTCCCTTTTGAACCTTTAACGGCTCACCAACGATATTGCCGATGGTCATTCGCGGATTCAACGAGCCGTACGGGTCCTGAAAGATGATACTGATTTCTCTGCGAAGCTGACGTAACCTGACCCTGTCAGCCGACAGAACATCCATCTTTTCAAAAACCACCCGCCCTGCCGTTGTCGGCACCAACCGAGTTATACTCCTTGCGACGGTCGTTTTACCACAGCCGCTCTCACCCACAAGCCCATGACTCTCACCGGAGGCAATAGCAAAACTCACCCCGTCAACCGCCCTGACGTAACCTGCGGTTCGCCGCAACAGACCCTTCTTTATAGCGAAGTAGGTCTTTAGACCATCAACCCGCAGAAGATAATTATTAGTGTTATCCATTCTAAAAACTCAAAACTATTTTTCGTACCCCGGCGCATACCAGCATGCAACGCATCGGCCAGGCTGAACTTCCCGCAGCTTTGGCTCAGTGGTCTGGCACCGCTTGTCGTCGTGGCCTACCGGACACCGCGGATGAAATTTACAACCCGGCGGAAAATGCAGCGGCTCCGGTACAACACCCGAAATCGTCTCCAGACGCTGGCTACAAAGCCCTAATCGCGGCAAAGATTTCAAAAGTCCCTGTGTGTACGGATGCAAAGGCTCCGCAAGAAGCCGCTGCGCATCAGCCACTTCCACTATCCGCGAGGCGTACATCACCGCGACATCGTCCGCACGCTCAGCAACAATACCAAGATTGTGCGTTATCAGCAGAATACTCATCCCTTCTCGTTCCCGCAGCTCATCCAGCAAATCAAGTATCTGTGCCTGAATGGTTACATCAAGAGCGGTCGTCGGCTCATCAGCTATCAAAAGTTCGGGCTTGCAGCTTATCGCCATCGCTATCATAACCCGCTGTCGCATTCCGCCCGACATCTGGTGCGGATACTCACTCACACGTTGCTGGGGGTCAGCTATGCCGGCCTTTCGCAGCATATCTACCGCGTCCGCCCAGGCTTCGCTTGTACTTTTGCGCTGATGAAGTCTGATTGCCTCAATAATTTGGTCACCCACCGTATAAACCGGATTAAGACTGGTCATTGGCTCCTGGAAAATCATAGCAATCTTATTGCCCCGAATACTGCGCATCCTCCTTTCGCTAAGCTCAAGCAGATTCCTGCTACCGAAAACAATCTCACCCGCAACAATCTCACCCGGCGGGCAAGGCACTAATCGCATAATCGACAGCGCCGTCACGCTCTTACCGCACCCGCTCTCTCCGACAAGCGCAAACGTCTTACCTTTTTTTATCTGCAGACTCACATCCTGCACCGCCCGCGCAACACCCTCTTCCGTAAAAAAGCTTACACTCAGCCCTTCTATCGAAAGCAAAACCCCGTCTTCGTTCATGCTGCTTTCCTCAATCGCGGGTCAATTGCATCCCGCAAACCCTCCCCAACCAGATTGTAGGCCATAACAGTAAAAAATATTGCAAGCCCCGGAAAAAAAGTCAGCCACCACAGGAACCTGCCTGTAGTGCTAACGCCTAAGCTCAGCATTTGTCCCCAGCTCGGCGTCGGAGGTGCGACACCGAAGCCGAGAAAACTAAGCGCAGCCTCAATAAATATTGCGCCGGCAATACCAAACGTAGCGTTCACCAATACCGGCGCGATGCCGTTCGGCAGCATATGCCTGAAAAGTATGCTGCGCAGAGGAAGCCCAAGTGACACCGCAGCCTGCACAAAATCCTGCTTACGCAATTTGAAAAATTCCGCCCGAATAAACCTGGCATCTCCGGTCCAGCTCGTAATTCCAATAATTACCATAATGTTTAACAGGCTCCGTGGGAAGAACGCCACAATAGTGATAATCAAAAAGAACGTTGGAATCGCCATCATTATCTCGACAGCGCGCATCCCCACAAAATCAACCTTACCTCCGAAGTAGCCCAGAATCGCCCCGATAAAAATCCCGATAACGCTCGATATCCCAACAGCCACAAAACCCACCGAAAGTGATATCCTGCTTCCGTGAATCAGCCTGCACAAAACGTCCGAACCCACATCATCGGTACCCAGCCAGTGCTCGGCGCTTGGCGGCTGCTCACGAACCTTCAGGTCCGTACGAGCGTAACCATACGGTATCGGAGCAAAAATCGCACCCGTCGCTTTGCCGGAAGCAATCATTGCCCTGTAGTCGGTCGCATCGAGTCTTCGGGGCACGAAAATAAATATCAATATCACGCCGGCTAAAATTACCAAACTGCTGACGGATATTTGTCGCCACAATACCGCTCCGCGCAGCGACGGGTCAATTCGCCTGCGATTCCGCCGGATTAGCAATAATTGAATTAAGCCAACAACCGCCGCAAGGAAAACGCAATAATCGTTCGCCTGCAAAGCTTTGGATATAGGGAAATGCAGCTTGCCCTCTATGTGAATCACAAAAGGCTTGTCGTTGGCAAGAAACGGTGCAAAAACAGCAACTGCAAATAAAAACACAATAAAGACAAGACAGGCCACATTAAGCCTGCTCTTAACAAACTCGCGGGCGACCATCTCACCGTAAGAAACACCCCACTCTGACTTTCCCTTAGCTCGTCTGTCCATAACTTCTTACACCGCACTTTCGAAACTTATCCGCGGGTCAACAATGGCATAAGCAATGTCACCTAATAAAAGCCCGACTAAATTCAAAACGCCTCCCATTGTAGCGACAGCCATAACAACGTTATAATCGCGAGTAGTAACCGCCTCGAATGCAAGAAGTCCCATCCCCGGCACGCTGAATATCCTTTCAATAATTACCGAGCCGCCAAGCATAGCCGGCAAAAGCGTTGCCATAATCGTAATGACCGGAATTACGCTGTTTCGAAACGCGTGCCGAAATATCACAACCGCATTCGACAATCCCTTAGCACGAGCCGTTCGCACATAGTCAGCCCGAAGACTATCCAGCATCCCCGCACGCACCTGTTTGGTAAGGTACGCAAAGCCGGTATACGTCAGACAAAGTACCGGCAAAACCAGATGCCACAACCTGTCTGCTAACCACGGGAAAAAAGGCAGTGTATCGGCGTAATTGCTCGATAGTCCTGCCGGCGGAAACCACTGCTTAAACGTCGGCCCGCAAAAATAACCTATCAGCATCTGACCGACCCACATAACAGGCAGTGACCACAGCATAAAAAGAACCACTGAGCTTGCCCGGTCGAAGAACCGCTTATGCTGAACCGCCGCCAACACCCCCAACGGAAGTGACACCGCGTAGACAATAACAAAGGCCAGTAGATTCAGCGTCAGCGTTATCGGCAGCCGTTCTTTAATCAGCTCTATAACCGGCCGATGATGCTTAATCGAATCCCCGAAATCCAGCCGAGCTATTCGGCCGAGCCAGATGGCATATTGAATATACACCGGCTTATCAAGCCCGTATAGCCGCATCCGCGCCTCTCGAACGTCTGCCGCCCGCTCAGCGTCTAATTGCCCTCCCGGCCCCATCGCCAGACTAACGGGGTCACCCGGTGCAATCCGGCTGATGGCAAATACCATCACCGTTATCCCCAGCAGCGTCGGAATCATCAACAACAATCGCCTGGCAATATACGTCGTCATTTATACTTCTGTAGCCCTTTCGGAACATACCATTCGTGAATATCCAAACCAAGCTTATGAATCTTCACGTTTTCAAATCGCCTATCTAAAAATCGGATAGCAGGTCTGGCCCTGAAAAACGTATAGGGTTGTTCGAAATGAAGAATCTGATGGAATTTATGATAAAGTTTATTTCGCTTCTCCGCATCCAGAGTCCGTCTCGCCTCTTCTATAAGTGCGTCAGCCTCATCATTTGCAAAACCAATACGATTCGAACCACGACCGGCAATCTGCGATGAATGCCATATCTGGTACGGGTCTTCTTGGACAACTCCCCCCCATCCCAGCATCGTCGCATCAAAGTTGCGCTGATTAAGCCGCTCCTCAAAAACTGACCACTCGTAAGGGTCAATAATCATTTCAATCCCTGCTTTGGACATACTATCTTTTATTAATCTGGCCAACTGTTCGTATATTGGGCTGCTGCTCGGTATCATCATCTTAAATCTAAATGGTACGCCGTCTTTATCCCGAATACCATCGGCGTCTGTGTCAATCCAACCTGATTCGTCCAGCAATTTCATCCCTTTGGCAGGGTCGTAAGGCCAAAGTTCAATATCAGGATTATTCTGAGGGCCTAAGAAATAAAATGGGCCGGTTACTACTTTTCCAAGGCCCTTGTAAAGGTCCCGAATGATGCCCTCTCTATCGATAAGATGGGTCATTGCCAATCTAACCCTTCTATCTGCAAAGAAAGGCCTGGCTTGGTTCCACCCCACATAAGAATATCCCTCAAGTGGACTCCAATAGGAAATGCACCTGAATTCCTTAATAAATTCCTCATTCTTTGATAGTTCAACAAACTGTTCTGAAGCAGGTTCTAAGAAATCTATCTCATGTGACCTAAGCGCCTGCAAAGCCGCCACCTCATTGGTGATGATGCGGAAAATGAGCTTCCTCAGTTTTGGTTTCGCACCCCAGTAATTCTCATTCCGCCGTAGAACTATTTGTTGACCGACATCCCATTTCTCAAAGATATATGGCCCGCTGCCTATAGGGTCAGACCGATGTTCGTTGAATTCAGATGGGTCGTCAAATTCGTAAATATGCTTGGGCAATATGGGCATACCACCAGCCATTTCCAAAGATTTATAATATGGCTGTCGCATAACAAATTTTACGGTCTTATCATTAACTCTGATTACCTCTTTGATGTCTTTGTAATAATTTGCCAACGCATGCGCATCGACTTTAGGGTTAATTATCGTTTCATAGCTGAAGATAACATCATCAATAGTAACTTTTTTGCCGTCAGAGAAATAAGCATCGTCTCTCAAACTAAAAGTCAGTTCTAAACCGTCTTCTGAAATCTCATAGCTTTCCGCCAATAAAGGCTTTAATTCGAGGGTGTCCAGATTATATTTAAGAAAGCTTTCAAAAACATTCCCGAATTCGCCGCCTACAATATACGAGGCATATAGGTCTTTTCTCGTAATGGGATTCAAAGTAGCAGGCTCGGCTATAATATGAAAAACCAGCCAGTCGCCTTCGTCACCCGGGTATTCTTCGCCAGCCAAATCAGCCTTTTCCGTCCGACCTTTCTCTCCTGCCACAGTGGTAATACCACCGCTCCGAAGTGCATTCAAAACACCGTCAAAACGCTCATATAATCGGTCCGACTGTACCATTGACAGAACCTGTAGCAGTACTATCACAAGCAAAAACAAAAAAAGAAAAAACGTAACCAACCAGGACCGACCATTCATAATAAAACTCCCAATGCCTTCTTCTGTCTTCTGTCTTCCGCCTACCTGTATCTGTCTTCTGTCTTCTGTCTTCTGTCTTCTGTCTTCTGTCTTCTGTCTTCTGTCTTCTGTCTTCTGTCTTCCGCCTACCTGTATCGCTGTTGTTCTTTCGGCACGTACCACTCCCAGTATTTAAGGCCCAACTTATGAATCTTAACATTCCTGAAACGCTTATCGACCAAACGAAACGTCGGCCGGGTAAATAAAAATGTGTAAGGCTGCTCATTGTGCAGAATTTCGTGCAGACGATGAAAGATTTTACTCCTCTCTTTTCCGTCGAGTGTTGCTCTTGCCTGTTCCATTAACAAATCAGCTTCAGCATTACGGAATCCCACATAATTACATGCCCGATTGCCTATCTGCGAAGAATGAAATATCTGATAGGGGTCCTCAAGAATATCTCCACCCCAGCCCATTACCATTGACTCGAACTTTCTGTCGGATAGCTTAGGCAAAAGAACCGACCATTCATAAGGTTCAGGGACTACTTCGATACCTGCCTTCGCAGCGTCGTCCTTGAATAATTTAGCTAATCGCTTATATAAATCATTATCTGCCGCATAAGTGAAATTAAATCTAAGCGCCACCCCATCCTTATCACGAATTCCATCCCCATCGCTGTCAACCCAGCCCGCTTCATCAAGTAATGCCCTGGCCTTTTCCAAATCATAAGGCCACGGCTCAATATCAGGATTATTATCCGGGCCATTGATATAAAATGGACTGCTTATCATTTCCGCATGCCCTTTAAGCAGATAATCCACTACATATTTGCGATTAACTAAATGCGTCAAAGCTAAGCGAACCCGTCTGTCTTTAAAAAACACTGTATCCATATTCCAGCCCATATAATAAAAGGGTGTCCAGGGCGTCCAGTAGGAAAGACAATAAAATTCCTTGTTGAATTCTTCATCTTCAACTAAATCTGCAAATTGTTCCGGCTCAGGAATCATAAGGTCTATCTCATGCGACCGAAGAGCCTGCAAACAGGCTGAAGCGTTCGTTATAAACTTAAAAACAATTTTCTTTAACTTCGGTTTCGCCCCCCAGTAATGCTCGTTACGCCGCAGAACAACCTTGCTGCCGACATCCCATTTCTCAAACACAAATGGCCCGCTGCCAATCGGATTAGAAACTCTCTTATTAAACTCTTCCGCATCATCAAATTGATATATATGTTTTGGATATACCCCAACGTCCCACGTGAGGGCACAGGTCTCCAGAGATTTAAAATACGGCCTCTTCATATAAAACTTAACTACCCGTTCATCAACCTTAACTATCTTTTCTATATCAATAAATTTTTGTGCCAAATTAGACGCATCAACCATAGGATTCATTATTGTCTCATAAGTAAAAATAACATCATCCGTTGTAACAGGCACCCCATCCGAAAAATGTATATCATCCCTCAGCCGAAAAGTTATCTCTTTCCCATCGTCTGATACTTCATAACTCTCAGCAAGCCAGCTCTTAAGTTTAGCCTCGTCAAAATCATAAGCTAATAGCGGTTCAAAAATATACGGGATAGTAATCCATCTGGAATATATGTCAGTATCAACGTTAATCTGATTTAACGTCTTCGGCTCAACCCTGAACGCCCACACAAGCCAATCGCCCTCATCGCCGGGATATGCTTCTTGCCCTTCGCTTGCAGCCTTGGCACCGCCTTTTCCAATGTCCACAGAACCGGCGCCTTTGAAAATCTCGTCAAGCTGATTCAAAGCTCGGTAAAATCGGTCGGACTGGACCATCGAAAAAATTTGCAGCAGGACAATGACCAGCAGAAATAGAAAGAGGAAAAACCTGACAACGCCCCCGCGACCGTTCATAAGGTCAAACCTCCAATGTTTGGGGACCGAATTCTGCAGCTGATTTTCTCTTGCCCGCCGTAGCTTTAGCGAAGGCGGGTACGTGTATTATTCAGACGCCTCTGTCTTTGGCCGCATCGGCAGGGTAAGCGGCGCGGTACGTCTGTTGCCGTCCGGCTTGCGCCCATAATCGAAGTTAAACTTCACCGCCAATACGCCGGCCTGACCCTCTTCGCCGAACAATCTGTTATGCTCCTGCCAAAGCGCTCTATAATCGCCATTGCCGACAGCTCTTCGTATTGTCGACTGCGGCATATCGAATAATTGCTGGATACACGACTGTTCTGTACCAATCAGCACCGATTCCACCTGTTGTTTTTGTGTAGTGCTCAGAAAACTTTCTTCGCTGATATCTCGGATATATTTTTGTATCACATATGAATACAACTGACTAAACCGCCTTGCCACCCCGGGTTCCGCACCGGCTGAAGTCATTTTCTCGAAGAGCAGCTCCAGGATGGTCGCATCCAGAAGCGCATATCTCACCGTCCAGTCAGCGTACCTTCTTATCCGAACATCCGCTATCTCCAGCAATAATTCATCTCCCTCCACAATCTTTATCTCTGCCGCAAACCTGGCCATCAGTTCTATAGCTTCCGGCTCGGACGTTTCAACAACCTTTCTTAGTTCCTCTGCAATTTTCTTAGCCGTTTGCGCATCAGCCGCGTCCGTAGAATTCAACTGACTTTTAATACCGGAATTAGTCAGGGCATGAACCGCCCAGTAGCGAACCGCTGCGCTGTCGTCATTCAGCCGTTCTATTGCCAAATCCACCAGCCGCAAATCCTCCAGTCCATCCACAAGAATCAAAAGATTCATTACCACTCTGAATCTCTGTTCTTCCGGTGTCAATTCATCAGCCGCCTTCAAGCCCTCCGAGATGTGCTTATGGGCCGAGACAGAAAACTGTTCTGCATACTGAACCTGACTGCTCCGACTGGCCAAAACGTCCCTGCGAAGCTTGGAAACCGACGTGAAATCCTTTGTCTTGACCAGTTCATCAACCGCCTCAGCGATAAATCCGTCAATAATCTGCCTATCTTCGTCGTCCAGCATCGACTTATTGCGGACCCGCTCAATCTCCCTCGTATCGACACCTTGCAAAGGCGAATTTATCGCCAAAACTAAAAACGCCGCCAAAACAACTCTAATCACCCACTTCTTTTTCGCTATCATAGACACTCTCAAAAATAGCTAAACATCAGCCGGACAGAAAGTCACACATTTAGCCAGATTAACCCTAAATTCAGCCCCTGTCAAGCCATTTCGTACTTGGCCCCGACCATCGCAGATTATTTGCCGCAGCTGCCATTAAAAACAATTAACAAATCGTTGCAATTATTGCCGAATCTCTTATGCTGATACAGGTTCCGGTAGCTCCTGCAGATAAAAAATTACGTGATTATTTGTCGAAAGGCAAAAATGACAAACTGGCTTGTCCTTTTCATAACCTCACTAAGCGTACTTATTTTCACTACCGGCTGCCAACAATCACCACCTGGGCCTGTCAAACCCTCAACGGCCGAACCCAATACGCCGGCACCTGATATTGTGCAAGCACCCAAAAAAGTCTCATTTCACAACATATGTGCGGACATCCTGAAGGACTATGTCGATGATAACGGTATGGTTAACTATAATATGCTCAGGCGAAAAAGATACGAATTAATCACTGTGCTGGAAAAATTTGACAAGCTCACCCCTGCTGAATACAACTCCTGGGCAAAAGAGGACAAAATCGCATTCTGGATAAACGCCTATAATATGCAAATGCTGGATATAATTGTTAAGAA
>Ga0315545_1001080_pt1 | contig 27611 bp, 29 predicted proteins | sample SalMarSW160210MG_FD_203096 | JGI IMG/M metagenome (GOLD analysis project Ga0315545, IMG submission 203096) | Salt marsh sediment microbial communities from the Plum Island Ecosystem LTER, Massachusetts, United States - Salt Marsh Sediment SW1602-10 ...
CGTAAGCATCTCTCACAAGTAAAAGGTGGACAGCTTGCACGGCGGGCAGCCCCAGCTGAGGTGGTTAGTCTTGTCCTCTCCGATGTTCCCGGCGATCCTCTGGATGCCATTGCCTCTGGTCCTACCGTGTTAGATCCGACGACCTTTCAAGATACGGAAGCGATTCTTAAACGTTACTCCCTATGGGAGAGGGTTCCTGCACCTGTGCGGAAGCGCATTGAGGCGGGTGTTAACGGTGAAATCGCAGAGACTCCTAAACCAGGCGACCCCGCTTTCCAACGCGTAACCACTGTGATCGTTGGTTCTGGGCCTGTTGCTGCTGAAGCTGCCCGCGCAGAAGGGGAGCGGTTGGGGTACCGTACGCTTATCCTTACCAGTACTCTGGAAGGAGAGGCTCGCGAAGTAGGTAGGTTTTTTGCTGCCTTGGCTAGAGAAGAAATAACTTTTGGCCGTCCGGTTTCTCTTCCTGCCCTGATTATTGCCGTTGGAGAAACTACGGTTACAGTACAAGGAAATGGGCAGGGTGGACGCAACCAAGAGCTTGCCTTGTCCGCAGCCTTGGGAATTGAAGGACTTTCAAATGTGGTGATTTGTTCATTAGGGACAGATGGGCGAGATGGCCCTACAGATGCAGCTGGTGGAATGGTTGATGGAGGCACGGTTTCGCGTCTGCGTGATCAAGGGATAGATCCGGAACAATCCTTGGATAGGAACGATTCTTACCATTGCTTACTCAAGGCCGACGGGCTCGTCATCACTGGTCCTACAGGAACCAACGTGGCTGATCTATGCCTGGTGGCTGTAGGCAAACAAACTGAGCTAAGTTAAGGTTAAGTATATCCATTGTCAGTAGAGCGGTATTTCCTTGGTTGGGATGCACCAGCAACCACAAAAGTGTGTGCTTTCCTGTTACGTTTGCCATCTTTGAGCTCAGCCGATCTGAAGAACAAGCTAATCGTTGTTCCTACGTGTCAGGCAGGAAGACGATTAAGAGGGGTGCCCTCATCCTCGCCCCGGAGATCCTCCTCGCGATCAAGCTTGAGCTTCTGTAAAATCCCTCTGGAGGTAATTCGATACCTGTTTCTTTGACTCCTTCGATCCAGCTGATCGATACGCTTCAGTTTGGTCTGCCTGGTACAGGCGCTACCTATCACATTTACGGAGAAAGGCACGCGTTGATCGATGCGGGGACGTCGCACACTGTTACACACATCAGAGAACAACTGGGGTCTCATGCCCCTGACTTCATATTCTTAACTCATGTTCATCCAGATCATGCTGGAGGTGCCGCACTGTTGGCTCAAGCCTATCCCCAAGCAATGATCGGAGTACACGAACGGGGAGTGAAGCACCTGATCGATCCGTCGCAGGTCAACGCAAGCGTACGCGCCTTGACCGGGCAATTAGCCAATCTCTATGGCGAGATGTTTCCAGTGTCCTCCGAAAGGATCACCGTGCTCAAACACGGCGACCGTTTTGATCTTGGGAAAGGAATCATTATCGAGGTAATCGATTCCCCCGGCCATGCACCACATCATCTCTGTTTCCTTGACCGGTGGCACCGTGCGCTCTTCTGCGGCGATGCAGTGGGGATCCACCGCGGCAAGATTCGCGTCCCTGCAACCGTCCCTCCGAGCTTCGATCTCGAGCAGAGCCGCGCAACCATTCATCGCCTGAAGGAGTATCAGCCGGATTGCCTCTACTTCGCACACTTCGGTGAGGTCAGGAATGCGGTCAGTGTACTTGAGCAGTACGATCATGCGCTGTGTGAGTGGGTAGAAAGGATTCGCGAGCTTCGCAGGGGTCTCTCGGATGAGGAGGTCGTGCGGGAGATCTTAAGCACTCCCCAATTCAACCAACTGGCGGAAGAGCTCCGCTTTGAACTCGCGATGTGCGTACGCGGCGTTTTCCACTACCTTGCCAGAAGAGATCGCTGAGAAATTACAGCGTTCCTGCCCTCTGTGCCTTCTTTTTCGATAGTACAGGGATCAACTTCCTCAACGTTGTGATAGCTGCTGACAGTCCAATAAACTGTCTCAAATAACTTACTGAACCACAAGAACCCTCCACATCAACCGTCATTACCGGAGGGGCGCTGCGTACAGTGCTCGTTTGCAGTGACGTAAGCCAGCGTCAATCAGTCCCTCACAGACCTTGAGCGTCACCGTGGTCGGATCTAGCACAACTACACCTAGCTGTTGTTCCACATCGTTGGCATAGCCTGTCATCCCGGCGCATCCAAGAACAATAACCTCGGCTCCATCCTCTTCAACCGCTTTACGGGCCACCTCCAGAATGCGAGCTTTAGTAAGTTCGGGGTTGGATTCTGTCTCAGTCACTGTCAGGTCTAATGCTCGCACTGAAGCCATGGCACTCTCGGCTTTGAACCGACGCACATCTTGTTCCTTGCTTGGAATCCGTTTGGACAAGGGAGTAAGGATGGTATACTTATGACCGAGCATCGCAGCAACATGCAATGCCGTTTCCTCAATTCCCATGACAAGAATCTCCGATTGCTCTCGAGCCGCTTCCAACCCTGGATCGGAAAAGCAGGCGAGGATCACTGCATTGTAGCCTTCTTTATTGGCCTTGCGCACAAGCTCAAGCATCGGTGGCACGGCTTGGGCGATGTTACTCGCTGACTGGATGGCCGCAGGCGCTCCCACTGTGCGGACAACCGTAAGCTCGGTGTCTGATCGCTTGACACGCTCAAGCACCCCGCGAATCGAGGCTGTCATCTCCTGCGAGCTGTTGGGATTGATCACCATGATTCTCATGATGGTTGACTCCTTTTAGTAAGTGTACACCCGGTATGGAATGCGTTCTCATTAAGGGTGAAATACTTCTGCGGAATCCTGCTTAGGATAACGCTTTCCCAGGTCTTCCTTGGAACATCAAGTAGGGTAGAAAATGCGCCTAGCATCACCACGTTGGCTACTTTCAGGTTACCCAACCGCTCCGCTTCGGCACTCGCATCGATGAAATAGACTTTCCCCGCAACGCTTTGGAGTACCTTCACAACCTCTTCACGCGTTGGATAAACCTCATCTCCACCGCTAACTGTGATCGGAGGCATCGCCTTCGTGTTGCACAATACAATGCTTTTGGGATGCAGAAACTCTACTCCACGCATGGCCTCCAACGGCTCAAACGCCAGTAGGTAATCCATGTCTCCTTTTCTCACTACCGGGGAAGCCACCTTCTCTCCCCACCGCACATGACTGAGGACGCTTCCTCCTCGAACAGCAAGCCCGAGAACATCAGATTTTTTCACGTCGTAGCCAGCCTCCATTCCAACCTCGGCAAGAATATCACTTGCTAGAAGCGTTCCCTGCCCTCCTACGCCAGCCACTAGAAAGCTGATATTCTTCATCTGTCCCCCTGGCTTTCTCTGTCCTTGGATATCTGGATAGCCTCAACGGGGCATACCTGACGGCAGATATCACACCCCACGCAAAGCCCGGGATCGATCTCAGCCTTTGGCTTACCCGTCTTCTCATCCACCTTGTCGGCCTTGAGAATTGCCGGGCATCCCAACTTAAGGCAGGCGCCACAAGCAATACACTTGTCTGGATTTACCATGTAAGAGGGCTTAGGCGTACGGTCAAGCTGCGCGCACAATCCTTCGGTAATCAACACAGAAGGCCCGTCGTAAGCCAGGCACTCCTTCAAACCGCTCTCTACCTCGTCAATATCAAAGGCGTTCACTGTTAGCACCTTTTCTACTCCCATCGCACGCACAAGTGGTTCAAATTCAACGTGCGGGGCATCCTTCCCCTGGAGCGTCCAATCCGTACCTGGGTTATCCTGATGTCCTGTCATCGCCGTTGAGCCATTGTCCATGATGATCACAACACCACGGCTCTGGTTGTGTACCATGTTCAGCAACGCAGGCATCCCGGAATGAAAGAAAGTGGAGTCACCAATCGTTGCCACTGCGTGCTCCGGAACACCAGCAATCGACATACCGTGCAGCACACCAACACTTGCTCCCATGCACCCCATCGTGTGTTGTGCATTGAACGGTGGCAAACAACCAAGGTTGTAGCACCCGATATCACCAGCGACCGGCATCTTCATTTTGTTTAGCCAATAATAGGTGGAACGATGAGGGCAACCGGCACATAGGACGGGTGTCCGCGCGGGAAGCTCGGTCGGAACGGTCACACTATCGGTCATTCCCTTGACTTCATCAATCAACCCACTCTCTAGCGCAAGCTGGGCCAGCGTATCTGGAAGCAACTCATCATACGGAGGAAAGATCTCCTTACCAATTACATTGATCCCCATTGCTCTGATCTGTTCTTCCAGAAATGGATCAAGCTCCTCGATCACTATCAATTTTCCTACGCTGTCAGCAAAGGATCGGATCAGCTCCTCGGGAAGGGGAAAGGTCATTCCAAGCTTGAGAAAGGACGCTTGCGGGAAAACTTCCCGTGCATACGCATAAGTAACACCACTTGCAATGATTCCAAGTGAATGTTCAGCCCATTCTACATGATTGAATGGGGCATCCTCGGCATACCTCGCCAGATTAACTAAACGCTGTTCCACAACCGGGTGCCGCTTCTTGGCCCACATCGCCGTACAAACATACTTCTCTTGATTGCGAACGAACGGCCCTACTTCTTGGGGTACTGAAGGCCTTTCTCCCTCGAGGACAATGCTTTTGGAGTGAGAGACGCGCATAGTAGTGCGAATAAGAACAGGTGTGTCAAATTTCTCCGACAATCCGATCCCCAAGACTACAAAGTCCTTCGCTTCCTGGCTATCTGCCGGTTCCAGCAGTGGGATCTTGGCAAGCTTAGCGTACCATCGGTTGTCTTGCTCGTTCTGAGAACTGAACATACCTGGGTCGTCAGCGGTGATTACGACTAACCCCGCTTCAATACCGGTGTAAACGGTATACAGTAGGGCATCTGATAAGACGTTCATCCCTACCTGCTTGGCAGTAACCATAGTCCGGCGCCCGGAATACGCAGCACCCGCTGCAACATCCATGGCCACCTTCTCATTTGTCGACCATTCTGCGTATATTTCGTCCTTGTATTTTTTGGCGATGCTTGCAAGGATCTCGGAGCTGGGTGTGCCAGGATAACCAGTGGCAATTTGGACCCCTGCCTCGTACGCGCCCCGAGCAATGGCCTCATTGCCTGATAGTAACACTTTGTTCATTTTCTTATCCTCCCGACTTCTCACTTCCTAAGTATCATCAGTTCCCATTTCGATCAATGCATCTACCGCTACAACTCCCTGCCCTGTGGGAAGGACAAGCAAAGGGTTGATATCAAGCGCATGAATTCGATGCCCCCAGTGGGTTGCCAGCTGTCCGATCTGGACAAGTACATCAACTAGCGCCAATTCGTCTCCTGCTGGCTTTCCGCGAAATCCCTGGAGCAGACGGCTTGCTCTGCTTTGGTTGATCATCTCAAGTGCTTCGTCGCGCGAGAGTGGTGGAATGCCTAAAGTGCGGTCCTTATATAGTTCAACCGCTGTTCCACCCAAACCAAAAAGAACAACGGGGCCAAAGTCGGCATCCTTGGAGATTCCTACGATCACTTCCGTAACCGGGTCTGTGATCATCTCCTGCACAAGAACCCCCATGATCTTAGCATTTGGCATATATTCCTCCGCGTTCTCCATCACTTGTCGGTAGGCATCGCGAACGGCTGTCTCATGGTCAATGTTTAGCTTAACGGTACCAGCTTCTGTCTTATGGGGGATTTCAGGAGAAATCAGCTTAACGACCACTGGTCCTCCAATTTCCCGAAACGCATCGATAGCTTCTTGTACGGTATGACACAGCACTTCGCGCGAGCAAGGAATGCTATATTCTGACAACACCTTCTTCGCTTCGTATTCCACAAGCATACCTGTACCTCGTTCAAGGTAGATAGCTCCTCTGCGCTCTCTGCTCTTCACTTGTGTGAACGCATCATTCTGTAGGAACTTCGCATAATTAACCACATGGTGAACGGCACACAATCCTTCTCTTGTACCTTGAAGGAGAGGTACGCCACCCTTCTCGAAGATCTCGCGAAGCCCAGGATGAAGTCCTCCTGAGAGGTTACTTATTGCCATGATGGGCTTTCCGCTCTTTTCGGCCACATCCGCCGCGGCTTCAGCAACAACGCTATACTGCTCCACTTGCCCCGGCGCCAGTCCTTCTGGGGCATCCTGTGACACTACCACTATATCGATATCCTCCTCTCCAGCTGCTGCTGCCATGCTAGGAGGATAGGTTTCGTCGATTTTTCCGCTTCCCCAAGCATCCAGCGGATTGGAGACCTTTGCGTAAGGCGGGAGCACCTGTTGAAAGGCTTCTTCTGCTTTTGCCGACCAATTCGGGAATGTCAAGTCCAGCCCCGCGGTCAGATCGCCCACAAGCCCAATCTCGCCACCAGAGACGGTGATCATCCCTACTCTGTTCCCTGATGGAAGATTCCCGTTTAGTGCTACCAGCGCTGCTGCCGTCTCCAACATTTCATCCAGGTCATTCACACGAATGACTCCATACTTCTTGAACACTGCTTCATAGACTGCATCAGAGCCAGTTAGCGCTCCAGTGTGTGTTATGGCGGCCCGCTGTGCCATCTCGGAGCAGCCCACCTTAAGCACGATAATCGGCTTTCCCACCTGACGTGCGCGGCATGCCACTTCTATGAACTGCCGGGGCTTGCGAAATTGCTCAATAAAGGCAACAATGATTTCTGTATCTGGGTCGTTAACCATGTAAGAGATGTAGTCAGTGCTATCGAGTACTGCTTCGTTACCGCTCGATACAAGAAGGCTGTATCCAAGACCGCGATCGCTGTTTGCCAGTGCTAAGCAAATCGAGCCGCTTTGAACTACTGCACCGATCTTTCCCGCGCACAGCAAAGGCGAGACTGGAGCGCTGTACGCCGCTACACCCGCAACTGGGTTCAATAATCCCACACAATTAGGACCACAAAACGCGATCTGATTCTGACGACAGAAATGTTCAAGCTTCTGCTGGAGGGCGTTTCCCTCCGGTCCGGCTTCAGCAAAACCACTGGCAAACGCCCACGCGGCTCGCACTCCTATGGTTGCTGCTTCTTGCAGTACTGGCAGGATGGCGTTACGACCAAGAAGGATAGCAACCATCTCCACGGACTTGCCTGCCCCGGCAACATTGCGCAAAGAAGGATAGCACACCCGGCTGGCTACCTTTCTATACTTGGGGTTAACAGGATATATGTCGCCTTTGTACTCAAGCTGCTCGAGGTTTTCCAATACCTGACGACCAGGCCCAGGGCGCTCGGATGCCCCTACCACAGCAATCGACTTCGGGGCAAGCAAGCTTCTTAGATCCATCTTATGATGCAGGTTTCCCATGTTTTACGACCATACTGGAGTGCGCCACTCTGGATAGTGCGTATCAATTCCCCTTACGATCTCTCCATATGCCTTCCGTATCGCTCGACCGATCGGCCCAGCCTTGCCATCTCCAACGGGTAATCGGTCAACCGACGCTACGGGCATGATTTCCCACCCCGTACCAATGAAGAAAAGCTCATCGCAAATGTACAATTCCGTACGATCAATTACTCTTTCTTCAAATGATATATCCAGTACTTCTGTAACGATCCTCCCTACCGTGTCCCGCGTTACGCTCTCCAGGATGCTGCTAGTAATTGGAGGAGTGACAACCTTGCCATCACGAACGATAGCCAGACAGGCACCTGGTCCCTCTGTTACCTTCCCCTGGCCATCCAGAAGGATAGGCCAATCATATCCATTGACATTAGCCTCCATCGCAGCCAGTCGGCCATTGTGATAGTTGGAGAAGCATTTCAGCCGCGCGGGAAGAACGTTGTCGGCAATGCGCATCCAGGAACTCACACAAACGTCGATTGCGTGATCTGGATCACGATAGGAAGTAAACGGCCAGGAATCAATAATCAGTTCTGTCTCTTTCCCGGGCACAGCTTGTAGGAGTTCGCGTACGATGCCCTTTTGAAAGATATATGGCCGAATGTATACGTCTCGCCGGTACTCATTCACCCGCAAGAGCTCTAGGACAGCATGGCAAAGATCATCCACAGAGTAAACAAACCCATAACGCACCATCTTGATCGAGTTGAGAAACCGCTCCATGTGATCCTGAAGACGAAATACATATAGCTGTTCATCGGTCTCATTCCAATATGCCTTGATCCCCTCAAAAATCCCAGCAACTGAAGCATGTCCTACTGAGTTGACATGAATCGTTGCCTCCTCCCAAGGTATAATCTTGCCATTCCGCCAGATGAACGTCGCCATTTCCTCACTGTATATTGCCATAATTATAAAGCCTCCTTGATTTTCCTCTTTCCTTCCGGATGCTCGGCGAACTACTAGACAACAATACTCCCCCCTAACCTACTAATTCCGTTATATGAAACCAAGTTCTACAACTTAAGGATAGTACCTTCGGATGCTGTTGTCAAGCGACTTCTTGAAGAATGGTTCAAAGATACTTTCTTAACCTTCGTTGTCAAGATCGCCCTTGGTTGCTATCCTGTGGCAAGAGGAGGAATGCAGAAATGAAACGAATCGGAATTTTGGGAGGCGTAAGTGCGCAATCTACAGTGAGTTACTACCTGACAATCACCCAGGAGTACATTAAGCGTCACAATAACATGGCATATCCGGAAATCATTATCTACAGCGTTCTCTTTCAGGATTATCTAGATTGGCAGAATGCAGGACGTTGGGATATTACGTCAGATCACATAGTTGAGGTTTTGTCCGCGCTAGCTCGAGCCGGAGCAGAAGTGGGACTCATTGCCACAAATACTCTCCATCGGGTATTTGATGACGTGATCACCCGCTCACCTATCCCGCTTATTAGTATCATAGATACTACAGCCCAGGCAATACGAGCTGCGGGCCTGTCCACGGTAGGACTACTGGGGACCCAATTCACTATGGAAGAACATTTCTATCAACGTGGGCTGGCACGCTCTGGAATCACCACTATTGTCCCCCAATCGGGCGAGGAGCGCGCCCAGGTTCACCAAATCATCGTTCAAAAACTCGTTCGCGGGATTATTGATGAGGAATCACGAATGACTGTAGTGGCTATTGCAAAGCGACTACTTGATCGTGGTGCTGAAGGGGTAATTCTGGGCTGCACGGAGCTTCCCTTGCTCATCAGTAAGGATGACTTAAGCGAACCCCTGTTTGATACCGCACGGATTCATGCCCTTGCCGCACTAGATGCGTCTGAAGAAGAGTCATAGTCAAACCTGCAAGATGTGCGATTTGCGCTGATATTCCTGTCTTAAAGGAGAGTATATATGAAGAACGAGACACCTAATAGTAGTTCAATAATCACGTGGTTCTACTATCGGAGCCTTGCAAAGGCAGCCACTTTCTACAAGAAGATTCTCGGATTCACGCTGGTACAAGATCAAGGTTGGGCTAAGATCTATCGAGTGAAAGACGGCGCATTTGTAGGAATTGTCGATGAACAAAAAGGCTTCTGTCATGCACAGGACGAGAGCGCCGTCTTACTTACGTTGGTCGTTCAAGATGTGAATGAGTGGTATCAGTACTTGAAAGGCGAGGGCGTCAATATATTGACACAAATAGAAGAAAAGAAAGACATACAGATCCGCTGCTTCTTTCTCAAAGACCCCGGTGGTTACGCACTTGAGATCCAGCAGTTCTTAGATCCAGGAACCGCGCTTGTTTTCAACGCTGAGTGACCCCTCAATCTTGCTCTAGCTACTTGTTGTCTCAACGAAGGCCGGAATCGCAAAGTACTGCGCGATGGCCTAGGTGTTGTTCACCATGGCGACAGACAGGATCCCCACATTACGGGAAAACAGGGACAGGGGAGCGGAGGTGCAAGGGAGCGAGGGAGCAAGGGAGCAGGAGCGGAGAGGCGATTGCGGAATGCGAAATGGGAAGCTCGTAACGTCGGAACCTGCGCCCGTCATTCCGGCGAACCCCGGATCGGGGTCCGGGGCAGGCCCTGGTGAAGTAGAAAATCAGGGCCACTTCACAGGGCAGGCGCCGGAATCCAGTCACAGTCAAATAATGGTTGTATGCAAATCCTGCCAATCTTCTGGATGCCCCCGTATCAAGTACGGGGCAGGCTTATCAAGTCCGGCATGACAGTATACATTCGTCATGAAAGGCAACGTCGCAGGCCCCAGTGCAATAGGATTGCACGGGGCAAGTAAGCTACTCGGGGGGTGTAGTACATCCCTAAACTAATTACTACACCCCCCAAGCTACACAAGCTTTCAGCTATCAGCAGTCAGCGCTCAGCTTTCAGTTCGAGCTTCCTTGCTTAACCAATCAACTGCCTATGTAACCTTCTGCCTTTCCCATTCAACCATTTAACTATTTCCCCATTTAACTGCTTCACCGCTTCTTTTTCTTTCCTGTTTTCGACTCCAGACTCGTGACTGTCGACTGCAGACTCGCTTTTCAACTCAACGAACCCAAGGAACTCAACTGACTATCTTTTCAGTCTTTCTCTGGGTCGGCTTACCTTGACTGCGAGGAATCAGTTATCATTAACTAGACTGTAAGGGAGACAAAATGCTTGCAAGCTTTCTTGTTCTTCTGTTCTTGTGGCTAGCGATCGGACGGAACACTGACCCGTGGGCAATTGCCATCGGTATTGTGACAGCAGTTGTAGTTCTCTTACTGCAAAGGCGCCTGTTCCCCAGTATAAGCCTCTTTCCTCTGCGCTTGCTATGCCCAGTCCATTACTTAGTTCACTTTCTTCTCACCCTCTGCATCCGCTTTGTGACATCAACCATCCATACGAGCCGTTTAGTCATCCTGGGAGGAGAAGAAGGACAGATTATTGCCTTGCCAATCGAGATAGATGATTCATTTGCTAGATTTATTCTTCTAAACTCAATTACTCTTACACCATCTACAATCTCACTTCTCTTGGAGGGAGACCTTCTCTACATTCATTGGCTACGGAAGAAAGGGAGCGCTGGAGACTGGCAGGTGATCAAGAAATCGCTTGAAAAAAGCCTTTCTTCTCTTTACATGAGGAGGACAGATGGTCGCCGCTGAGATCGTCTTGCTGCTTTCTTTCGCTGCCGTTCTCTATCGATTCTTCCGTGGGCCAACGCAATGGGATCGCCTGCTGGCTTACAACTCGGCCTCGAACCGAGTGATCGTTATCCTTGCTATTGTGGCAATTCTCACCGAGCAAGACATATACCTTGATGTAGCAATTGTCTATGCTGCTCTAAGTTTTCTTGGATTGGTAATTCTCGCTCGCTTCACAGAAAGAGGAGAAGGATACAGATGATTTCCTTTAGCATTATGTGCCTGGGGCTCTTGTTTGTAGTGATAGGCTCAGTTGGAATAATTCGCTTTGGCGATATTTACTCTCGCCTGCAGGCAAGCGGTGTATCAGATAATGCAGGCCTTGGGCTCATCCTTATCGGGCTTATCGTGCGCGGTGGTTTAGAAATGCACGATTTGGCACTTGTTATCCTATTATTCCTTCTTCTTCTCACAAACCCAATCGTTACCCACTGTATCGCAAGAAGTGCCTTTATCCAACGACATACCGGGGTAGAGGAGGAAGAATGATAGTTCTACTGGTTCTCCTCTCCTTGCTTCCGGTACTTGCTGCCTTCGCCCTAAGCCGACGGAGGCGCTTCACTGCGATTGTCGGGATGGGGTTGTTCAGTCTGATCCTTTCAGCCGTATATCTCCTTTTGCATGCACCGGATGTAGCTGTTACCGAAGCAGCAATCAATGCCGCACTCATAACTTTCATCTACATTATTGCCATCCGCAAAACAGGGAGGCTAGTAGTAGTGAGCGACGAAATCCCTGGCCTCCTTCACCGTGAAGGGGAACAGATTTCGGGGCTTGAACAGGAGATCCTCTCTGGCTTTGCCAGGCAACTTGGCCTTGAGCTAGTAATCCGTTTTCTTCCTGTCGAGCAGATACCAAGAGCACTACAGCAAGGGGAAGCAGACATTGGAGCGGGAGGAATCATCTCAGAGATTGACGACAGCAGAGTACTCAAGACCCAAGGATATCTTCCTACCGCTCTATACTATCTCTCAAGACAAACGAAACCTCATCTCAAACAAGAAGAATCAGCAATTACCGGCTTTTTCTCCGACCTTAGGGAAGAGTTTCAAGCAGGCAAGACCCAAGCGTGCACCCTAGACTTAGCAAGGTTTGTCGCGCTCTCTCGCTCAGATTTGTCCCCCTACACAGTGAGGCGACTTGATGGTCTATTTTCCTATATCTTCCTTATTGCCCCTGCTCGAGAACGGCTCCATCATCAATTTGTCTCCTATCTCGGCAAGCTAGAGGAAGGCGGAGAACTAGAAAAGCTAACAAGGAGATATTTCTCGTGAGATATAGACGTATTGGGCTTATCGTTTACGCAACCATTCTGGTCTGTTGTTTCTGTGGTTTGGTGATCGCATTCTTCTCTTACCAGGAACCAACAAGAGAGCTTGGAGCGATCTATCTCTCTCGGGCGCCAAGTGAAACCGGCGCGGCGAATATCGTAAGTGCGATCTATCTCAATTACCGTCTCTATGATACCTTGTTTGAAATCCTGATCTTCTCTGTTGCAGTCCTTGGGGTTCGTTTCTACCTATCAGACTACAGAGAAATCGTGGAAAAGATTCCAGAGTCACAAATTGTGCGCACTTCGGCAGACCTCTTCTTCCCTCCAATCTTTCTCATCGGGATCTACCTTACTTTATCTGGACATCTCTCCCCTGGCGGAGGATTCAGTGGCGGTGTCGTCGCTGGGACAGCCTTACTGCTGTGTGCTGTTGCTCTCGGAGCAAATACGGTAGGAAAGAGATTCCATGAGCCAGTCCTCAGATGGCTCGAATGGGGAGTGCTCCTCGTAGTGCTCAGCCTTCCCCTTCTTCCCATTGTTGTTGGCCGACTTCCTTTTACAGAATTATTGCCCCCCGGAACGATGGGAAAGGTAATAAGCGGAGGCTCCATACCAATCTATAATCTCTTGATCGGAATCAAGGTATTCATTGGCACCTGGGTGATTATCCACTACTTCATGCGCCATCGGGGGGAGGTCTGATGTTAATGATAGCTGGGGTCATTGTTTCGGTGATTCTATTTGGTATCGGTCTTCTCGGAATGATCTTTCGTCGCGACCTTATCATTAAGCTCCTCTCTCTTGGTTTAGTAAACGGAAGTGTAATGCTGTGCCTGGTTTCACTTGGCTCTCGAGCAAACGGAATTGCCCCAATCATCCGCGGACCAGAGAATGCTGGTTATGTCAATCCACTACCACAGGCACTTGTACTGTCCGCTATTGTCATCAACTTTGCTATCCTAGCCTTGGCGCTTGTGTTCGTTATGCTACTTGTAGAACACTATCACAGCACTGATTCACAGCGAATCGAGCACGAAATCAAGCGGGAGAGAGAATTGTGACCATTATCGTTCTTCTCCCACTATTGCACTTTGTGTTTGCTGTCCTCTGTCTCTCATGGCAACGTGGAACTCGTGGGATCATCCTTGCCGCATTACTTATCGATACAATTCTCCTAGGGGTACTGTTTGCGGTACTTGATCAGGCTGGATCCATCTCCATTACACTTGGCGGGTGGGGGAGAAATGTAGGAATTGAACTTGTCGCTGACCGTACCAGCTTGGTCTTTGGCTTTCTTACCCTTTTTCTTGAAGGGAGCATTCTCCTTTACTTATGGCGAGAGCATCTTCAACCTTACTTTTTCATGCTGCTTCACCTTCTTCTTGGCGCTGTCTTTTCAGTTCTGTTTGCGCAAGATCTGTTCAACATTTATGTGATCATGGAGCTTCTTACCCTTGTTAGCTTCCTACTCGTGGGCTATGGAAAGCGCCCTCAGCAAATCTGGGCAAGCCTGAAATACCTTTTTCTCGCCTCTCTAGGAATGGGTATCTATCTACTTGGTGTAGCAGTTGTCTATTACCATGCCGGAACCATGAACCTTGGGCTTATCGCCACCCAGCTCACTGAACAGCAAGACACCACATGGGTACTTCTTGCTTCCTCATTGCTGGTCACAGGAATAGCCGTAAAGGCCGGAATCTTTGTTTTCTCATTGTGGTTACCGGCAGCACATGCCAGCGCTTCTCCAGCAGTATCAGCCCTACTATCGGGGCTAGTGATCAAAATGGGGGTTGTAGTGCTACTCAAGCTAGCTGCAATTTTTCCCCTGTCGGGCTCGCTGCTCGTTCTCGGATCACTAACCGGTATCCTAGGAATCATCTATGCCATAACTACCTATGAACTGAAATACATGCTAGCATTCTGTACCCTATCTCAAATTGGATACCTGTTGATCGGCATTGGTACAGGCTCCAAAGTCGCTCTTTCAGGAACCCTTTGCTATGCTTTTGCCCATGGCTTATTCAAGGGCCTTTTGTTCCTCGCCGCCGGATCAGCCATTCAAGCGACAGGAAAGAAAGATATTCGTGAATTGATTATGGAAAGATCAAATATCTCCTTAATAACGCGCGCAGCCCTTCTTATTGGGACACTGGGAATCATCGGCCTTCCTCCATTTGCTGGGTTCTGTGGAAAAGCGCTCCTCAATGCGGGAACGCAATCATATGTAACGCAAATAGTTCTTGCTCTGTTGTCTTTTGGAACCGTGGTCTCTTTTGCCAGACTCATCCCTCTCTTTCGATTTGAAGGCGGCGGCTATCTGCCTCGTACAAAGAGTCTATCTTTTCTTATTCTGGCCCTACCAATAGTGCTATTCTTTCCCCTGACTCATCTTTTCGTTCCTGCCTGGCAATGGCAAACAAGCTTAAATATCTCCGTATTCATAAAGAACTTGGTCGTCATCGGCATGGGAATTCTCTTAGCCCGGCCAATTGCCAATCACTTCCCTCATTTGGAGAAACGGTTTTTCCGGCTAGAAGAAGCGGCAGTCGTTATTCTTTCTGGCTTTTTCCTTGTGTTCTTACTCCTACTCTTTGCCTAGTTCTTTGATCTTCTCATGTTACCATTCTAAAATAAGAGAAAGATCAGAGGGGGCAAAGCATGGGAAAACAAGAAGTACTTGATAGCACTCTAAAACAGATAAAGAAAGTCTATGGTGAAGGGGCAATTATGTGGCTTGGCGACGGAGCACAGGTATTGCAGGTGGAAACAATCCCTACTGGGTCTCTTGCACTTGACATTGCAATTGGTGTTGGTGGTGTACCACGTGGAAGAGTTGCTGAGATCTTCGGCTCGGAATCAAGTGGGAAAACAACGCTTGCTCTACACATAATTGCAGAAGCCCAGAAAAGAGGAGGAATAGCAGCATTTGTTGACGCGGAACACGCCCTTGACCCAACTTATACACGCGCATTAGGAGTGGACCTTGACCACATGCTCCTTGCACAGCCAAACTCAGGAGAACAAGGGCTCGAGATTACCGAACAACTCACACGCAGTGGAGCAATTGACATTATCGTAGTTGATTCTGTAGCTGCACTTGTTCCCATCGCTGAGATCGAAGGACAGATGGGTGATTCACAGGTGGGACTGCAAGCACGATTGATGAGTCAAGCGATGCGCAAGCTCTCAGGCGCAATCTCTCAGTCAAGAACAATCGTTGTCTTTACAAACCAGCTTCGTTCACTAATCAGTGGATCGCGCTTTGGTCCTTCAACCACTACTTCAGGAGGACGTGCCCTCAAGTTCTATGCCTCCCTACGACTGAGCTTATGGCCATCTAGCAGAATCGAAGAAGGTTCATCGGAAATTGGAAGAACTATCAACGTGCGCGTGGTGAAAAACAAGGTCGCTCCACCATTCAAGGAAGCAACCTTTGACATCATCTACGGCAAGGGAATCGTGCGCTCACGCGATCTATTACATACAGCGGAATCACTTGAACTCGTTGCGCGTAGTGGCTCCTGGTACTCCTTTGGCGACACACGCCTTGGCCAGGGTATCGGGAACAGCGCTCGTGCGTTAGAAGAAGACCCACAACTTGCCAATGAGATTGAAACAGCTATTCGAGACAAAGCCGGTTTTCCCAGCACCCCCACAGGGGAGGTTGCAGACGCTGACTAACCCTTGGCAGAGCTTGATTCGCCTACTTCGCTATCGGCCACGTAGCATAGCGGAGTCCCGGAAAAGGCTACAATCGCAGGGATTCTCCGATGAGGCGATTGAAGAAACACTGCAACGGGCTGAGACAGCGAATTTGTTAAATGATCGCTTGTTTGCCCGGTTGTGGGTGCAAGACAGGCTTTTGAATCATCCCCTTTCGCAACAAGCTATCAAGCGAGAACTCCTCGAAAAGGGAATCGCTAAAGAGACAGTTACGCAAGTAGTGGAAGAACTCTACCCCCCTGAGAAAGAGCGACGGCTTGCCCTAGAACTGGCTCAGAAACGTTTCGAGCGCTATCATGAGTTAGATGAGAAACGGCGTACCCGCCGGATGATGTCTTACCTTACCCGGCGCGGTTTTTCCTTTTCCCTTGCGCGTAAGATAGTTCGTTCCTTGGAAGTTCAGTACAATAATGACTAAGAGTATTTCTGTTTCGTTAGGGTGAACTGATGACTAAGATACGAGTTGGCACAGGAATAGATTTTCACAGATTGGTCAAAGGAAGACCGCTCATCATTGGTGGAGTAAGCATTCCGTATTCCAAAGGACTTGTTGGACATTCTGATGCCGATGTCCTTACCCATTCCATCTGTGATGCACTTCTCGGCGCGGCTGGGCTGGGTGATATTGGAACGCACTTTCCCGACTCCGACGAGCGCTATCATGGAATCGACAGTCTAAAGCTACTCAAACAGGTAACCACAATCCTTGCTAAGGCAGGGTACCATACTGTGAATGCTGATTGTTCGCTCATCGCGCAAGAGCCAAAGCTAACCCCCTATTTCCCTGAAATGAAAAGACAGCTGGGGAATGTGATTCACCTCTCATCTGAATGTATCGGCCTCAAGGCGACAACAAGTGAGGGAATGGGGGCACTTGGCCATGGAGAAGGAATCGCCGCAACTTGTGTGTGCCTTATCGAAAAAGCTTGAGGATATCCTGATAAGTAACAAGGAGCATCAGCGCAATCAGAACGAGGAAACCAATCGCGTGAATCATCCCTTCCCGCTCGGGTGGGATCGGTCTTCGCCGAATGGCTTCGTACAAGGCAAAGGCAGCGCGACTCCCGTCAAGAGCAGGGAACGGAACCAAATTGAGCAGCCCCAGGCTCAAGCTCAAGTAGGCGAAAAGCTGTAGAAAGACACTTGCCCCTTGTTTTGCCCAATCCGTAAGCATGCGCGCAATCCCGATCGGGCCAGCCACTGTCTCGCTCACAGCAATCTGTCCAGCGATGATACCGTGGATCCAGTCAATCATTAACCGCACGTAATTTGCAAACTCTCCTGCGCCGATGATAATCCCCTTGGCGAAATCAGGGCGACGGTAGGTGGTCCCAAGATCGGCAAGTGTTATTCCTGAGAAGACCCGATCAAGCTCCAATCCGCCTGTCTGTATAACACATATTTCTTCCACGCCCATACGAAGGATGCTGACCTCAACTGACTCAGCCGGGAGATGCTCGTTCATCCGCAGAAGGAGATCGATGCCTGTTCCTGTGGGCACCTCCCCCACCGAAACAATCGTGTCTCCCGCTCTCAACCCAGAGGCAAGGAGCACCGATGATGGATCAAGGGCGGTTAATGTATTCATGTAAGTAATCGGGCTCGGATAGATCCCCATGAGGTAGCGCCCTTCTTTCTCATCGAACTCGGGGGTCATCGTGAAGCCAAGATGACTGCCATCTCGTTCAACCAGCACCTCGATTGGCGCACCTTCGCATCCCTGAACCGCGCGGTCCAAGTCCTCGACCGTATAAGTTGGGACTCCTGCAATGGAAATGATCCGATCGCCGGGAATGAGCTTAACCTCGGCTGGCTTGCCGGGAATCAGGGCAGCTACCTGCAGCAGCGGAACCCCAAACATCCACAGCGCGAAAACAAGAACGAGGAGAGTCATCAATAGGTTAGCAGCTGGACCGGCCAGGCTGATCAAGATACGAACAAACGGTGGCCTGTTGTAAAGAAGGCGCCTCTCGGGAATCTCGGGATCTGTCTCCTCGCGATCTTCTCCGGCCATTCGTACATAGCCGCCAAACGGAAGCGCACGAACTGAGTAGAGTGTCTCGCCAATCCTAAGTGAGGCAAGTTTTGGACCAAACCCGATGGCAAACTCTTTAACGTACACTCCGGTGAGCTTAGCTACTAGAAAGTGCCCACCTTCATGTACCCCAACTAACACAAGAATCGTTCCAACAAGAAGCAGAAATGTGATCATTTAAGCCTTTCTACCCGCATAATCAAGACCTTGTCCGTTTCTGAACTGACTCGTGCCGCATTAGATAAGCGTACCCCTACCACCCACAGAATCTTCTCCTTATCACACAAGAGTGGCAATCTACTACGTTCATAGAACGGAATGTGTTCATCAATTAAGAAATTCTTAAGTTTCTTCTCCTCTTTCATCCCAAATGGACAGAACCGATCGCCAGGCCGACGGCTGCGAAGATAAAGAGGGAAACGCACACACGCAGCATCAGCCACCTCTACTGTTTGATCGGTTGACGATACTTGAGCCTCATCCCTCCGTTCAATGGATAACGTCACACTGATCTCAAGAGAAGGAAGCTCCGTCTTTCCAAGCTCCAGCGGAAACTCATATGCCGGCAGCATTTTCGGAGGTTGTGTGCTGAGGGATAACTCATCACCCTGAACCCGCGCGTTGATTCCGGGAAGGTTCACTTCTCCATGAGCATGAGAAGAAGAAACAAGCCGGCAGAGAGACTCGATATGAGATCTTTCGATGTCCTGCAAGTCCCCACGCAGAGAAGCGATCCCACGCCGGACAAGCAGAGCGCGAATTGAGGGGGAAAATCCGGCAAGTTCACTCCGGAAAAACGTTAGCTCCCCCTCTTTCTCCGAGATGAGAACTTCTTTCCAGGGGCGATCAAGAAGCATTCCAAGGGCTTCCTGTTCCTCCAGAATAAGATCGGCGGTTCGTCCTAACGCAGCAACGACACGTGGATTATGTTGCTCCAGTAAGGGAAGAACCTCGCAGCGAATCCAATTCCGCGAATACGTTGTATCCTTGTTTGTTCTATCTTCACGCCATGCCAAGCCTCTATCACGCGCAAAGGTCAATACCTCCTCTCGCGATGCATTAATCAATGGACGGATATAAGGCTTGTTCGCCGGGCGTATCCCCTGTAACCCGGTTGGGCCAGCACCACGAATCAGGTTGAATAGCAGCGTTTCTACACGGTCGTTTCGTGTATGCCCAAGCGCAATGACCCGGGCACCAACTACACGCGCAGTCTTCGCAAGAAAGCGCTGTCGCACCATTCGCCCTGCTTCTTCTATTCCCACCCCTTTTTCTTCACTTACGGCACGAACATCGATCAATGCGCTTTCTACTCTGATCTTCTTCTTTCTTCCCAAAGAGGCAACAAATTGCGCATCCGCTTCTGCTTCAATGCCACGCAAGTCATGATTAAGATGCGCAATGACAAGCTCAAGTCTGTTCTCCTGTGTCAACAGACAGAGAATCTCAAGGAGGACAACTGAGTCTGCGCCTCCGGAGACAGCAACAAGGATCTTGTCCCCTGGCTTGATCAAGTCATACCGCTCTATGGTCGCCCTTACCCTAGATAGCAACATGAACCAATTGTGGGGGCAAATCTCTGACAAATCAATGCCTGCCCTGTGAAATCTTGTTCTACTTTGTATTTAACAGGGCCTGCCCCGTACTTGATACGGGGGCATCCAGAGGATTGGCAGGATTTGTATACAACCATTATTTGACTGGATTCCGGCCTGCGCCGGAATGACGATGCATGCTGGATTCCCGGGCCCTGCCCTGGACCCCGATCCGGGGTTCGCCGGAATGACGGACACCCCAGTGGAGTAGGACTCCACAGGGCAGGCAGGTTCCGATGCTACGAAAGCAATGCGATCTGCAGCTTGCTGTGGGGTTCTTTGCTCCACGGGGGGTTGGTCATTTGGATAGAAAACGTTATAACTATAGCATGAAACTATGTGTCAGCATTATGACCATCCTTCTGGCATTGTCTTCAGTAGCATTTTCCTATCCCAAACACGCCTTTCTCGATCTTCCTATTGCTGTCAGCCTAGGCAATCCCGGTCGTTCCTACATCCAAATCAGAGCGCCAAGAGAAGGTCCTACTCTTAGTATTGGACGAGCGGTTACGCCTTCGATTGACTTTGTAGTGCGTATCTCTGCGCAAGCGCCTTTCTCTCCACTGTTACATACAATGTTGCTGAAGGACCTTGGGCCATTAAGCATTGCTTTAGATGTTGACTACGATGGAGTCTGTGCAATGGTAGGCCTCTTCTTCGGGCCGGTGCGCATTGACTGGGGAAGAAGAATCGGCCATAAGGAAGAAAAATGGGCGGCGCTCACCCTTTCACTCGAACAGCGCCTTAGTGTCATTATCGGCTTGGAAGCAATGAAGAAAACCATCTCCTTCCTTGGTGGGCTCCGCCTATTCTCAACAGACGGCTCTTGGGGAGGATCCGCTCTGTTTCACCACCGACAGCTCGAACTTTCTTTTGGAGGCTACTTTTGATTCGCGCATTGGCCGTTTTCTTCTTAGCAATCCTTCTATTCACGTCAAACATCTTCGCCACATCATTGACAATTCTCTATACCAATGACATTCATTCCCGCCTTGAGCGCTTGGAAAGCCTTTCATCTCTAATCGCTCAAGAAAGGGCCAACAGTAACTCTGTATTGTTGTTTGACGTGGGGGATGCCTGGCATGACTTCCGTGTCCCGATCTATACGGTTTGGGGTGCAAGTAAGACCGCAACTTGGATGAATCAGATTGATTATGATGCAATGGCATTGGGAAACCATGACATGTACTGGGGGCCAGAAAGACTAGCCAGCCTTTCCGCAAGCCTAAATTTTCCGCTCTTGTGCGCTAATCTTCACAGCACTTTTTACACCACAGCACCGTTTTCCCCCTACACTTATATTTCAGTGGGTGATCTGCGAGTACTGGTGGTGGGACTAATCACCCCCGAGCTCCTCCCCTACCAAGACTTCCCCTGGCTCTATTATGCAAAGCCAGAAAGGGTCTTGAAAGACCTGTTGACACAAGATGGCAGTATGGCTAATCTTGTCATTGTTCTTGGGCACCTTTCAGTTGCAGAAGCAAGCAGAATTACTCAAGCCGTCCCCGGCATTGATGTGTTTCTCACTGGGCACTCTCATGAGATAACACCAGAGCCGGTCAAGGTTGGTCAGACCCTAGTATTGCAAGCTGGTGCATTCGGCCACTTTCTGGGAAGGCTGCAGCTTGAGATCAATCCAAGTACAGGAAGGATCACTTCAGCGGATAACACACTCTTGCCCACAGAGAAAAACCCCATTTCAGCCGAAGAGGGCTGGACACGTCTCCTGAAGGTGGCAGTACTCGTAGTAGGCCTGCTTTCCCTTCTCTTCTAGAACCGGTAGGATAGGGCAATCCCTTCCTGTATCAGCCCGATGGAGAATCCGCGTTCCTTAGCAACGGTGTAAGCGTCATATCCGCTATAGAGTGACCATACAAGGTGAACCAATCCGATGAGCGGATAGCCATAAAGGCCGGCCTCAAAAAGGAAAGGGGCAAGGTACACTCCGCCGACCCACAGGGCCACATCAACCCCAAAGTGGAGCACCGCTTTGCCCATCTCATCGTTCAACAGCTGGCCAAACCCAGGGATACAGAATGACGCAATCCCGGGGATCCAGGCATCGGTGTTTTCTTGAGCATTACCGGTTACTACGATTCCAACGAGTAAGATTGCTACCATTAATAAAATCAGCACACATTTTCTCATATCTCCCCCCCTTTTTTTTGATCGTATTGGAAGAACCTCTATTTTGCTACTTATTCAGCAGAAGTTCTCTTTTCTTACTCACTATTTACCTTTATCAAGATTTCATCGGGGATATCAAAGTTGGCAAAGACTTCCTGAACGTCCTCATTATCATCAAGCTCATTGATCAGCTTTATCACTTTCTCGGCAGCACGACCGTCAACCTTGGCAGTATTCTGAGGAACCATCGTTGCCTCAGTACGACTGGGGACAACGCCTGCCTTCTTAATCCCTTCGCCGAGAGCGGCAAGATCCGCCGGCTCACAGTAGATTTCAATAATATCCTCTTGGTCATCAAACTCTTCAGCGCCAAGTTCAATCAAAGACATAAGGAATTCATCTCGATCCAAATCTTGGGGCAATTGTTCAATCACAATCATCCCTCGCCTATTGAATAACCAGGATACACTGCCAACAGAAGCCAAGCTCCCACCGTGTTTCGTAAAAATATGGCGAATCGCAGCGGCAGCACGATTACGGTTATCGGTTACTACTCGCACCAACACGGCTACTCCTTCCGGCGCATATCCCTCATACGTAACCTCTTCGTAAGAAACACCATCAAGCTCTCCTGTCGCTCTCTTGATTGCTCGGTCGATGCTGTCCTTGGGAAGGTTTGCTGCGCGTGCCCGCTCCAGAGCTTGCGCCAGCCCCGAATTGTTTTCGGGGTCCGGGTCTCCATTCCTTGCTTGCAACGTGATTTCCTTAATCAACTTGCCGAACAATCCGGAGCGCTTCTTATCTTGCCGCTCCTTTCGATACCTAACATTCTGCCATTTGGAATGTCCTGACATACCTTCTCCCTTATTTACTCACTATTATTAGTCATCATAGCATTTTGTTGCCGTGCGATGCAAGCAGTTAAACTTCCGCCCCTAACACTCCAGCCAAGATTTATCTCTCGCCCGTTCGTTTCACTCACTCAAGCCGCCAAGATCGCAGAGGAAGACATGTTCTTTGTTAACAAATAAAACCATAATACGTAGATCGTCCGTAGCGTCGGGTCCAGCGCCCGACGCTACACAAGCAGAACCCTATTCTTGGTTTCCTCTGCGTTCTTTGCGCCTTTGCGAGAGGCCAAGCTTCTAAGGATGTTCAAATGGATGTAGCCGAACAAAATTGGGTAGATAGCTTCCAGGGCTTTCTAGTGCTTGTGTAAAGCCTCGCTTGAAACCAAGCCGTTCCATCTCTGAGAGGACCGCTGCGTACTCACTTTGGTAAAGTGTGCGCCCAAGATTGGGATGAGAAACCACCGACGGTGTGGGATGGTACTGTGACATCAAGGAAACATAAACGGTAGGAGATAGTTCCTGGGCAATGAATTGTAAGCATCGCTTGCTATTCTCGACATGCCCCGGAAGAACTAAATGCCGGATGATAAGCCCAGACCGGATCAAGCCATTCCAATCCAGCTCAACGTCCGCTCCGCACTGGCGGTACATCTCCTTGACCGCCGTTGTTGCTATCTCTGGATAATCCGGCGCATCAGAGTAACTTACGGCCAAGTCCTTATCCATGTACTTGAGATCGGGAAGATACACATCAATGATCCCCCGCAGGGAAACAAGTGTTTCTACCTTGTCATAAGCGTTGGTGTTCATAACATAAGTTGGGGATTTTTTTCTCTCTGCAAGAGCGGCAATGATAACTTTCATCTGAGGGATACAATGGGAGGGCGAGACAAAACCCACGATTGTAACACCACTATCCAGGATCAGTTCTATCTGTTCTATGACCTCATCAAGTTCTAGTACGTGTTCCCGAATCGGCCCATGATTACGGCTGATCTGATAATTCTGGCAGAAGATGCACTGCATATTACAGCGCGTAAAGAAGACATTACATATCCCATTTCTTCCACTTAGGATCGGCTCCTCGCCCATGTGAGCACAGATAGAACCAATGCTAAAACCAGTACCTGTTTGGCAGTAACCCAGCCTAGCTGAGCTGCGATCGACATGACACTCCCTCGGGCACACTGTGCAGTCTTGCAATTCTTGGAGTACTTCCTGCATCTTCTGCCGGATTTGGCTGCTCGACATAGCTTGCTTATGATACCAGATGTGCCAAGAGAATGTCCTGCCAGGGCAGCACTTCCTAAGAGGTGTACACTGTTCCTCTTTGGTAGTTGGTGGTATCATGAGGACCGCTACAAAATCCATACATATCTACTCAAATATGAAAGGGGAAAGGGATGATTCGTGGGATTATTTTCGATTTTGATGGCGTTATTCTGGATACAGAGACCCCAGTTTTTAGGTCTTGGCAAGAAGTCCTAGAACGCCGCGGCTACAACCTCTCCCTTACTACCTGGGCCAAATACATTGGTCTCTCTCCGGGCACATTTGATCCCTGTAGTCACCTGGAAGGGAAATTGTCAGGGACAGATGAGTGCGAACTGATTCACCAAGAACAAAAACAACGAGAAGCCCAACTCCTGAAGAACCAGCTTATACTCCCTAGCGTAGAAACGTATATTACTAGCGCAGCGCATTTAGGTCTAAGGCTAGGTATCGCCTCTAGTTCATCGCGAGATTGGGTAACAAATCACCTTGCACGCTTTGGTCTAGAAACGTTCTTTGACTGCATTCGATGTTCCGATGATGTTACGCATGCCAAACCTAATCCTGAACTATATGTTTCTGTCCTCAAAGGATTAGGCCTTCAAGCTGATGAAGTTGTCGCACTTGAGGATTCACCTAATGGCATACTGGCGGCAAAGCAGGCAAAGATCTTCTGTGTGGCAGTTCCAAACGCTATGACGCAAGAGCTACCACTAGATCGCGCAGATTTGATCCTTGGCTCGCTGGCAGACATCCCTCTAGAGGAACTGCTGGGAAAGATTAGTAACTTACCCAGCAGAGAATACCATAAGTGCTAGATAGAAACCCGTTAGTCTTCTTTGTGCGCTTCCATCTCCTCTATTTGCTTCTGTACATTCTTTAACATTGTCTGCAACTCCTCTGCTTGTGACTGAAGCGCAGCTAAGTCTGGCCCTGTTGTCTGCCCCGGTACAGGCGGATAATTGTTAGCATACGCCCATGGAGCATAGGGTGGAGGATAAGCAGGATAGGCTGCTCGATACCCATAACCACCCCTTCGCCAGCCAAGACCAAGCCCTCTACCAAACCATCCCCCTCTGCCATACGAACTATTGGCAAAACCAGGAGTTGTATTTCCCGTGCAATAACCTAATCCTCTTCCTGTCATTGGCCCCATTCCACCTGGTCCGGTGCGATCTCCTCTTGGCATGATAGAAACCTCCTAGTAAGTTTTTTACTTGCATATGCACATTATACTCAGGTTCGGAACTTTTTCAACTCCACTATTATTCAAGTCTCAATACGCCTGAGCTGAAGATCTGCTCTATAGAATCTTGCGAATTTATGCTGATCCAGCTCAGTAAACACTGCACCCTTCTTTCTCTTGCACGATCCACCCACTACTATGGTCAACAGAGTGAGTCCTATCGGTTTGCCAACATCGATAAGAATGCAGTAAACTGTTTGACATGATGAAAACGACACAGTTTTACGCTTACTCACTTTTACTTGGTATGGGCGCAGCGCTTGTCGGTTTAGTGGTTGGGCTGCTAATCAAACCTCCAACAGCTGCAATTACCTCGGTCCTGATCGTCATTGGAGTTTTGTTCATCGCTGGGGCAGTTCTCCTTACAAGACGACTCAGAAAGCAAGCCCAGAAAAAAGACTAAGCTCCTTTCTCGCGGTACAGGAAAATCAACCTCTGCATCCTCCTCCTAATGACTATACTTGTCATAGAATGGTTTGTGTCACCAACCAAGAGAGGGCTGGTTCAGAGAAGGTCGGGGTCTACAGTCATAACCGGTGCACCTTGAGGAAGTTGGTCCGTCCGACGCCCAAAGGGATCCCACCGGTGATAACGACGAGTTCTCCCGGCTCCCCGAGGCGCAAGTCAAGGACGGCGCGTGCCATTGTCTCGATCATCTCGTCGGTGTCTTTGCGCTGTGGCACAAGGACCGGTCTTACGCCCCATGTCAAAGCCAGCCTTCGATAGGTATCCTCATTGGGAGTGAAGGCGATGATCGGTTCTCTTGGGCGCTCCCGCGCAACCTGGCGGGCCGTGTACCCGCTCCAGGTGGAGGTGACGATCAACCGTGCACCGAGTTCCTTGGCGATCGTTGCCGTAGCATCGCTGATTGCGTCGGTGATCGGGTGCGTGTGTTCGACGTCCGTAAAGCTCACCGGATCCACCCAACGGAGCATCTTCTCCTCGACCGTAGCGGAGATCTTCGTCATCATCTCCACCGCGCGCACGGGATAGTGGCCGGTTGCGGTCTCCCCGGAGAGCATTACCGCATCGGTTCCGTCGAGGATCGCGTTTGCTACGTCGCTCGCCTCCGCGCGGGTGGGAGTGGGGTTTGCGATCATCGACTGCAGCATCTGTGTGGCCGTAATCACTGGCTTCCCCACGGCGTTACACTTGCGGATGATCTCCTTTTGATGAAGCGGGACCTCCTGCACAGAGACCTCCACTCCCAGGTCTCCGCGCGCCACCATCACCGCGTCTGCCACCTCAAGGATAGCGTCGAAATTCTTTACCGCTTCACGCTTTTCAATCTTGGCCACGATCAGAACAGCGGTCTCTTTCCCGGTTTCGCGGTAGATCAAGGAGCGCAACGCCTCGATATCGTCCTTTCCGCGCACGAACGAGAGAGCGATGAAGTCGACCCCGTGTTTGATGGAGAAAGCGGCGTCTACCCGGTCCTTCGGTGTGAGTGACGAGAGATGTGATTCACCGCAAAAGGCGCTGCGCGGTGCGGCAACCCCTTTGTGGGATAGGAGTTCGCCCCCCACGATGACCCGGCAGACAAGCTCATCCGCTCCTTTCGTCTCGATGACAAATTCGAGAGCACCATCGTCGAGAAGGAGCGGCTCACCCACGCGAATATCGCTGATCAAATCCGGGTGAGGGAGGTTTACTACGTTCCCTTTCCCTGTTGCTGGACGAGTGGTGAGGACCAGTCGATCACCGGTCTTCAGGATGAGTGGCTCAGGATCGATAGTTCCGATGCGCAGTTTTGGACCTTGCAAGTCGGCCATGATTGCGATAGGTGCATCCTCTTCCTCGGCGATGCGACGGATCGTGGCGATATCCTCTGCATGCTCGTCCTTTGTTCCGTGCGAGAAATTTATCCGCGCCACATTCATCCCCGCATTGACCAGTGCCCGCAGCATCTCCTCGTCGCGTGAGGAAGGGCCAATCGTACATACGATCTTCGTGCGTGTATTGTTCATCAATCCGCCATCTCCCTAATCAGTTGTCGATCTATTTTACGATTTTCTTCCCGAGCAGGAAACCTCTCTGCGCGGAATGCGAAACGGGAAGTTCGTAGCGTCGCAAAACAGGGACAGGGGAGCGGAGGTGCAAGGGAGCGGAGGTGAGGAGACAAGTTTGTAACACATCCCTCTCCCTTGCCCCATGTAGTAACTCCCATCCTACTACTACACGGGGCGAGATGAGGGAAGAGGCTAGGGCCTGCCCCGGAATCCAGTCAAATAATGGTCGTATGCAAATCCTGCCAATCCTCTGGATGCCGGATCAAGTCCGGCATGACAGTATGCGCCCGTCATTCCGGCGAACCCTGGATCGGGATCCAGGGCAGGGCCCGGGAATCCAGTCAAATAATGGTCGTATACAAATCCTGCCAATCCTCTGGATGCCCCCGTAT
>Ga0315545_1001081_pt1 | contig 27605 bp, 25 predicted proteins | sample SalMarSW160210MG_FD_203096 | JGI IMG/M metagenome (GOLD analysis project Ga0315545, IMG submission 203096) | Salt marsh sediment microbial communities from the Plum Island Ecosystem LTER, Massachusetts, United States - Salt Marsh Sediment SW1602-10 ...
TGCTGCGCCTGCTCTCGTAGCCAGCGAATGGCGCTGGCCCGGCCCTGCTCCGGCAGCAGCACCAGCGCCACCTCCCCCGCGTCCACTGCGCGGAGCAGCTCCGCCAGGTTCCCCTTCCCGGCCGTCGGCCCTCGGGTCGCCGTGTACCCGAAGGCGGCGGCCTGATCATTGAGCCGTGCCCGCAGCGCGTTGGCTGCGGGCTGGGTCATGCGCAAGTACAGAGTTAATGTACTCATGCTTACTCCACGAACAGGAGGTATCCCATTCCATCTGACCTGATTGTGCAGTCCACGGCCCGCCGGCCGTGCATCTGCAGACTTTCATCCAGGTCATCGGCACACTGGATGATCGCTTCCAATGCATCCTCGTCGTAGCCCCAGTCAGGAGAAGGTTGCCAACCCTCCCCACTCAGATCGAAGCATTCGGCTAATGTCAAGTGCTCCGGCTTCTGCGCCAGAGCTATCCGCCAATGCTCCGGCGGGCGGAATGATAGTCTCCACTTGATCCATATTCCGGCTGCATTCCGATACTCCACATTTCTTTCTTCCGTCATTTCTCTACCTCAACTTTCCCTTAGCCAGTCTCTCATGAAGCCCGGCGCCTCTTCTCTCCGAGGTGCTATTGAGAGAACTGTCTTCCCGTGAGCAAAGAGCCATGCTCGCTCTGAAGTCATATCGAGTTCCTTCTCCAGAGCTGTTCCCACCTGTACATCTGTCAGACCTTGCGCCTTGAGTTCAGTCACTCTTTGCATAATCTTTTCTTTTCGTTTCGCCGCTCTTTCTCGTTTCGCTTGCATCTTCGCTGTATTATTCATCTCTCTCCTTTCCTCTCTCAAATCTAACTAGATTATATCACATTCCAGCACCCATGTCAAGAGCAATATAGCCCAGATGGGCTGGCCCACTTATCACGAGTTTGACAAGTTGCAGTGATTGTGATATAGTTTTGTCCAGGTAGCGTGAGAGGGGGCTGGCTACTGGCAGCCGGGCAGGGGAGATTCTGTCCGGCTGTTTTTCGTTGGGGAGGGAGGAGCGATGGAAGGGGAGATCGAGGGTGAATTGACGTGGGTGCTGGCGGCGCTGGCGGAGGTGCAGGCGCGGCTACAACGGGTGCTGGAGGGCAGGATCGTGGCGCCGCCACCTGTGGAGCCGCCTGTGGAGCCGCCTGTGGAGCCGGTGCAGTTTCCGGTGTATAGCCAGCGGGACCCCAGATGGCAGGGTGACCAATTAGGGCCGGACCGGGGGGGCGGGACGATCGGTGGGGCGGGGTGCGCGGTGACGTGCGCGGCGATGGTGGCGACGGCGGCAGGCTGCCAGGTGACGCCGGGGGAATTGAACAGGTGGTTGTGTGAGAACGCGGGGTTCACAGGCGCTCCGCGTAATTTGTTGAATTGGGAGAAGATGGCGGCGTTCTGTCCGGTGCTGGAGTGGCGAGGGAAGCGGGTGTGGCGGGAGGGGCCGGCGGATATGGAGATGGTGCGGCGGGAGTTGGAGTGGGGGCCGGTGATCGCGGAGGTGGATTTCGATTACACGGACCGTGACGTGGATCAGCATTTCGTGGTGTTGCTGGAGATGGAGGGCGACGACGAGGCGGAGATTGCGGATCCGTGGGATGGGATGAGAGTGGGGTTGGTCGAGAGATACTTCAATCCGGAGTGGGCGGCGCCGGATGGGAAGGTGGCGCGGGTGATCACGGGGCTGAGGTTGTTGGTGGCAAAGTGCTAGCCAGGTTAAGGCTGAGGTTAAGGCTGAGGTTAAGGCTGAGGTTAAGGCTGAGGTTCAGGTAAGACCTGGCGGAGGAGCGAGATGGCTAGAAAGACTAAGCGGCGAACGGCAAAGCGAAAGACGAAGCGAAAGCCGGCGAAGGTGGTGCGGGGGTTCGCGGCGAACGCGCGGAAGATCGCGAAGCGGCAGGGGATCTCGATGAAGCGGGCGCGGGCGATCCTGGCGGCGGGTGCACGGCGGGCGAGCGCGGCGGCGAAGCGGCGGAATCCGAGACTGAAGAGAGTGAAGGCAAAGCCCAAGCGGCGCAGCGCGAGACGGAAATAAGGTTAAGGCTGAGGCTAAGCCCGCCTCAGTCTTAGACATTTCGCGTAGTGAATATGTATCATAAACGGGCGCGGCGGGTGACGTGTGCGGCTGCGTCTCGATACAGGAGAGTTGGAGACAAGCGAAATGCAAGGTGCGCCGGGGGAATTTAGTACGGAGTTGTTGAAGCGGATGGAGCGACTGACGCCGAAACAGCGGCTGGCGATTCCCCAGATCGTGCGCTGGCGTGGGGAGAACAGGCCGTGGAAGGGGCTTTTCCAGGGTGAGGAGCGCGTCTGCAATGAGGCGACGTTCTGGCGGAGGGACCGGGGATGGTGGCACCAGGAGTTATTCCGGGAGGTGCTGACGCAGGCGCAGCGGGAGTACGATGCGGCGGTGCTGCGGACGTCGGTGCAGGACGCGGCGGAGGGGCTGAGGAAGGCGGCGCCGCTGGCGACGGAGTTGCTGGGGGTGTTGATCGCGGTGGCGCTGCGGGGGTTGGATGAGAATACGCCCCCGGCGGCGCGGAAGATGGTGGCGCTGACGGGGGATGAGAAGCCGTCGGTGATGCTGCGGGCGGCGGACCGGTTGCTGGCTATGGGCATGAAGGCGGCGCTGGGGGTGTTGGACCGGGCGGACATTGAGACGGCGGTGAAGGGGCTGGGTGGCGCGGATGAGCGGTTTGCGGCGCTGCTGGCGGAGTTACGCGGGTTGGACGGGGATGGATGAGTCGTTGGCCGGGATGGAGGCAGAAGAAGGCTATCTTGCGGGCGGCGGGGTACGAGCCGCACGAGTTGCAGGAGGAGGCGCACCGCTGCGACGCACGGGTGATGGCGGTGTTCGGTGCGGAGCGAAGCGGGAAGAGCAAGTGGGCCGGGATGGAGGGGCTGGCGCGATTGCCGTGGAGTGAAGAGATTGCGATCGCGGGGCAGGAGTACGGGCGCACGTTAAAAGAGTTCGGATACCTGGTGGAGGGCCTGCGGGTGATTGGGGGGCTGGGGCGGGTGTCGGCGCCGGCGCGGGGGCAGCAGCAGTGCTGGGCGAAGAGCGGCTGCCACGTGCGGACGATCTCGCTGAACGATGGGCCGGAGGAGTTGACGGGAACGGGTGAGGCGTTCGACGTGGTGATCCTGGCCGAGGCGGGCTTGATGCGGTACGAGGCGTTCCACGCGGCGCGCGGGCGGGTGGCGGAGACGCGGGGCGTGGTGCTGATGGTGGGGACGCTGTGGGACAACTTCGGCTGGTACGCGGACTTCTACCGGGCTTTCGCGGGGCCGAATGTTTACGGCGGCGCGCGCTTCTCGTTTCCGGCCTGGGTCAACCGTGCGGTTTATCCGCTGGGGAGGGAGGATCCGGAGATCGAGGAACTGCGCAAGAGCCTGCCGGAAGACGAGTTCAGGCGGCGGGTGGCGGCGGAGTTGGTGCCCTCGCCGGCGCGGATATTCCCGGAGTTCAACCACGTGACGCACGTGGGGGTGTATCCGTTCGACGAGGAGCGGCCGGTGACGTTGTGGATCGATCCGGGCTATTATCCCTCCGCGTACTGCGTGCTGGCGGTGCAGTTTTACCCGGGGGAATGGCCGGAGGTGCGGGTGATCGATGAGGTGTACGAGCATCACCGGGTACACGCAGATGTGATCGAGATTTGCCGGGGGCGGGAATGGTGGGATGTGGCGTGGGACGCGGTGATCGATTTCGCCGGCCGGCAGCACCAGGCGGAGAAGAGCGCGGAGGAGGTGTGGGGGGAACTGACGGGGATCTGGCCGCGCTCAGAGCAGGTGGGGATACTGGATGGGATCACGCGGCACCGGACGTTCCTGCGGGATCCGGGGACGGGGGAGGCGCGGATCGGGTTTGATTTGAGGTGCACTAATGGGATCGCGGAATATGGATCGTACAAGCGGAAGACGGACCGGCGGGGGAACGTGGTGAGCGATATGCCGAACGAGCTCGATAAGACCACCGGGCACGCGATGAATGCGGTGGCGTACGGGCTGGTGGATAAGTATGGGTACGTGGAGCATCGGGCGCAGGGGGGAAGGCCGGGGCAGAGGCGGTTGCCGAGGCGGGGATAGGGGCCAGGGAGTAGAGGGATGAAGCCGAGGGAGATTACGACGGAGTTTGTGCAGAGCAGGTACGATGCGCTGTCGCTGCGATGGTCGGATCGGAATACGCGGATGGACGACTACGAGAAGCTGTATCTGTTGAATACGTGGGAGACAGCGCCGGAGCCGGACGAGCGGCGGATCAGCGCGCCGGTGTGTTTCAACACGGTGGAGAGTTTCCGGACGCTCCTGCTGACGCGGCCGCCGGTGATCAGCGTGCCGGCGAGCGAGGTGAAGGCGGTGGCGACTGACCAGGCCGACCAGATCGAGAAGTTTTTATACGGGGTGTGGTATCAGGGCCGGGTGCTGGATGCACTGAATCTGGCGGAGTGGCACGCGAGTTGTTTGGGCGAGGGCGTGCTGCGGTGCGTCTACGATCCGGAGGCCGTGGAGGATGAGTTGCCGCTGGTGGTGCAGGCGCTGGACCCCAGGACGGTGTACGCCAGTCCGAGCGGACGGGAGGGGCAGGACCTGGAGGTGATCCACAGTTTCAGGCGGGCGCGGCGGGAGATCGAGGCAGCGTGGGGGGAGTTGAAGCGGGGGCCGGAGGCGGGGGCGAATCTGGAGGAGTGGCTGGACGAGGAAGTGGATTTTGTGGACTACTGGCGGGTAGACGTGGAGGAAGTCAAGGAGCCGGTGGCGGAGAGGCGGGCGGTGGACGAGGGGGAGGAGCCGGAGGGTGTGCTGGCCAGGCTGGTGGCGATGGCGAAGCGGGCGCTGAAGGCGGGGGCTCCTGAGCCATTAGCCGTTAGCGGGGAGCAGTTAGAGGGGGAGGCGCCGGGGGAAGCGGCGGAAGGGGAGCAGCCACGGTTGCGGAAGGTGCGGCGGCGGGTGGTGACGAACTGCGTAGTAGTGGAGGATCAGTTTCTGAAAGAGCCGGTGCGGGTGCCGGGGTATAAGCGGCTGCCGTTCGTCAGGTACGCCGGGATCGCGACGCCGCTGGCGGACGAGAATGGTTCACTGAGTGTGTTGTTCCCGATCACAGGCGGCAGCAGGAAGAACGGGGCGATGGGGTTGGCGGCGGGGATCAACGAGCTGCTGGCGATGAAGCAGAGACTGATCGAGATGTACGCGAACGGGGCGATGATCACCGACGATACCGATCTGGAGATCGACTTCAGGCCGGGGGCGGTGAACGTGATGCGGAAGGGGGCGCAGTGGAGTTTCCTGGTGCCGCCCGGGCCGCATCCGGCGGTGGACCAGCAGATGGCGTTGGTGGAGCGGTTGATCCAGGATGCGACGGTGAGCGCGGCGATGCAGGGGCGGTATCAGGGGACGGTGAGCGGGATCGCGCTGAGTGCAATAAATAATCCGGTGCTGATGCGGATCGCGCACCGGCAGCAGATACGGGAGCGGGCCTACCAGGAGTTGAACAAGTTGATATTGTCATTGACGGAGGAGTATGCCCCGGCCGAGGGGTGGTACGTGTGGGGGACGGACCGGCGGGGAGCGACGTTCGAGCTGGCGCTGGACCCGGGGATGATTGGGGGATACTACCGCAACCGGGTGGAGTTGAGTGCCAGTTTGCCGAAGGATGAAGCGGGAGAGGTGATGGGGCTGGCGAACCTGGTGGGGCAGAAGTTGATCAGCCGGGAGACGTTCCTGGACCAATTGCAGAGGATCAAGCATTTGAGCAGCCAGAGCCCGCAGGATGAGATGAAGAAGATACTGCGGGACTTGCTGCTGTTCGAGGGACCGACGGCGGAGAAGCTGGCGCAGGTGGTGCTGGCGGATTATTCGGAGGAGTTGGCGCAGGCATTGGCGCCCGCGCCGGAGCCCCCACCCCAACCCTCCCCCGGTGGGCGAGGGGGAGGAGGGCCGATGCAGGGGATGCCGCCGGGGGTGGTAGCGCCGCAGGCGATGCCGGAGGCGGTGGGGGCCGGGGGGCCGGAGCAGATGGCGGCGATGATGGCGATGATGGGTAATGCGCCGCCGGGCGCCGGACCGCTGGCCGGCCGGGGGGGACGATGAGGGAATTAGTGCATTCGGCGCTGGCGGGGGCGCGGGAGATGGTGGGGGACGTGGTGCACGACCTGCGCGGGGAGGCACGGTTGACTGACGACGAGTTGCTGGCCAGGTACGAGGCGCAGCACCGGGGGAAGCCGTTCGAGATGATCCGGTTCGCGGCGGGGCAGGCAGGGGGCGGGGATGTGCTGGAGGAGGCGCTGAGGTACGAGCGGGAGATGGAGAGGATGATGGCTAAGGCTAAGGTTAAGGTTTAGGCTAAGGCTAAGGCTAAGGCTAAGGTTAAGGTTTAGGCTCAGCAGGAGGTGGATGATGGCTGTAGAACCTGGTACGGGTGGAGGTGGAGTATGGCCAGGCTGGCCAGGCTGGCCGCCGGCGCCGCAGCAGCCGGTGTGGACGCCGCCGAGTTATACGCCGCCGGCGCCAGCGCCAGCGCCGGCGTGGGGCGGGGGTGGTGGGGGCGGAGCGGCGGCTGGGCCTGCGCCCTGGGCGGGGACGATCCCGGGGTGGGGGGCGCTGCCGTGGACGGAGTGGGGGCAGACGCCGTGGGCGAACGTGCCGGAGGGCCGGGCAGGGGAGGCGATGCAGTGGTTCAATACGATGCTCCCCTGGCTACAGGCACAGGTGCAGCAGGGCCAGTGGGGGACGGAGTTCGACTGGCGGAAGGCGATGGACGAGTGGAATCAGGCTTTCCAGGAGTCGCAGTTCGGGTGGCAGAAGGAGTCGGACGTGTGGGGGCGGGGCTTCCAGGAGCAGCAGCTGGCGCAGCAATCGGCGTTGGAGCAGGAGCGCCAGGCGATGGAGACGTTCGGGCGGAGGTGGAGGCCGAGCACGCGGTGGATGTAGGTTGAGGCTGAGGCTGAGGCTGAGGCTGAGGCTGATTTTTGAAACCGGTAACCGGTAAACTTCTATTCTACCGGTTATCTCACCGGTTGAGGTTGAGGTTCGCTCTTAACCTTAGTTCTCAACCTTAAGAGGAGAGGGATGCCGAGTTCGTGGGCCAGACAGCGGGAGATAGAGGAGGCGCGGCTGAGGCAGTGGGCGGCCGAGCGTGGTGTGCCGGCGCGTGCTATCGGCGCGCCGAGGGCGGTCGGGGGACAGGCTGCCGGACGGGCGGGGAAACCGAGCCGGGCGGAGTGGTGGCGGGAGATTGTGCCGACTGTGGCTCCGACTGTGGCGCCGCGGCCGGTGATGCTGCCGACGACGATGCGGCCGTGGGCGGGGCCGAGGTTGCCATGGGGCGGGCCTGCGGGGCCGGCAGCGGGGGTGATCGGTGGGAGGCGAGGGCCGGCTGAGGGACCTGCGGCGATGGCGGGGCTGGGGGAGGTAGCGGGGAGGCCGGGGGCGTGGATGCTGGCGCCGGGGTTGGTGCCGCCGGTGGCGATGAGACCGGAGGAGGTGGAGCCGGTGTTGCCGATGGCCACCTTCGAGAGGGCGCGGGGGCGGATCGGGCGGGCGTGGGAGGCGGTGGGCGCGCCGAGGGAGACGGCGCGGTTGCCGGGGGAGTTGGCGGCGTTGGCGGAGCCGGGGAGGGCATTGCCGGAGGTGGGTAGAGGAGCGGCAGTGATTGGCCCACAGGTGTTGCCGACGGGATTGGGGTTGCAATTGCCGGCGGGGGCGCCGCTGGAGACCTGGAGGAAGGCGGCACCCTGGGCGACGGGGGCGCTGCTGGGTACGCTGGGAGCGGCCTGGCACGACGTGAAGCAGATGCCGTGGCTGGGCAAGCCGGCGAAGGTGGTGGAGGCGCTGCTGAAGACGGGGTTCGAGACGGTGTTGCAGGCGCCGGTGTCGGCAATCGAGGAGACGATCGGGCGGGGGATCACGCAGCGGGCGTCGGGGGAGTATGGGTTGATTCCCCTATCACCGGGGCGGCATCTGACGGAACAACAGAAGCGGATGGCGGGGGATATCGCGGAGCAGCGTGGGATGCCGACCTGGATCGCGCAGCAGGGGGTGCTGGCGGCGGCGCGGTTGGGTACGTCGAGTGTGCGGGAGTTGGCGTTGGAGCAATATGGGGCGGGGGTGGAGACGGAGCGGATGCTGGGGCGGCTGGGGCTGTTGGGGTATTCGTCGTACGAGGCGCAGGTGGAGGGGCTGCACCGGCTGGGGGCGGGGGAGGACATCGAGACGGTGATCGGCGGCCGGCAGATCGATACGTACGAGCCATCGGAGGAGGAGAAGGCGGCGTTCAAGGCCTACGTGGCGGGGGTGCGGGCGGAGGATGGGGACCAGGCGGCGCAGGCGGCAGGGCAGCGGGTGGCGGAGACGGGGGTGATCCCGGGGTCGAGCGACATGGGGAACGAGATATTATTCCAGATGGGGTTGGATCCATTGAACTTATTGGACATCGGGGTGTGGAGGCGGGGATTTGAGGCGCGGCGGGCGCGGGCGGCAGGGAGGTTTGCGGAGGAGGCGGGGCAGTACGCGGACGAGGTGGCGGATGGGGTGAAGGGGGCGCTGGGCCACGTGGATGATGGGGCGCGGGCGGTGGGGCGGGCGGACGATGCGGACCTGGTGAAGGCGCTGCGGGGGGTGTGGGAGCGGATGAATCCCCTGGCGCCGACGGAGCGGGCGGCGGCGGAGACGGCGGCGAACACGGTGTACCAGGTGGTGACGCCAGGGCTGATGGAGGTGGACAGCGCGGACGGGGCCAGGGCGATGGTGCGGGCGCTGGTGGAGGAGCCTGGGAGGTTGGTGCAAGGTCTGGGTGCGGTGCCTGTCAGTGAGGCGGCAGAGGAGGCGCGGCCGCTGCTGGCGGCGGTGGCGGGGAAGCTGGATGATTTCAAGAGTCTGCGGCCGGGGAAGTTCGACCGGCTGGCGTTCCTGGAGGAGTTGGATGGAGCGGTGATGGATACGGCGCTGGAGATCGCGGGGGTGGGGAAGAAGGAGCGAGGAGCGTACCGGCAGTTCGTGGATGGGTACCGGGGTTTGACGGGCGAGTTTTATCTGAGGACGCCGGGGTACGCGGCGCGAAACGCGATGGGCGACCTGGTGACGATGGCGTGGGACGGGGTGTTGACGCTGGACGGGCGGGGGCAGATAGATGATTTCCTGAAGCGGTACGGGCCGACGACGCGGCGGATGCGGGGGGTGGCGGGGGGGCCGCAGGCGATGGAGATATTTGGCAGGGAGAGCCGGCTGCCGGGTGTGTTTGGGGAGGTGAGTAAGTGGGCGGGCAAGAAGATCGGGGCGATGGAGGAGGGGCGCTATAGCAGGGCGTTCTATAAGGCGTTGACGGACGTGCACGGGCGGACGTGGCGGCCACGGCTGCCGGATGAGTTGAGAGCATTAGTGGCGCCGGAGATGGCGGACGCGATCGAGGCGGGGTTGCGGACGGGCGTGAACGGGGACGAGTTCGTGCGGGCGGTGGACAGGGCGCTGGGGGCGGAGGGAGCGGGCGGGCTGGTGGACGTGGGGCGGTATCTGGATGATTCGAACGACTTGAGCGTGGGGCTGCGGCTGGACCTGGAGACGCGACTGGCCGGGGTGACGGACGTGGGCGACGTGGATGGGGTGATTGATGAGACGCTGGATGCGGTGCGGGCCAGGGCAGGGGCGGCGTTTGCGACGGACCCTACACCTCCCGGACGGCAACAATGGTCACAGTTCGAGTCGCTGCAGGATCTGCGGGAGGAGCAGGGGGCGTTGGACGGGCTGGGCAAGGCGATGGGGGTGCCGGACGAGGAGATCGCGCGGGCGCAGAAGGCGTTGGAGGATGCGCTGGCGGCGGGAGAGGCGGGGATCAACCAGGCGGAGGAGGAGCTGATCGCACAGGCGGCGACGCACTTCGACGGGGACAGTGCGAACCTGGTGCGGGCGGTGAGAGCGAAGGCGGGGCAGCGGGGGATGGAGGTGCGGGCGGAGGTGGACCGGCTGAGGGCGGAGGCCTGGCGGATGTACCGGGAGTTGAAGGAAGAGGGGAAGCAAGCCCAGGCGGGATACGTGTGGCAGTTATACTTCGAGGAGGTGGGGCGCGCGCGGCTGGCGGAGCAGACGGAGCGGGTGGGATGGATGCAGGACGGGCTGGGGCAGTTGAAGCGGATGGCGCGGGGGGAGACGTTCGAGGAGGTGGTGGGGCGGCCGGCGCAGGCAGTGGTGGACGAAGCGCTGGCGGGGTTGCGGAGTCTGGCGGGGGACGTGGCGGCGCGGCAGGCGAAGTTGCGGCGGCTGGGGCTGGATGACTTCGTTGATTTCGACAAATCGCTGGATGCCAGACGCCTGGCGGTGGACACGGCGGAGGCGGAGAGCTGGCGGCTGCTGGCGATGAATCCGAGCCGGGACGGGCTGGACGTGGTGATGGATGTGCAGGTGCAGGTGGACCGGGCGGGGCGGGCGGCGGCGTCTGAGATGGAGTACGCGCGTACTCAAATGCTGGCGGGGAAGATGAGCCTGGACGAGTATCACAAGGTTGGGGAGCAGGTGTGGGGGGGCTACTTCCGGGATGCGCCTCACCGGTGGGACCTGGCGCGGGCAGAGTTGGCGGAGTTGCCGCTTGCGGCGGGGGCGCAACAGCGGGCGTTGCAGGCGCTGGGGTGGCCGGCGGAGCAGGCTGGGAAACTCTCGACGGAGGAGATCAAGGCGGTGCTGGGCGGGGGGGTACGATGGGATGCGCTGCTGGAGGGGCCGACGATGCCGCTGGAGGAGGCGCTGCGGGGGACGCTGGGGGACGTGGCGCGGGCGGCGGGGCTGGACGTGACGCGGGCGGCGGACTGGACGCCGGCGCAGTGGGACAGTCTGGCGATGAGGGCGGATGCGCTGCGGAACCAGGCGGGGGCGCGGGCGAGTACGGCGGGGCGGATGGCGCAGGCGGCGGTGGAGACGGCGGCGGAGGCGGCGGCGGGCGGGGCGCGGACGGTGGAGGCGGGGATGGAGTTGGCGTGGCCGGCGAACGTGGACGACGTGGCGCGCTCCATGGGGATCAAGCCGCAGGCGGCGACAGCGGACGACTGGGCGCGGGTGGCGGAGTACTGCGAGCAGAAGGGGACGGCGGGGCGGTTGCTGGGCGAGGAATATGGACGGCGGTCACTGGCGGCGCAGGAAGCGGAACGGCTGGCGGAGTTGGGGCAGGTGGGGGGGGCGGAGGCATACCGGTGGCTGGAGGTGGGGGAGGAGGCGCGGGGGCTGGCGGGGGGTGTAGCGGAGGAGGCGCCGCTGACGGCGGAGAGAGCGGGGCGGTTGGCGGGGGCGCGGGAGGTGGAGGTTTTCGAGGGCAGCGCGGCTGAGAGTGAATACCTGGGGATGGGCCGGGTGAGGGTCGGGCGCCGCGCAGACGAGTCGCCTGTAAATTTGGTGCTGATGCGCAGCATGGAGGCGGACGACGTAGTGGGGCGCCCGGTGTTACCGAGCGTGCAATCGGCGGTACACGAGGGAGTGCATGCGTTCTTTTCTGAAAATCCAGAGGTGGGACACAGGGCAATAGCGCGGCTGAAGGAGGTGGCGCCATCGGGGAATGAGTTTGAGCACCTGACACAGATTGGTGAATTTTATCATCTGGACCCGGCGGCGCTGGAAGTGCAGGCGCCGGAGTTATATGACATAGCGCATGAGTGGCTTGGGGAGCCGGCGATAGGACGAGGCATCCGGGAGGCTGAAGCGCCGGCGCGTGTGGTGGCGGGGCCGGGGATGTACGATGCGGCGGGGAGGCCGGTGGCGCGGGAGGCGGCGGAGCGGGCGAGGCGGGTGCAGTTGCCGGTGATCGAGCGGGCGGTGGAGATGGTGCCGGAGGCGGAGCGGAGGGGGCGCGGGCTGGCAGGGGCGGGGTTTGAGGAGCAGCAGGCGCGGTTGGCGGAGAAGTATGGGGACGTGGGGGATATGGCCAGGGCGCGGGCGGGGCTGCTGCGGGACGGGCGGCGGCTGGGCGAGGGGGTGGAGGTACCGGCGGTGGTGGTGAAGGCGACGACGAGGAAGGAAGCGGGGATTTATATTCTGGAGTTGGCGGACGAGAAGGGCCAGGTGGTGAGCACTCATTGGTTCGAGCGCTGGCCGGAGGTGCGGCAGGCGCGAGACGAGGCGCGGAAGATCATAGATGCCGGGCAGCAAGGGCGGGGGGCGACGACGGGGACGGCGGTGACGGCGTGGAAGGCGGACGACGTCTTGCGGGCGGACCGGAGGGCGGCGGCGGCGGGAGGGTATGCGACCCCTCCGACGCTGGCGGATATGGCGGCGGTGGTGGAAGACCAGGAGTTGGGGGCGCTGGAGAAGGTGCGGGCGGGGCTGAAGGGGGACTGGGGGCGGCTGGACCAGGTGGCCGGAGGAGAGGTGCCGATGCCAGTGCGCAACCAGTTGAAGAAGTGGCTAAACGAAGACGTGATGCGGAACTGGTCAGGGACGCGGGCGGTGGAGGTGGAGACGGCGCGGCAGGCGGCGGACTTCGCGCTGCTGGACTACAGCGGGGGGCGCAAGGTGGTGGATAACTGGCTGTCGCTGGTGTGTCCTTATACGTTCTGGAAGACGAGGAGCGGGAGGAACTGGGTGCTGCGGGCGATGGCGCGGCCGGGGGCGCTGGGGGCGTTCGTGCGGGGGCGGCAGGCGCTGGCGCGGCAGAACCGGGAGCGGGGATACAGGGGGCGGTTCGAGGGGAAGGTGGAGATAGCGGCGAAGTTTCTGCCGGAGTGGACGGGGCAGGCGGTGTTCGTGGACCCGCAGGCGTTGTTGATGCCGTGGTCGCAGATACTGGGACCGGAATGGACGGATGATCCGGCGGAGGCAGAGAACGCGGTGGAGTACGCGTACCGCCTGGGGCAACGGCTGGGGGTGCGGCCTTACGGTTTTATCGAGTGGCCGTTGCAGTACTACGGTTGGATCGGGGAGAAATCGGAGATCGGGTACGTTCTCCCCCACACAGGGGCGGCGCAGGCGCTGACGACGATGGCGCGGGAGGTCAGCCCGGCGGCGGCGGAGAGGATACCGCCGGGCGGGGTGAATCTGGAGGCGATGGTGCGGCGAGGGGTGGGGCTGCCGGAGCAGGAGCCTTACCAGGCATATCGAGTATCCAGGATGCTGAGCGACATGGCGGGGGAGGATGCGGGCCGGACGGGGGCGGCGCTGCTGGCGGCGGAGTTGCAGCGGCTGGTGGCCACGGGGGAGTTGACGTTGGTGGAGGCGATGGCGGAGGGCGGCGGGAACGTGGGGCGGCTGGCGGTGGCGGAGGGATGGTCACCTGAGGAATTGGCAGCGGGGCAGGAGATGCTGCGGGAGGCGGTGCAGCGGGCGGGGCTGGAGCGGGGGACGGCGGCGCTGACTTCATTTGCGGCCGGGATGCCACTGACGATGTATCCGGCGGGGGAGAGGGCGCAGGTGGAGTTGCAGCGGGAGCGACAGGGAGTGATGTGGTCACCGCTGACGGAGCGGGGCGGGCGGGAGGCGCTGAAGGCGTGGGAGGCTGAACATCCCCAGGAGGTGACCAGGCGGACGATGTACGGCGCGCTGCCGGGGGCGGAGGAGTACGAGGGGTGGACGCCGGGGGAGGCGCGGGCGTCGAAGGCGTACGCGGCGGAGAAGGATGAGATCGATGCGACGTACGATGAGGCGGCTGACGATTTGCTGAGGCGGGAGCCGTGGAACAAGGCGGGGGTGCAGGAGTTAGAGGATCAGCGGCAGGCGGAGTTGGACGTGCTGCGGGATAAGTACGGGATGGCGGCGGAGGAGGGGGCGGAGTACAGGCCCTGGTCGGTGTTTGGGGCGGGGCCGGAGGAGGCAGCGGGGATACGGCGGGAGGAGGTACTGGCAGCGGTGAGCGGGGCTATGCCACACAGCGACGATTTCCGGGACGAGGAGACGGGGGAGGTGGATTACGATGCGTACGAGACAGCGCGGGATAAGTTTTTTGCGGACCTGCCGGCGGCGATGGCGGGGGATGAGAGGCTGGCGGCTGTTGCGGGAGTTATGGCAGAAGAGGTGGGGCGTGTGGCTGGGGGAGTGGCGGGTGGAAGGGCGGGGTATCCGCGTATGCCTGTACGGGAGGAGCGGGTCGCTGTGCCGGAGGATCTGCTGGAGGGGGTTGACCAGGGGGCGGTAGAGGAATACTGGCGGCGGAACGATCGTCCACTGGAGGCGGCGCAGCGGGTATGGGAGGAGACGGTGTACCGGCCGGCGTGGGAGGCATACCATGGAGCGGTCGAGCGGGGGATGGAGAAGGGGGACGCGTACGAAGGGATGATCGAGGCGGCGGGTGCGGTGCGGGCGGGCGACCTGGTGGGGGCGATCCAGGAGCAGTATCCAGGGCGGTGGACGGATGAGGAACTGGGGGAGGCGCTGAAGGGGGTGACGTTCCCGGCGGTGGGGGAGGTGACGACGCTGCGGAAGCCACCGGAGGAGCGGGAGTTATCGGAGGCGCAGGAGGCGTTCTGGGATTTCTACAACGAGCAGTTACCGCCCGGACAGCTGGCGACGGGGGCGCGGGACTACACGCTGGTGCAGTTGGTGCTCGATGCGGAGACGCGGGGGACGGCGACGACGGAGCAGTACCAACGGGCATTGGAGTTTATGCAGGGGTGGAAGGCGGAGCATTTCGACCGGGAGGAATGGGGCACGCCGGAGGATTGGGCGCAGGCGCGGGAACTGAATGAGGAGTTCCAGGCGCTGGCGGAGCAGGAGTTCCCGGGGATTGATGATTTACTGGACCGGTATTATGACTTGTCATTGACGGAGCGGCGGGCGTTCCGGGAGGAACATCCGGAGATCGGGGAGTATTACGATCTGCGGGATGAGTTTGGGGAGCGGGAAGGAAATGAGGTGTGGGCGTGGTTCTATCTGGGAGCGGGGGCTGGGGCTGGGGCTGGGGCTGGGGCCAGGAGGCAATACTACAGGCGGTACTATGGTGGTGGTGGGCGGCGGTACGCGGGTGAGAGGTTCGGGGGGACGCGGTATCCGCCGAAGGTGTATCTGGAGACGCCCTCGCCGTGGCAGGGGGCGCTGAGGACGGAGGGGTTCGGGGAGGAGTTCGAGCCCAGGCGGGGGGCGACGCCGTGGTTGATTCAGGCGTCGCGACGGGTGGAGCCGCTGCCGTGGTTGAAGACGAAGTGGTAGGGGGGAAGGCTAAGCCTTAACCTCAACCTCAACCTTAACCTTAAAGGAGGTGAGAGAGGATGGACGTGTTGAGTTTGTGGGAAGCGGTGATGGCGTTTTTCCAGGATGCGCGGTTGTATACGATCCTGGGGCTGATCGTCGTGGACGTGGTGCTGGGTGTGGCGGTAGCGATCAAGAACGGGTGCTTTAAGTGGCATCTATTGGCGATGTTCTACCGGACGATGGTAGCGCCGTACGTGCTGGGTTACCTGGCGCTGTACGTGATGTTCAGGGTGGTGCCGGGCCTGGCGGGGATCGTGGGGCAGGGGCTGGACTACGTGGCGTTTGGGACGATCGTGGCGAATGTGTTGGGAAGTATTGTCACGCACTTGCAGGCGTTGGGGCTACAACATGATAAGGTCTTAACCGGTAGCGATGACGTGTTGCAGTGAGTGATGCATAGGAGATTTTGGAGGGTGAGAGATGACTGAGGAATTGACGGGTCAGGCTGGAGGGGTTGGCGAGCAGGCCCTCTCCCCCGGCCCCTCCTCCATGGGGGGAGGGGAGCAGGGGGGGCAGGCGACAGCCGGCGGTGGTGCGGCCGGAGTTGCCGGGGGCGCGCCGACAACCGAAGGCGCTGCGCCGGCGATAGCCAGGAAGGTCAAGCTTGAGGAGTTGCCGGAGTTCCGGGCGTACCAGGCGGCTTTCGACAGGCGGTACGAGCAGTTGAGGCTGCATCTGGAGCAGGAGCGGCAGCAGAGAGGAGCGATGCAACAGCGTCTCGATGAGGCGCAACTTGCTAACGCGGATCCTGAGGAGGTGGCGGCGTATTACCGGCAGCAGTTAGCGCAGGTGCAGCAGGAGCAGCAGAACGCTCAGGCGGCGATGGCGCTGAGGCAGCAGGTGGACGACGCGGCGGGGAAGATGCTGGCCGAGCACGGGCTGGACGTGAATACGCCCGGGCTGGACTGGGATGGCGGGCCGACCTGGGAGGGGTACGCAAAGTTGGCGGAGAGTGTGGCCAAGATCGAGGCGTTGAGGGCATCGGAACAGGCGAAGACGACGAGCGCCGAGGTGAGCCAGGCGGCCCAGGCGGCGAAGGTGACAGCACTGGAGCAGGCCGGGGTGACGAAGGTGAGCACGGCGACAGGAGCAGCGCCCTCGGGAGCAAATCCCATCGCGGACATCAAAGATCCCAACGTACTACTGAGGATGGCATTGGCCCCGAAAAAGGGAGGGCGCTAGAGTATGGAGGATTAGGAGATGGCGTTTACAGTGAACGATTATGCGAAACAGGAGACGGACCCGCTGCGCAAGGGTATCCTGATGAACTTGCTGCGGTACTCGAATGTGATCGGGTTGGTGCCATTCGAGGACGTGAACTCACTGGACAGTATCGCAGTGCGGTGGGAGACGTTGCCGGAGGCAGCGTTCCGCAAGATCAATGACGGATACACGGAGGGCAGCGGGCGGACCGAGCAGATCACCGAATCGGTGAAGGGTCTCGGGGGTGACGTGGACTTCGACCGGGTGTTCGACAAGGTGAGCAACTACATCGAGCATCCACGGGTGACGCAGACGAAGATGAAGACGAAGGCAACGGCGTTCGTTTTCAATTACTACTTCGTCAGGGGCAGCCCGGTGCTGGATGCGGACGGGTTCTACGGGCTGGAGTACCGGGTGGACAACCTGCCGGCGCGGCAGAAGTTTGCGCTGGGGGCGGCGGGGACGCCCTACGACTGCACGGTGGACGTGGCGCATGAGCATGGTTTCCTGGACGGGTTGCACGAGCTGAACGCGCTGGTCGGGGGGGCGGACGCATATTTCTGCAACTTCGGTATGCGCCTGGGGCTGGGGAAGGTGCTGCGGCGGCTGGGGCTGCTGGACACGACGAAGGATCAGTTCGACCGGGAGGTGTACGGTTTCGGTGGAGCGCCGATCATCGACGTCGGGTTGCAACGCGACCAGGCGACGGAGATCATCATCGACACCGAGGACCCGGGCGACGGCGTCGGCGACACGACTTCGATCTACGCGGTGAAGTTCGGGCTGGACGACGGGCTGATCGGGATCCAGTTGGACAATCTCGAGGCGTACTGGGTCGGGGGAGACGAGCACGAGCTGGAGGCGAAGCCGGTCAAGCGGTTGAGGATCGACTGGTGGGTGGGCCTGGCCGGGTTCGGCTCTTACTACGCGGCGCGGATGTACAATCTGATGCCGGCCGGCGACTGGACGTAGGAGGTGTGAGATGGCTTTGAAAGGACGAATGAGCGGAAGTGCGTTCGATACGCTGCTGATGCTGCGAAAGAGCACAGATGGCAGCCTGACGACGACCGGGACCTGCGAGGGGGTGGACGTGGGTGAGACGCCGGTGGATGGCATGACGGTGAAGGTGGTCGTGCCATCGGCTTGCGCTACCACCACGCTCCTGGTGGAGGTGCAGGTGGCAGGGACGGACACGGATGGTTCCTACGCGACAGTGGCGCAGAGTGAATTGATCACAGCAGCCGGGGAGTACGATGTCCGGTATGCGAGCCAGCGCCAGTACGTGCGTGGGAAGTTCAGTGTGGCGGGGACGTCGCCGGACTTCGGGGCAGTGGAAGTGGGCGTCGTGCCGCACGGGTTCTAGGCAAGGGTAAGGTTGAGGCTAAGGTTGCTAAGGCTAAGGTTGAGGTTGAGGTTAGTCCTTAACCTTAATCTTAGTCCTCAACCTTAGTCCTCAACCTTGACTGGGGGACTGGATGAGGCTGGCGATTGGGCTGCCGCATATCGGGGCGTTCTCGGGTAAGTTCGTGGACTGTTACGTGGGGCTGCGGAAGCCGGCGGAAGGTTACCGGCATCTGCGGGTGGGGGGTGCGCCGGTGGATATCGCGAGAAACGAGTTGGTGCGGCGGTTCCTGGCGGGGGAGGGGGAGTGGCTGTTGCAGATCGACAGCGATATGGGTTTTGCGCGGGAGAGTCTGGCGCGGTTGTTCGAGAGGACGCAGGAGAGGCCAGAGATACGGATGATCAGCGCGTTGTGCTTTACGCGCTACGTGCCGCCGCTGCCGACGATCTTTCGCGACGTGACGCGGGTGCGGGATGACGGGCGGGAGTATTTGCGGATACAGTGCCGGGAGACGATGGAGTGGCTGGAGAAGCATCCGGAGGCGTTGACGGAGTGTCCCTGCGTGCTGGAGCCTGCGCCGGACGATGCGCTGGTGCGGGCGGATGGGAGCGGAGGCGCTTTTTTGTTGGTGCACCGGGAGGTATTCGAGACGCTGGATGAGCCGTGGTTCGAGCGGGATGCATTGAAGAGGGGAGAGGACTTTTACTTTTTCCAGAACGCGCGGCGGGCGGGGTTCGAGTTGTGGGTGGACCGGAGCGTAATCTGCGGGCACGAGTGGGGTGAGGGGCAATACATCGGCCCGGAGACGTTCGTGGTGTATCAGAGTTTGTATCCGCTGGAGCGATTGATCGAGACGTAAGGAGGCGAGCGATGGGAGGCAGGAGCAGGTCTACTGTGTTGGAGGGGAAGTTGGTGCGGATTCTGGACGGGAGGACGTGGGATCTGACGCTGGCGGAGGGTGGGCACGCGGGGCTGGAGGGTGTGCTGAGGGAGTACGAGGGGCAGGACGTGGTGATAAAGATTGAGCGTCAAGCGCCAAGGGTCAAACGCCCGGAGGGATGACGTGACGGCGGTTCTGGTGATGGGGACGGGGAAATGCGGATCGAGCGCGGTGGCGGGGGCGCTGCGGCGACTGGGAGTATGGATGGGCGACGAGTTTGTGGAGGGAAGATATTACCCGGTGTATGAGGATGCGGAGATGGCCGGGGCGGTGGAAAGGATCATCAGGGCTCGTGTGGAGGATGTGGCGCTGGCGGGGAATCCATTCGAGGGGCTGGTGGAGGCGCGGCGAGAGCGGCCGGTGTGGGGGTTCAAATATCCGAGATTGATCTGGGCAATCCCCTGGCTGTTGGACCTCCTGGACGACGTGCGGATTATCGTGGTGAGCAGGAATAGGGCGGACACGATCGCCAGTTGCAGTCGCAGTTATGGGTTATCGGAGGAGCGGGCGAACGCGTGGTACGATTGTGTTTCCGGTGCTATCGGGGAGTTTGTGTCGGATTGGTGCGGACCGGCTTTGCAGGTGCAGTATGAGACATTACTGAAGGATCGGCGGGGGGAGGTTGGACGGCTGGCAGAGTTTGTGTTTGGTGGAGAGGTGGAATTGGAGCGGATAGAGGCAGCAGTGGAATCCATAGCGCGGCAAAGCCGCAAATCTGCAAATCAGCAAATGCATAAGAAAGGGAGTAGGGAGCAGGGAGCAGGGAGCAGGGAGTGATGATGGCGATAGTGGTGGCGGTGGTGCTGGGGGCGCTGGAGTGGCGGGCGGTGCGGGCAAATATGGGGGCGGAGTGGAACGGGTACGGGGCGATGTTGGGGACGCTGCGGCGGGATAATGCGGCGCCGATGCGCTACCGGGTGCTGGTGCCGTGGGTGCTGGTGGGGTTAGCAAAGGTGTTCAGGTTCCGGATCACTCCGGCACATTACCAGGTTGCGAAGGTGGCGTTGTTGGCCGGGGCGCTGGCGGTGGCGGAGGCGCTATTGGGGATGACGGGGATGCTGGCGCTGGCGGTGCTGGTGGCGGCCACGTTCGAGTTCGATTATTGGGATTGCTACGCGGAATTGTTGGGGGCAGGGCTGGTGCTGAGCGGGTCGCCGTGGATGGCGGCGCTGGGCGGGTTGGTGTGGGGGTTGAGCAGGGAGACGGCGATGATCGCTCCTGTGCTGGGCTTGCTGGCCGGGGGGCCGTGGTGTGGATTGGCGGCCGGCCTGGGGCCCGTGGCGCTCGCGGCGGTGCGGCTGGTACAGGGGCGAACGTCTCTGTATTGCGAGCGCTGGGAGTTGAAGGTGTACAACGCGCCGGACCTGGCGGGGGCGTGGAGGCGGGAGGACGTGGGGCCTTATTTCTCGCTGCTGTGGAGTGTGGGGACGCTGGCGGCGGTGGTGTGGGGACGTGGGAGGATGCCTGGCGCGCTGGCGGCGACGGCGGGGGTGGCGCCGGTGTGGTTGGCGGCGGGGTGGCTGATGGCGAGGGGACGGGAGACGCGGATGTTTATGCCGTGCGCGTTGTGGATGGCGGCATGCCTGGGCGACTGAGGTTGAGGGTTGAGGTTAAGGTTTAGGAGGGAAGGATGGCCGTGGGTAGGACAATCAAAGTAGGGCCTATCGCGTACACCATGCGGGAGATTGGGGATCTGCACGATGGTGGGAAGAGGTTGTTCGGTCAGGTGAATTATGACGATTGTGAGATATTGATACACGCTGGCAATGCGGCGCAGCAGAGGCGGCAGACAGTGTGGCACGAGATCGTGCACATCATTCTGACGCAGGCTGGGCGTAACGAGGATAGCGGGAATGAGCAGCTGGTGGATGCGCTGGCTTACGGCTTGATGGATGTGATCGAGAGTAATCCGTGGCTGACGGAGGGGACGAAGGCAGGGAGTAGAGGAGGAAACAATGGCAGAGAAGACGCGGGCTGAGTTGGTGGCGGAGGTGGCCAGGAGATTTGGTCACTATAAGACCGGGACGGCGACGGGGGGCTCCACGACGACGGTGGTGGATACGGCGGGGTTGTACGCGCCAGACGACTACTGGGTGGGGCACTACGTCTATATTCTGGAGGATGCAGGCGGTGGTGGGGCGGCGCCCGAGGCCGAGGAGCGGCCGGTGACGGATTACGACCAGGGGACGGCGACGTTGACGGTGGATCCGGCTTTCACGGCGGCGGTGGCCAGTGACGACACGTACCAGGTGCTGGCGGTGCGGAGGGCAGAGATCGAGGCGGCGATCAATGCGGCGATCGTAGATGCTGGTCTGTCGTGGCCGGTGATGACGGAGGACGCAGCGACGTTGACGATCCTGGCTAACGACTACGATTATGCTTTGCCGGCCGGGGTGGTGAAGCTGCTACAGGTGTCTACGCGGAGTGGGGCGACTCATCCGTGGCTGCCGCTCGCGCCAGGATCCTGGATGGTGTCAGGGACGCCGGGGGCACAGAATCTACAGTTGTCGCCAGCGTGGGCGTTGCCGGTGGGGGACCTGGTGAGGCTGGATTATCTGGCGCGGCCGGCGGAGTTGACGACGGATGCGGGAACGCTGGGCGTGGGAGAGCCGGCGGAGCGGGAGTTTGTGGACTTCATCTATGCGTACGCGCTGTTTTGGCTGCACGATCAGATGGCGAGTGCGGCGCCGGAGGGGGCGGGGTTCCGGCCGCACCTGACGCAGGCGCAGTACTATCTGGAGATGGCGGAGAGGGTGCGGATGCGGGCGGGGGAGGATGCGGGGGTGGTTGAGGAAGAGAAGAAAGGGAAGAAGGACTGATGGCAGAGAAGACGTTGAGTGAGTTGAGAGAGTTAGTCAGGCACCGGTTCAGGGGGACGGCCGGGGATACGATACTGACGGAGGCGATCAACGCTGCGATCCGGGCGGCGGGGGAGACGTGGCTGGCGCAGGTGGTGGATACGACGACGCTGACGATCGCGGCCAACGATTACGACTACGATCTGCCGGCGGCGGTGGTGCGGCTGGGGATGGTGTCGGTGCGGGGGGATACGGACCAGGCGTGGGTGGAGGTGCCTGGCCGGCTGTGGAGTGTGGGGGGGACGCCGGGGGCGCTGGTGCTTTATCTCGATGCGCTGAAGGGCCTCGGGGATGGGGACTCGATCCGGCTGGATTACGTGGCGCGACTGACGGAGCTGACGGCGGAGGACGACGATCTGGGGATGGGGGAGCCGGCGGAGGCGGAGTTGGTGGAGTACGTGGTGACGTATGCGCTGTCGTGGTTGTACTACCGGGAGGGGGAGAAGGTACAGACTAAAGAGGCGTTGGCCGGATACTTACGGCTGGCCGATGGGTTATACCAGCGGGCGATGGAGATCAAGATGCGGGCGCCGCGGGTGGGGCGGGGGACGGTGCGGACGATGCTGTGGGCCAGGAGCAGGGGTTGAGGTTGAGGTTGAGGTTGAGGTTAAGGTTGAGGTTGAGGTTGAGGTTAAGGTTGAGGTTGGGGGCCTGGTCTCAGTCCTCGACTACAGGAGTACACAATGGCTGAGGGACGGTATCACGTAAGGTTCGAGGATGCCCCAGCGGGGGAGGAGCTGGGGTTGATGCTGGTGGAGACGCCCCAGGTGGGGATCACGCGCCGGCTGATCAACCCGTACGCGGCGAAGGGGAGCACGGGGGCGACGAAGGATAGCGACCTGACGGAGTGGAGTGTGGTCAGCCAGCGGGATTGGAGAGGCGGGAGGGGGCAGGAGGAGTTCGAGGAGGCGACGGCGTTTCTGGATGCCTGGAATCTGGAGACGCGGATCGAGGGACAATTGACGCTGGGGCCGCTGCCGCAGAATCCGAGCGGGGATTATCCGAGATATGAACCGGGGAGTGCAGAGCGTTATTGTTTAGGCTGGCCGCCAGCGGAGCAGAATCAAATAGGAGGGGAGGCGGGACCGCTTAAGGGGGACGAGAAGTGGGGGCAGCGCTTTCTAGTGTACGGTCTGGGTCATGGGTTCGATCATCGCATTGGATCGGTAGATCTACGGCTGCGAAAGCTGGCGGGGGCCTCGGGCTACATTCGGATGGGGATACACGCGGACGACGATGGGCTACCGGGGGCGGAAATGACGCATAAGGATCTGGACGAGACCGACGTCGGGCTCGACTACGCCTGGATTAGTTTCGAGTTGGCAGCGGCGCTGGACGTGGACACGCTGGGTTACTATTGGATCGTGCTGTCAACAAACAGTTCAATTCCATACCAATGGGAAATGTCAAAGGATGATCCATATCGCAGGGGACAGAAAGGGTATGCGGCGGCCTACGTGTCAGGGGTATGGTATGACCGGGCGCCGTACTACAGAGAGGATATGACGTTCCAGGTGCACTGGCAGCCGATCTCACTGGCGATGAGTTTCGAGGCGCCTGCGGGGGGGATAACGTGTAACATAGTGCAATTCTATCTCCAGACGATGTACGCCGGGTTCGGATTTACGGCGAAGTTGTGTGAGGATAACGCCGGTGTGCCCGGGACGGTGTTGCAGTCGAAGGCGATTGACTTACCGGAAGGTAAGGCGGGCTTGCGGTGGGTAGAAGTGGCCTGGGACAGCGGAGAGGCGCTGACGGGAGGAGTGACCTATCACATAGTGATCGAGCCGGATGGAGAGGCAGGGAATTCATGGTGGTTGAGGTGGGGCAGCGATCCGGCAGCCGGGTATGCCGGCGGCGCGGCGCACAAGCAATTTGCGGACGAAGCCTGGGTCGACGAAGCGCGGGACTTATATTTTCGGATCAACCGGGACGTATTGGATGGCTGGCCGACGGCGTTTGCGCGGTACAAGGGAAAGTGGTACTGCGCAGCGGGGGAGACAGTATATGAGTGGGACGAGGGGGGGCTGATGTGGGACGTGTCGGATGCGCAGGCCGGGGACGACGTGACGGCGCTGGAGGTTTGGGGCGGGTATCTGTGGGCGGCGCGGGGGACGGCTTGTGTGTTGAGACGATACAATGGGGGCTGGGCGGATGCGCCCGGGGCTATCAGCGCGCAGTTGCTGCGGGCGGGGGGCGGCTATCTGCACTACTCGGGGGCGGCGGCGGGGGATACGCACAAGGTGTACTACACGGTGAACGGGACGGATTGGAGCGACGCGATTGAGATTGGCGGCGGCGACCATGCGGTGACGGGGATGACGTGGTACCGGGATATGCTGGTGGTGAGCAACGCGGCGCGGCTGTGGGGGATCTCGGCGGAGATCGGATACCCATTGCTGGATTGGAGCACGCAGGAGGACACGGATAACGGACGGGGTATGCTGGTGTGGGGGAGGACGGGCTGCCTGTACATTCCCCTGATGTATGGGTTGTACAGGTGGAACGGGGATACGATGGTGGCGGTGGGGCCGGAGCAGGGGATGGGGTTGCCGGCGGCGCGGGCGGGGAAGATTGCGGCGCTGGTGGGGACGGGGAACTGGCTGTTTGCGGCGATTGACGCCGGGACGAGCGGGTATTCGAGCGTGCTGGCGTACAACGGGATGGGGGGCTGGCACGAGTTGCAGAGGTGCGAGCAGGATGGGCAGCGCGTCCGGGCGCTGGGTTTCGAGACGGTGCACACGCCGAGCCGGCTGTGGTTCGGGATGGGGAACGAGACGCGCTATCTGAAGTTGCCGGATAAGAGCGATAATCCCTGGCAATGGACGGGGTACGAGTTCAATGCGAGCGGGGAGATCGAGACGTCGTGGATGGGAGAAGAGCTGCTGGAGGTGGTGAAGGATTTCCAGGAGGTGGTGATCAGGGGCGAGGGAATAAACAACGATCAATCCGTGTCGGTCTATTACGAGGTGGATCGCAGTGGCAGGTGGACTTATCTGGGAGAGGTGACGCACAGTCCGCGTGAGGCGCTGGCGTTCCAGGCTTCGGGGTTCGTGGCGAAGACAATCGGGACGGGGAGTACGCAGACAACGATCGAGTTGGACACAGGGCACACGACGGTGGATATGGCGGCGGGGGACTGGTGCCGGATCAACGGCCAGGTGGCGCAGGTGGCCAGCATCACGGACGGCGATACGTTTGTGCTGGAGACGGCGCTGAGCGCGGCGCCGGCGAGCGGGGACGTGGTGTACGCCAGCAGGCCGGCGGGACGGGAGTTCCGGTTGAAGCTGGTGCTGTTCACGACGGATAAGACGGCGACGCCGAAGGTGAAGGCGATGTTCGTGCAGTATCAGAACAACGTGCTGGACCGGTTCGTGTACGCGCTGCAAATCCGGGTGGAGGATGGGATGCGCGACCTGGCGGGGAATCCTTATCCGCACACGGCGGCGGACCTGCGGGTATTGCTGGATGGGTGGGCGATGCGGGTGACGCCGTTTACGCTGTACGATCAGGACGGGGTGGAGCACACGGTGAAGGTGACGAGTGTGGGGGAGGGGGGGATGACGCGGAGGAGCGCGGAAGGGCAGGCGGGACGGTACGGGAGTGTGTATTCGACGAACGTGGTGGAAGTGGAGTAAGGCTGAGGGTAAGGCTGAGGTTAAGGTTATGGCGGCAGACAACGATGGATATCCACGGGTGTTGGACAGGGCCGGCTGTATCTTTGGGCAGCAAGCGGTGCAGCGGGTGGAGCGACTGGAGGAGAGGATGGAAGGGCTGGAGGCTAAGATCGACCGGTTGACGTGGGCGTTGGCGGGGGCGGCGATCACGTTCGCGACGGGTGCGGTGATGCTGGCATTGAACTTATGGATGGGGTGACGAAGATAGCGCGGGTGGGGAAGGTGGGGAGGATGGGACTTCTACCTCTCCCCCTGGCCCCCTCCCCGAAGCGGGGAGGGGGAAGAGGGGTGACGGGGGGCGGGGTGGAGCAGTTGGATTTGACGCCGGAGCAACTGCGGGAGGTGGCGCGGCGGATCGGGGAGACGCGGGCGAAGAGGGTGTGGCGGCTGATGGGGAAGGTGCAGGCGAGTGTGCCGGAACTTTGCACTTATGATTGGCTGGAGCGGCGGAAGTTGGTGTTTGAGTTCCAGTCGTCGCAGATGGGGGGGAGGCTGATCGCGGGCGGGGCGGTGGTGGATTTCATTATTTCGGGGCTGGCGGCGGATGGGTTGTACGTATGGCGGGTGCAGGGGGAGTACTGGCACAAGGGGCCGGAGGTGGAGCGGAAGGATGAGGTGCAGAAGCGCCGGTTGCTCCACCTGCGGATTGGGGGTGTGCCGGTGGTGGCGGTGGTGGATTTGTGGGAGGGGGATATTTACGATCGTTTTCCGACCGTGTTTGTGAGGGCGGAGTATGGGTATGGGATGGGGCTCAGAGGTTAAGGCTGAGGCTAAGGCTAAGGTTGAGGCTAAGGTTAAGGTTGAGGTTGAGGTTAACGATGGCGGATAGAGCGGTGGAATTGAGGCGGGGGGCGGGGCAGCCACAGATTGGGGAGGTGGTGACGTGGGACGGCGAGGGTTGGGTGGCGCAGGCGCCGATGTCGCGGCGGGGAGTGATCGGGCCGACGGGGATCACGGAGTGGCTGCGGTTGTCGACGGGGATGGAGGGTCCGGACATTGACATTGACGCGGCGGCGCTGAAGATCGGGCGGGGTGGTGATAGTATTTTGTTGTTTCACGCGAACGGCAGCCCGGTATCGGAGTACGCGGCGACGCTGGCGGGATTGATCGAGGCCGAGGCTGATGCGACAAACCGTGATGTGATTGTTATTCCTCAGATGGCGACTTATGTCAGTGGAGATTTCACTATTTCTACCAACGACTTGACAATTGTCGGTCCACCGTACCGTCAAAGCCAGGCCAGGATCGATCATATTTCGGGGACGGTGACAGTGGCAGGTGATAACGTCAAGTTGATCGGGCTGGGACTCGTGAAGGGAGGCAGCAATGCAAAGACGCTGCTGATCGAGGGATCCGATGCACTGCTGGTTGGCTGTCACCTGTGTTTTCACAATAAATATGGATGGGCGGTGCGGGTGACCGGGGGAAGTGCGGAATTCCAACATTGTGTACTACAACAGATGGAGGCGGGTTCTGAGAGGGCTCTCATATATGCGACGGGCGGTGTAACAACATTTGTTGATTGTGATCTGTTATCTGATACGATCCTGGGGGCTTGGGCTGCGACTGTGCACACGGGCGGTGGGACTGTGAGGCTATTGTGGACGAGGGTCACAAACGATGGTGCTGGCGTGCAACTTAAGAATGCGTCCGGGACAATCGAAGTCTGCGGGTGTGATCTGGATAATAGCAGGACTGAAGGAACGATTACGTACAGGGAAGGTGACCGAGGGGCATATTCAGTCGAGGACTATCACGCGAGCGACATCGAGGCGGGGGAGATGACGCGGCACCTGCCGGCGCCGGGGACGGCGGGGCACGTGGCGCGGGACGATGGGTCGAAATGGGTGTCGGCTGTGCTGGACTTCGATGATCTGGGAGGGGATTGTGACCTGGCGGACCTGGCGGGGTACGCGCGGGGTTCGATTATCCGTGGGGGGGCGGCGGACTGGGAGGCGTACGACGCGAAGACGGATGGGGCGGCGCTGGTGGGGGATGGGACGGACATCTTTTCGACGGTGACGCCGACGTGGCTGGGCACTCACACCTGGGGTAGCGGGCTTGCCATAATGCCAACCGACGCCAGCGGGCAGGCCCTGGGCGACGCGACGCACCGGTGGGATTTGTACACACAAGAAGTCGTATTCGGTGGTGCGACTGGTGCGAACTCCATCACCGTGCCGGACGATCTGGCCGATGCGCTCCATCTCTCCGACGCCGGTGGGCTCGAATACATGCGTGTTGTCAGCACCAATGTACAGCCAGCGGTCGTCTGGAACGAGGGTGGGGCAGATGTGGACTTTCGCGTGGAGGCGGTGGGACAGCCCAATGCATTACTTGTGTGGGGCAGCGACGGATATGTGCGGATGGCTGGCCACATTGCAGTCAATGACGTCAGCCCTGCTGCTAATATTGGATT
>Ga0315545_1001084_pt1 | contig 27574 bp, 24 predicted proteins | sample SalMarSW160210MG_FD_203096 | JGI IMG/M metagenome (GOLD analysis project Ga0315545, IMG submission 203096) | Salt marsh sediment microbial communities from the Plum Island Ecosystem LTER, Massachusetts, United States - Salt Marsh Sediment SW1602-10 ...
CGTTCTTCCATAACACAGGTCTCAGTCCAGGGCATAATGTGGCCTCCAGTTTTTGAAGGCCATTATAGCCATTAACTGTTACCCATGTACTTGGCATGTTCTGTAACCTATGTTACCGGTTTGTACCTGTATTTAGCCCCACATTTCACGTGGGGTTGCAGGCGGAGGAATTCTTTATCTTTATTTCCTCTTGCAAATTATTCGGCAGGTTTTACACTAATGGCCTATGGGAAAGAAGAAGAAACCATTAAACTCCATCACCTTTATGCCAAAGCTATCCTCGTTTCTAAAATTAGCCGTAATTCTCGGTCTCGGCCTTACCTTGCAGTTCCCGTCGGTTCGCGCAGCCGAGATCACTCGATCCGCCAGTCCCGAACAACCCGGCAAGCCGCATCGATTGGTTGTCCTTACTGACATCGAAGCAGATCCGGACGACACCCAGAGTCTGGTCCGTTTGCTGCTCTACTCGAATGAGATCGACATTTTGGGACTGATCGCGACCACATCCATACACAAACAAACCTCCATCGCCCCCGAATCCATCCGAAACGTAATCCACGCCTACGCCGCAGTTCATGACAATTTGCTGAAGCATGATGCGAGCTATCCAACGGCGGAGTCTTTGCTGGCGCTGGTAAAACAGGGCTTGCCTGAATATGGCATGAAAGGCGTCGGCGATGACAAGGACTCCGAGGGGTCCGATTGGATCATCAAGACTCTGGAACTGGACGATGACCGTCCTTTGTGGGTATCCGTCTGGGGCGGGGCAAACACACTGGCACAAGCGCTGCACAAGATCAGAGCCACGAGATCCGCTCAGCACGCAAATCGCCTTCTCGCAAAGCTTCGAGTCTACACCATATCCGACCAAGACGACAGCGGCATTTGGATAAGAAGAAATTTCCCGGAACTCTTCTATATCTTAAGTCCAGGAGGTTATGGCGCCGGCACATGGACCGGTATCAACCACGTTGTCCCAGGATTCGACAACTCCACTATCAGCAACAGATGGATTGCAGAAAATATCCAACAGGGCCACGGGCCGCTTGGCTCAGTGTATCCCGATGTCGTTTGGGGTATGGAAGGAGATACTCCATCGTGGCTGTCGTTGATTCCTAATGGTTTGAACGCACCAGAGCATCCCGAGTGGGGCGGCTGGGGTGGACGCTACGAGTTCTATATACCGGAACTGTCGGCGATGGACCCGAATGGTTTCACCGGCGGCGTTCCGGTTGAGTCGGAGAGCCGCCCAATCTTGACCAACGCCGTCGACGAATACACCCCACTTGTAGCTCCCGAATACGGCCGGGCAACCAAGGCCGGCGAAAAATTATTCAAGGGATTTCGAACAACCGTCTGGCGCTGGCGTGACGATTTCCAGAACGACTTTGCCGCGCGAATGAATTGGACAACAAAACCTTACAACCAGGCCAATCATCCGCCTAGTCCCTCCCTCGAGCATCCGGACAGAATCACGGTGAGGTCCGGTGAAATGTTCGGACTTGGCGCTCGCGGCTCGTCCGACCCGGATGGTGATAGTCTAAGTTTCTACTGGTTTCAGTATCCAGAGGCGGGAACCTGCAAAGCGCCATTAACCTTTCACGCGGAAAATGCAATTGGCTTTGTTGTAACCGCTCCGAAGGTCGAGCAAACAGAAACTGCGCATATCATACTGAGAGTTACGGATAAAGCAAGTCCGCCCTTGTCGAGGTATAAGCGGGTAATCGTCACCATCACCCCCTGAATGATACCGCCGGATTGAACACGATTCGTCTCCGCTTACTCGGTGGCGCCAAATCCCTCATGAAACACGACAACCCCCTCCGCCTTTTCTTCTCTAAACGGCAAAGCCAGGAAATTCTCCTTTGGAACCCCCTTAAGGACCAGCCCCGGCACGTTCCGGAACCCAAACCGCTCATAGTATCCCGGATCGCCCACCAGCACACTCCCTTTTCCGCCGGCCGCCCTGAGCCGCTCCAGCCCCGCCCGGATCAGTGCTTTTCCGATCCCCTGCCGCTGCCGCTCCGGAAGCACCGAAACCGGCCCCAGCCCGTACCACCCGCAGTTCTTGCCGCCAACCGTCACAGGAGAAAACGCGATATGCCCTACCACCCTTCCATCAATTTCCGCCACCAGTGAAACAGTCAGCGCACCGGCTTCCCTCAATGCCCGAATAATAAACTGCTCCGTATGGTTGCCGTACGGACAATCCGCAAAAGCGGCAACGGTGACTTCCGTAATAGCCCAGATATCCCCCGGCCTCTCATCACGAATAATCATCACGCCATCCGGTTTGTCTTTGATTCTTTCAAACTTTCACACCTTCACACATTAGAAAACAACAAAATTTTACCCCATTTCCCCCAACTTTCAACCAACATTAATTGCTTGTGCTGCCTCCTGCTCAGATATTGTTTTAATGTTCGCTTTCAGCGAACTACTGTTTGTTTCTTCGTTGCGGCCTCCGGCAGCAAAAAACAGCTGATTTGAAAATATTTTTTCTCCTTCCCCCGCACTCCGCTTGTTCTGAGTGAAGTCGAAGATTCCAAGGATTGAATGAATAAAATTTACTTATAACCGCTGACGGCTGTCCTCATAGCAGCCCCACCCTCTGGGCTGGCTTCTCGTCTGGATTCCTTCGCACTATTGTGCCTGCTTCCGCAGTTACGCCTGAATTCGGAGTATGCCTCAGCGCCCAGCCGGATATTGCTCCTGTATGAGAAATTGCCCACCAGAGTAATCAGCGGTTCGCGGCATCGCCACAAGTTGCCCAACACCCTGCGCAGAATGCGCGGCATGGAATAGAAGTCGCGGTCGCAGGAAACCATCTCTTTTATGATGCCGTCCATAGAAAAATGCTTATACCGGGCTACAGGGAAAGTTAGTGTGTAATATTTCCAGTCTTCAGGGAACGTGTCGAGGGCGATGCGCCCCTGCGATTTCATCTGCTCCCACAGTTGCGTGCCGGGCAATGGAGTCAAAAACAGCACATTGAGATTGTCCACACCGTACTGGCCGGCTGCCTCGGCGATATGCTTACCAATGCCCGCTTCGTCTACATCCAAACCCATGATAAAGGAACCCGCTACCAGAATATTGTGCCGTCGTATCCGTTGTACGGAGGCGCGGAAGTCCCGGCCCTTCAGAATGTTGAATTTCTTGCCGACCTCCTGAAGCCCTTCCGGCGAGGGTGACTCAAAGCCGATGTAGACTCCTCTGCAGCCGGCCCTGGCCGCCAGCGTCAGTAGCTCTTCGTCATCGGCAAAGTTAATAGTGACCTGCCCTATCCACTTCTTTCGCAGGTTCGCCTTCGCCAGGGCGCGGAACAGGTCCTTGGCACGGGCGATATGTTCGGTACGCGTGCCGATGAGGTTGTCGTCCACCACTAAAACACGTTTCTCACGAATCAACTGGAATTCCCGCACGACATCCGCAATGGGGCGATGCCGGTACTTGGCCCCGTTGAACGCCGTCACGCTGCAGAAGCTGCAGTTCAATGGACAGCCTCGCGTCGTCTGAATGGCTCCGAAGGCATATCCTCTGGAAAGCAAATCATGGCGGGCAGCCGATACATCTTTTATCTCGGCGAGCCCTCCATCGTACCGGCGCTTCAGCCTGTGTCGCAGGGCGTCCTCAAGAATCGACGCCCAGACACTCTCAGCTTCCCCGGTAACGACCGAATCCACACGCTCCATAACCTCGTCTACGCACATTGTTGCGTGAATGCCGCCCATTACCACGGGTACGCCCTGATTCCGGAAATGACTGGCCACTTCGTAAGCGCGGTTCGCCTGCGAGGTAAAAGCGGTAATGCCCACCAGGTCAGGCCGAGGCATCGCACGATAGTCCGGCACACCGAGGTTCTCGTCAACTATCGTGATTTCCCACTCCGGCCCGGTCAGTCCCGCCAAAACCATAAGGCTCAGTGGTTTCCACACGCGGTAGCGTTTCCATCGGCTCTCCTTGGCTTTGATTATACCGACAAGCGGATTTGACGGATTTATCAGATATAATCGCATAGCATCCATTCTATTATGGCTTTTGCATCGCTTCCATCTTATTTAGTCCCCTAACCCAAAGGTCGTTAGGGGGCTGCTTACTAAACCCAAATCATAAACAATAAATCGAAGATTGTAAATGACCTTGTCATCCTTCCTGTCCCGCATAAAATAGCAAACTTGCGTTATTTAGTGCGGGCAGCGATGCCAAAGGTCGTGGCAATTGGCGCAAAGCGTCATCCCTGAATGCTGCTCCCTTGCCTGCCCCAGCATGTCTTTAGCCGGGGGCCAAGTACAGGGGAACAATATTCTGCCCTTTACCGATATCCCGATTTTCTGATAAAGTGATTTTCAATCAAAAACGGGGGTACCTGCTGAGAAAAATCAAATTTTATCAAAATTTTATAACCTCTTTTCTTACAACGACTTACAAGATTTTCGCTCTCGAAAAATCCTCGATTTTTCGAATCAAACGCGCGGCTACCTCCAATTATAGAAGGGGTGCACTTCTACCCCTAATCGCCCAGCAGGGCAAGGTCTTGGGGCCGGCAGGCCCGGGTCAGAAACGACTGGTAATAAATAGTGTTGTGGAGTTTAACTCGCCGTTTCTAAGGCGATCGGTAACCCCATAGGAGATTCTCTATCAACTATGAACAAGAAAATCGATCAATCAAAATGTATAAAATTATGCAAAACGAACCCAATTTATAATATGCTAAAATGAACTTAAGCTACAATACTGCAAAGACTTATGGAAATATGCTGCGATGTCAAAACGAACCCAAAACGAACCCAAACGAACCCAATCTTGTCCTTCATAGATGCGAATTTTATATTATAGTACCGCCGGCGACGATGTTATCCTTTTCGTTATAGAGGACGAGCTTCTGGCCGGGACAGGGTGCGAACTGGGGCTGGTCAAATTCAACAGTCATCGCATCTTGATTTAATTCGGCGAGCCTGCACGGATGGGAATCGATGTAAGAGCGAATCTTTCCGAAGAATCGGCTGGCTATGACAAGCTCCTGCGGGATAAGAACATTTAGCTGATTTGCTTTGACAATCCGAAAACTTACCTCGCTTCTCTCGCCGAGCGCGATGGTATTTTTTTCGGCATCTATCTTTGCCACGTAAAGGGGCTTTCCGCCGGCAAAGCCGATACCGCTTCTCTGCCCGAGCGTATAATTGGCGATTCCCTTATGCTCGGCAATTTTATTGCCCTGCATATCCGTAACGTCGCCGGGCTTACTAAAGGCGGTATCGGTCAAGACCGCCCGGTAGTTGCCTTCGCCTGCGAAACATAGCTCCATACTCTCCGATTTTTCGGCGACGGGCAGTTTCGCATCGGCAGCGATTGCGCGGACCTGCTCTTTTGTCAATTCGCTTAAAGGCAGAATAAGCTTCGCAAGACGATGTGAAGGGATACCGTAGAGAAAATAGCTCTGGTCTTTGACTTTGTCCTTCGCCCTGCCAAGATGCACTTGGCCGTCGGTTTTATAAATACCGGCATAATGACCCGTAGCGAGGAAAGAGATGCCGAATTTTTCCTGCAATAAATCCCATACAAGGGAAAATTTCAGAAACGAATTGCAGTCAACACAAGGGTTGGGTGTTCGGCCTGCTGCGTAAGATTGGCGAAACGGTTTTATTATAATCTCCTCGAAGGCCTCGGCAACATCGACGGTATAATGGGCTATCGTTAATTTGTCACAGACAAAGGCGGCATCGGCCCCGCAACAAGTACGCTTTTTCGCTTTAGATAAGACAGGGACTTTCATTGTAATACCGAGAACATCCCAGCCCTGTTGTTTCAGAAGATAAGCTGCGACACTGCTATCGACGCCGCCGCTCATAAGGACGGCGATTTGTTTGTCGGTCTGCTTAACCGGCTGCCACGAGAGATGGCTCGACCTCTGTAATTTGATGTTCCACTTATCCACTTTCATCTTTCAGCTCGGTGATTGTTGGACTTCGGCTGCAAAGCGGACAGTCCGGATTACGGCTAAAATGCACCTTGCGAAACTCCATTTTTAACAGGTCATAGGTCAGCAATGTGTCGGTCAATAAATTGCCGATTCCCAGCAGATACTTTATCGCCTCAGTTGCCTGCAGTGTACCAATGACACCCGGCAATACCCCTAACAAACCTGCCTGTGAAGATGGAGGCACTGCGTCGGCAGGTGGAGGAGCGTTAAAGATGCAGCGATAACAGGTTGTTTCGCCCGGTAAAACTGTTATCAACTGGCCGTCAAATCCAAGAACGCCCGCGTGCGAAAATGGAACCTTCTCAAAAAAACAAGCATCGTTGATAAGAAACTTTGTGGCGAAATTGTCGGATGCATCGACGACAAAATCGTATTCGGTGATTATTTGGCGAATGTTGTCGGCTTTTACCCACATGTTATAAGGCCTGACAGTAATATCAGGGTTTAACGCGTGCATTTTTTCTTCGGCAGATTTGACCTTTTCGCAGCCGATGTCGGCGGTGCGATGAAGGATTTGCCTGTGAAGGTTCGACAGCTCGACTTTATCGGCATCGACGATTCCAATAGTGCCGATGCCTGCGGCGGCTAAATATAATGCAGCAGGAGAGCCGAGACCACCGGCGCCGACAACCAGCACCTTCGATGACAACAGCTTCTGCTGGCCAGGTTCGCCGACTTGGGCCAACATCAGATGCCGGCTGTATCTTTCTCTTTGTTCTTCGTTTAATGCCACCTTCGGCCCTTCACAATTTTAATCTCAATTATATATTACTTTTGCTAAACTGCCAATTATCGCCTTCGATGCGGGTCAATGTGAAATTGCCGTTGAGGATTTGGCCGTTTAAGGCCAGCTCGATTCGGTTGTGGGCCTGATGCAGTACTTTATATTTGCCGGACTCGACTATCCGGACGCTGCCAAGGCCTTTATTTACGGGGCCTTGGTAGGTGAGGAATTTCAATGGATGGTCGAAGATTTTTACGGCATTAGCGGGATTTTGGGTAAGCTGCTGCGGGGATTTATCAAGGCGGTAGGTCTGGAGAGAGCCGGCTGATTCGAGCATAAAATCCCAGTGGATATCCGGCCCTTTCGAGTGCTGCTGGATGACGAAATTTTTATCTTCCCGTTTCATTTTAATATATTATAATATACTCGAAAGAGCTTTTATAAGCCAGGGGAGCCAGCCGGGGAAAATCCGGTTGAAGGCTGAGAAATCCGCTTAAGGCGGATGACCCTATGAACCTGATCAGGTTAAAACCTGCGAAGGAAGGCTGAAAAAAACCAATTTAAGGCACTTCTTTTGCAGGAGTGCTTTTTTGTTTTTTGCGGTGTAAAAATGGAAGTTTTGAAAATAAACGGCGTTGAGAAACATTTCCCAGCCGGGTTGATGCCTTCGACAGTATCTGCATTGTTAGAGCAATTAGATATCAAGGCAGCAACAGTAGCAGCTGAAGTCGACGGACAAATAGTCGAACGAAACAAGTTCACAGAAGCAAAACTTCTCAGCGGACAAAGAATCGAATTAGTGCGTTTTGTCGGCGGAGGTTGATTGAATGGACAAACTGGTAATCGCAGATAAAGAGTTTAATTCCCGCCTGCTTGTGGGGACAGGTAAATTTGCGTCGTGCGAGATTATGGCTGAAGCCCTGGAGAAATCAGGCACGGAAATCGTTACTGTTGCGCTTCGCAGAGTGGACATAGAAAATAAAAACGACGATATGCTACGTACAATCGATGTTAAAAAATATCTGCTGCTGCCTAATACCTCCGGGGCAAGAGACGCTGATGAGGCAGTTCGTCTGTCGAAGCTGGCAAGGGCGGCGACAGGGATTAACTGGGTGAAATTAGAGGTCACGCCGGACCCGTATTACCTGCTGCCGGACCCGGTAGAGACACTAGAGGCAGCGAAGATTTTGATTAAAGAAGGATTCGTCGTTTTGCCATATATCAATGCAGACCCTGTCCTGGCGAAGAAACTCGAAGATGTCGGGACATCAACGGTAATGCCGCTCGCCAGTCCTATCGGCTCAAACCAAGGGCTAAAAACACGCGAGGCATTAGAGATTATAATCGAGCAGGCAAATGTGCCTGTTGTAGTCGATGCGGGATTAGGTCTGCCATCACACGCGGCAGATGCAATGGAGATGGGCGCCGATGCTGTTCTGGTCAATACGGCAATTGCAACGGCAGGTGAACCGGGACGGATGGCTGCAGCTTTTAAGCTTGCGGTCGAAGCAGGACGAACAGCTTATATAGCCGGCGCAGCAGTAGCCGGAAAGAGGGCAAGTGCTTCAAGCCCGCTAACAGGCTTTTTAAGAAATAACAAAGAAAAATGAACAGTGTAAAAACAATACTGGCTCAAAAAGGTCTCGATGGCGACGGCGAGTTTTGGCAGGGGCGGTTTAATCAAATCAATGGTCGTGATGTCGAGAGGGCTTTAAGAAGTCCTGCGGGCATTTACAGTTTGGAGAAGCTGTTGGCGCTTGTATCACCGGCGGCGGAGGATTATCTCGAAGAGATGGCGCAGGCGGCCCGGCAACTTACCATACAAAGGTTTGGGAGGACAATCCGGCTTTACGCGCCGCTATACCTATCCAATTACTGCGTAAATAGCTGCCTGTATTGCGGGTTCAACAAAGATAATAAATCAGAGCGGAGGAGGTTGACTATTGAGCAGGCGGTTGAGGAGGCGAATATTATCGCCTCGGAAGGATTCAGGGACATATTGCTCGTCAGCAGCGAGGACAGGAAATTTATCAGTATCGATTATCTTTGCGAGCTTGCCGGCAGATTGAGAAGCAAATTCAGCTCCATTTCAATAGAAGTATATCAGATGAGCACTGCTGAATACGCAAAACTTTTCGATGCGGGCATTGAAGGGGTCACGCTATATCAGGAGACATATAACCGCAGGGCTTACAGCTATTACCATCCATCAGGCCCGAAGTCCGACTACGATAACAGATTGGATACTGCTGGGCGTATAGCTGCAGCCGGTATGCGTGAGATTGGGCTGGGTGCTCTTTTAGGTCTGAAAGACTGGCGGCTCGAAACTTTGGCCCTCGGCGAACATGCTCATTATCTAATCAAGCGATACTGGCAATCTCACGTTTCATTTTCTTTTCCGAGACTTCGGCCGGCAGAGAATGTTGACAGTTCAAAGTTTTCACTTCTCCCCGATAAAAATCTTGTTCAAATGATAATTGCACTGCGATTGTGCTTCGCCGACGCAGGGCTGGTACTATCGACACGTGAAAGGGCTGAGCTGAGGGAACATTTAATCGAAGTCGGCGTAACCAAAATGAGCGCGGGCAGCAAAACCAGCCCTGGCGGTTATTCACAGCCGAAAAGTGCTATCGAGCAATTCGAAATTGACGACACACGCAGTCCTGCTCAGGTAGTAGAGATGATAAAAGCAAACGGGTTCGATGCGGTTTGGAAAGACTGGGACAGCGCTTTTGTCGAACGTAAATAACTACCTGTTAACGTGCACAACTGTGGGGCCACTGAAACCGTTAAATTTAGTCGCAGCAACGATGCTATAGGCGCCGATATTTTCTGTGTAAAGGAAATCACCGATTCGAAGGTTTGCAGGGAGCTGTTCCGAGAGAGAGATTTTGTCAAAGCTATCGCAGGTGGGGCCGACGACGGCACAGACTTCCTGCCTGCCCCGCTTAAAGGGGCAGAAGTTGGGAATCCAGTGGTCGAAAACAACGCCTGAAAAGGTTTGATAGACGCCGTCATTTATGTGATAGAAGATTTTGCCTTCCCGCCGTGCCTTTCCTATTATTTCCGATACTGAGACGGCCGCATTGGCAACCATAAACCGTCCCGGCTCGGCTATAAGCTCTACATCCGGCGGAAAAAGTCTTTCGCATTCGCAGCGGATTATTTCCGCAAGCTGCTCGAACCGTGGGACCTGCGAATCATAGGGCACCGGGAAGCCGCCGCCTATATCGACTATATTTAAGTTGAATCCCTTTTTCCTCGCGAAGTTAAAGATTTCAGATGTTATCTGCAGCGCAGAAGCGTAGTTGTCAAAATTGGTGCACTGGCTTCCCACGTGAAAACTCAAACCTTCAACTTTAAGTCCAGCATTAAAGGCCTGCTTTAACAGGCGTGGGGCGTCTGCAGTTTCGGCGCCGAATTTCGAGCTTAATTCCACTTTCGAGCCGGTATCGGGGACTTTCAAACGCAAAATCAAGCCAGCCGTCGGGCAATGCTCCTTTATTTTCCTGACCTCGTCGGCGTTGTCGTAAGTAACGAGCGGCTTATATTTTTTGATTTTTTTCAAAGTGTGCCGGTCTTTGATTGTATTAGAGAAAATAATCTTATCCCAGATGAAAAAGTATTTATCACTTTTTTGAAAATGCTTCAAATACCTGTAAACCTGTATGAACTCGTTGTAGGATGCAACGTCGAAGCTGGCACCTTCTTTGAACAGCGTTGCGATTATTTCCTGATTCGAGTTTGCCTTTATAGCGTAATACACCTGCACTTTAGGCAGATTTTTTTTGAAAATCCGATAGTTTTTCCTTATCTTGTCGTGGTCGATAATAAACAACGGCGTGCCGTGCTTTTGAGCTAATTTAACAAGTTCTTTTTTCATAATTGTTGGAGTAATAACAGATAACTGTCTTGCAATCAAGATTTTATTCGGGAGATTCGGAGCAGGAAAATTGGGTTCGTTTGGGTTCGTTTTGACCAAGTGTCCAATTCCATTATTTCGCTGTAATTGCTTATCGCAACTGCTGTTATAAACAATTTGACTTTGTCCTAAATTGGGTTCGTTTCGCATATTTTTGTTCATTTTGATTGATTTTTCCTTTCTGCGCAGACAAGCTGCGGCGATAAATCCGTATCTCAAAAGCGGATAATCGAACTAAACGAATTTTAATAAATTTAAGTGGGCCTACTGGACCTGAAACCTTGCCCTGCTGGGCGATTTGCGTTTATCTTCTGATAAACTGACAAATATTATAACATATTTTCAAATAAAAGTAAAGCAAAAAATAGCATGTAGCGTGTAGCGGACAGAAAAGAAAGTTCAACCACGAACGGACACGAATCAACACTATTGTTTTTTTAACTACAGAGGACGCAGAGGTGATACCTAAGATACTTAGGTATTCTTTTTATAAATTCTGGATTTTAGAAACTGGTTTTTTAAATCGGGTTCCCGAAAATGGGTCCCAGCCAACAACGTGCTGGGATTTGCTCTACGCTTCGAGAGGACGCGGAAGAAAATTAAAAATCAAAATTAAAAATAAAAAATGCGGAACCGCTTAGTAGGGATGATTACAAAGGGGCGAAGTAAAATAGAAAGATGGACGAACCGAAGGACACAACAGAAAATTTTAATATTTGCGGAAGATAGAAAATAGTATAAAATTGGATAAGTAACAGTGATAATTTTTAATCCACGGATAAAAGTTGGCGTGGAGTAGTGATATTTGTGGGCCCAGGCTTAGGAGGGGCTGTTATGACTACAAAATACACAGGAAATGAGTATATACCTTAGTATGGAATCTCGCACGTGAATGCCATAAGCGATTTCAAAATGTTTTTTGAAATAACAAATAAATATAATACAGCAGAACTCAACCAAGTATACCTTTTGATATTTTCTGTTTCTATATGTCTTTGTGGCCTGACGGGTCTTTTGATTCGAAAAGTCAAAGGAACAAAATGGCCGAAAACATGGTATACACCATCGGTAATATGTCTTTGTGGCATCGTATGGTCTGTAGTTGTACTAATGGATTTCATTCCTATGCGCAAGGAAGCGGAAGAATTATATCGAGCTTATGTAAACAAGCAATACGTGATTGCTGAAGGGCCCGTTCGAGTTATACATCAGCAACCTATGCATGGTCATGATGGAAATGAAATAATAGAAGTAAATGGAATTAATCTGACAATAAATCACTTTTCGCACACTAATGCTTATAAGCAAACTATAGCATGGGGTGGGGTGCTTCGAGAAGGCGTTTATGCTAGGATTTATTATTACAGAGGCAAGATCCTGAGGGTAGACGTACGTAAACCTGCGAATTCTCAGAATATTGGAAATCAATATTGAACATAGCTACCTGAGTGCCGCGAGGGCTTTAAGATACTTTTCCGCACACTGCTGAGCGTGAAAACATGCGGCATCGTAGTTAGGATATTCAGCAGAATTTTTCTCCCGTCCGGCGGTGCGAAAGTCACCTTCAGCTTTTTCAACCCATTCGTCAGTTTCAGGCCTCATAAAGCGTTTTTCCTTTCTGCGTAATGTCCCGCATAAACACATCATGCATCGCCAACCTTTGGCGAAGCTGCTGCGGCGTTCGCACAAGTAAATCCATCGGAAAAGTCGGCCGAGTACGACTGCGAATTGTTGAAGCCATTTTCCAGGTCTTGCCTTCAAACGGCAGAACGACAAGTAAATCCACATCAGAATTGGGGCCGGCTGTGCCGGTGGCATAGGAGCCGAATAAAATTATCCGCTCAGGATTGAACTGATTTACGATGCGGTCGGCTAACGCCTGGATATCCTTGAATTCCACCATTTTATCTCCCTGATAACGCCATAATTATAATGCGGATTTCCGGTCTCGACAAGAGAATTATGCAAATCGTCCAATATAAACTCCGACTTTATTTTAGCCGATAAGCTTGGTTTTCAATATTTAGGATTTATAACAGAACCTAAAATGAATTCGACAAAAAACTTCTGGATTCCCGATCCTTCGACCTTGCTCAGGACAGGTTTCGCGGGAATGACAGAAGAAAATAGGCAGTTTTGCCATAATTTCTTAGTTCACAGCTTTTTGATGAGACCCTTAAGTTTTTCGATTTCTTTGTTGTTCTCAAGATAAGACTTTATTAGTTTTTCGTGCAGCTCATCGGCTCTGTCGTATAATCTTTTTTGTTTTTTGGGTTTAGCGGCCTGTATAACATAAGCGGCCATAATAGGAAACGCCACCGTAACATCAAGATATGCAGTGACGGTTTCGTCGAGCTTGGTCGGGTCGATTTTTCCCCAGCTTGCCGCTTCAGAGGGCGGGGCACCTGAAAGGCCGCCGGTGTCAGGCCTTGCGTCGGTTATGTTGATATCGTAATCCTGTCCCATTTCCGGTATCATTAGCACTTCCTGAATCTGCGGCTCGGTCTGCAACATAAAATTCTTGGGACTGCCGCCGCCGATTAAGATGACCGCGGTTTTTCCTTTTTCATATCTCTTTGCGTTCAGGACTATGGCGGTCGAATCGTTGACATCGATAGAGGGATTGATTTTCAATTTGAATTTGTCCAGCAAGCCGGCGGCTTCGGCCAGCAGCTCGATGCCGGCGATGTTCATCCCGATGGTCGAATCACCCGGCGAAGACGTGAAAACAGGTATGCCGTTTCTGTAAGCAGCAGCTAAAATACTTACCTGGCCTAATTTATTTTTCTCTTCATATTCGGCGAGAAGTTTTCCTAAAGAATAATAAAATTCGCGAGTGCCCATCTCTTTCTGGAATTCCGGGCGGATAAGTATCTGCCTTAATCTCCTGTCGGTCTCCATTAAGACGTCCTCATAGTCGAAGAGGATGTCGTAGATTCGAGTTATGCCTTTTGCCCGCAGGTCCGCGTCGTCAACGGTATGGCTGCCCCTGAACATCGGCAGATTAAATGCGTAATGCAAGTCGTGATACATATTTGCGCCGGTTGCAACTATCCAATCGACAAAGCCGTGATTCATAAGCGGAATTATCGTCGAAGGCCCCAATCCTGCGGGGGTCAGGGCACCGGCAAGACTTAATCCGATAGTAACATCTTGCTGAGAGAATTTGTCCCGGAGCAAATGGCAGGCGGCCCTTAATCTTCCGCCGTTATAAGCATCCATATTATCTATAAGCTTCACTATGTCTGTGTCTTTGCCAATCGGCTTCGGAAGGATTCTCTTGCCTGCCAGATAATCAGCTTTGTCGGGGCAGTTCGATTTATGGCCCTTCATCTTTTCCTTTCTGTTCTGAAATTCATTTAAGTTGTTGGGGCTGCGGCCCCATTCTGCATATTATTAGGCAAATCAAAATATCAGGCAAAATAAAACTGGACAGAAAAACGAAAAAAAGGTAAAAATTGTGGTAATTATCCAATGGAAATTACCGGTTTTCGGTTACCAGTTAATAAAGGGGATATGTTATGAAGAAATTAGTTATATTACTTTGGTGTTTTATGTGCCTGGCTTTGGCAATGTCCGGCGGCTGCAAAAAGGAAGATGCCGACAAGTCGGAAGTAGTATTGAAATTGGCCCACAGTCTCGATGTGACCCATCCAGTCCACAAGGCGATGGTGTATATGGCTGAGAAAGCAAAGGAAAAGTCATCCGGCCGATTGCAAATTCAAATCTTCCCGAGCGAACAGTTAGGCACAGAAAAGGAAAACATAGAATCACTTCAGCTCGGCTATCTTGCAATGACAAAGACATCAACGGCGGTAATGGAAGGATTTGTGCCGCGAATGAAAATTTTCGGCATTCCCTATCTTTTCAGAGATTCCGAGCATTACTGGAAGGTTCTGAAAGGACCTATAGGCAAGGAGCTGCTTCTGGCCGGCCAGGACAAAGGCCTGCGAGGCTTGTGCTTTTATGATGCAGGGGCGAGAAGTTTTTACGCAAAGAAAGAAATCAACAGCCCCGCCGACCTTAAGGGTCTGAAAGTCCGTGTTATGAAGAGCATAATGTCGATGAAGATGATAGACGCTATGGGCGGTTCGCCGACACCTATTCCCTGGGGTGAACTTTATACTTCACTCGAACAAGGTGTTGTTGATGCAGCGGAAAATAATCCGCCTTCGTATCGTACTTCGCGGCATTACGAGGTATGCAAATATTACACGCTGGACGAACACGCAAGGCTGCCTGACATACTGATGATAAGCGTAAAAGTGTGGAACGGCCTTAGACCTGAATTTCAGCAGATACTTCAGGAGGCCATTGATGAGTCCGTCGAGTATCAGCGCAAGATTTGGGCCGAAGCTGAAGAAGCAGACCTGAAAACAGTAGAACAAGCGGGGGTTAAAGTCATATACCCGGACAAGAAACCCTTTCAGGAATCGGTCAGGAGCGTATGGGATGAATTCGAGGGCACCGAAATCGGCGATTTAATCAAGCAGATACAGGAGGTAAAATAGTAGTGTTCAGGTCGATAAAAAAGATATTAGACCATTCGCTCGAACTGCTGGTTATAGTAGTCGTATCGGTTTTGGTAGTGGATGTGCTGTGGCAGGTCTTTACACGCTTTATCCTGAAAAACCCAAGCACCTGGACGGAAGAGCTGGCGGTATTTATGCTCATCTGGGTTTCACTTCTCGGGGCGGCTGTGGCGCTAGGCCGAGGTTCGCATCTGGGTATCGATTACTTCGTGGGCAAGCTATCACCCAGAAAAAGACTTTACACAGAAATCTTCGCATTTTTGTGCGTATCAGCCTTTTCATTGACCGTAATGGTCATAGGCGGAATTGAACTCGTCAGCAACACGTTGAAGCTGGAGCAGGTATCGCCGGCTTTGGGGGTGAGGATCGGTTATGTCTATCTCGCAGTACCAATGAGCGGCTTCTTCCTCGTGCTTTATTCGGTCATCGGGCTAGTTGAAAGACTGACGCAACTGTTTAAGGGCGGACCTATCGTTACACAAGAGATAACCCATCATGTTGAAGAGGGGATTGATTAGTAACCAAACCGGATGAACACAGCACCAAACTTAAAATTTGAAAGGACGTTTACGTGGACACACCTGTATTGGTGCTGGTCGTAAGTTTCTTCATACTGCTTCTGCTAAACGTACCAGTTGCGTTCTGTATGGGCATCGCAACAGTTCTGGCTGTTATGGCCATAGGGGGACTGCCTGCATTCGTGAGTGTGGCACATAATATAGCTACCGGTATAGACAGCTTCGCACTTTTAGCGATACCGTTTTTTATCCTGTCAGGTCAGCTTATGGGTCACGGAGGTATCGCCCAGCGACTAATCAACTTTGCCAATGCGCTGGTCGGGCGATTCCGGGGAGGACTGGCTTTCGTAAATGTACTGACTTGCATGCTCTTCGGCGCAATAGCAGGTTCGGCAACAGCGGCGATATCCGGGGTAGGAGGTTTTATGGTGCCGCTGATGAATAAAATGGGCTATGACAGGGACTTCAATGCCTCGGTGACTATAACCGCAGCAACAACAGGGCTACTGATTCCACCCAGTAATGTTATGATAGTCTATTCATTGGCCACGGGTGGTTTTGTGTCGATTGCTGCTATGTTCATAGCAGGATACCTTCCCGGCATTTTAGTAGGGCTGGGATTAATGGTCATAAGCGGATGGATATCCATCAGGCATAACTACGGCAAAGGAGAAATCATCGCTCTTAAAAAGGCTCTTGTTTATTTCCTTCAGTCAATACCGCCCCTGTTACTGGTCGTTATTGTAATAGGCGGAATCCTTATGGGATGGTTTACCCCGACGGAAGCCTCGGCAATCGCTGTTCTCTACGCATTATTCCTGGCTGTGATTGTATATCGTGAAGTGAAAATCAAAGACCTGCCGAAGATTCTTCTTCAGTGCGGCGTCACCACTTCGGTAGTCTTTCTGCTCATAGGAACGAGCATGGCGATGTCGTGGGTCCTCGCATCGGAGAGGGTTCCTCAGGATATCAGTGCGGCGCTATTGGGCACCACAAACAACAAGGTTTTGCTTTTACTGATGATTAACGCCATCCTGATGGTGGTTGGATGTTTTATGGATATGACGCCCGCCATTCTGATATTCACCCCCATCTTTTTACCCATCGTTGAGAAACTCGGGATACATCCGTTGCATTTCGGCATCATTCTCATTATGAACTTATGTATAGGCCTGTGCACCCCACCGGTTGGAACCGCCCTTTTCCTCGGTTGCGGCATAGCCAACACAACGGTAACCAAAGTAATACGTCATATTGTTCCATTTTTTATCTCTATGATAATCACACTTTTGATTTGCACCTTCGTGCCTGAAATATCAATGTGGCTACCGGAGAAATTCGGACTTGTTAAGTAGGCGGATACGCTGCATCTATCCGCCACAATCCAGTCGGCCTGATTGTGGCTTGACAAATGCACAATTGTGTCGTAATATCGTATTATTTAATTGGAGCCAAAATATGCAATACTTGAAGAATATGTTATTCGTGCTATTTGCTGCAGCGCTGGTTTGTTCGACAGCTGCAGCTGACGACGGTTACAAACTTTGGATGTCCTACAAAAAGCTGGATGATGCAACTATATTGAAAGAATACCAACAGGCTTTTTCTTCTATTGTAGTTCAGGGCCAATCCGAAACGCTCGGCATTATCCGGGAGGAAGTGAAAAAAGGACTGGATGGACTTTTAGGACCCGATTGGCCTATACAAAGCACACTTGGCACGGGCGGCGCTCTTGTCATCGGTACACCAAAACAATCCGAACTCATACAAAAATTAGACTTGTCCAATCAACTGGCTTCTTTAGGACGGGAAGGCTTCTTGATTAAACAAACTAAGATTGATGATATTCCATTGGTAGTCATCGCCGCAAACGAGGACATTGGCCTTTTGTATGGTTCCTTTCATTTATTTAGACTTATGCAAACAGGACAATCCCTTAAGGACATAAACATCTGTTCCAAGCCACTAATTCAATATCGACTTCTGAATCACTGGGATAAGCTCGATGGTTCCATATCGGACAATCGCGGCTATGCCGGTAAATCCTTATGGAAATGGGACGAGCTGCCGGAGACCATAGACCCGCGATATAAAGATTATGCGCGGGCAAATGCCTCGCTCGGCATCAATGGGACGGTCATCAACAGTGTTAACGCCAATCCCGACATTCTTAAGCCCGACTACCTCAAAAAAGCTGCCCGACTGGCTGACGTCTTTCGTCCTTACGGCATCAGGGTATTTCTCTCGGCCAATTTCTCCTCTCCAATATCAGCCAAGTTTGCTCACGAAGGCAACCGAAGAGGCGGCATAGGTGACCTTGAAACCTCCGACCCGTTAAATCCAGAGGTCAGATTATGGTGGAAGAACAAAGTAAAAGAGATATATCAGCTCATTCCTGATTTCGGCGGATTTTTAGTAAAGGCCAGTTCAGAGGGTATGCCTGGTCCGCAGGAATATGACAGGACCCATGTCGACGGGGCTAATATGCTGGCTGAGGCCCTGGAGCCGTATGGCGGCGTTGTTATGTGGCGTTCATTTGTCTATAATGCCGAAGTCGACCCCGACCGTGCCAAACGCGCGTATAAGGAATTTGTTCCATTCGACGGGCAGTTCAGCTCGAACGTCTTTATTCAATCTAAGAATGGCCCCATTGACTTTCAGCCCCGCGAACCGGTGACTCCCCTATTTGGAGCGATGCCAAAAACACCTTTGATGCTGGAACTGCAGATTGCACAGGAGTACCTGGGACATTCGAAGCATTTGGTTTTCCTTGCGCCTATGTGGAAAGAATACCTGGAGTTTGACACTTATGCCAAAGGTTATGGTTCCACCCTTGCTGCAATCGTAGACGGCAGTCTGCACAAGTACCAGATGACCGGCATTGCAGGTGTGGCTAACACCGGCAACGACAGAAACTGGTGCGGACATTTCTTCGCCCAGGCCAACTGGTATGCCTTCGGACGCCTGGCCTGGAACCATACTCTCACCTCAGAGCAAATCGCAGATGAGTGGATAAAAGCGACATTAACAAGAGACGTCAATGCTGTTAATACCATAAAGTCAATGATGATGGGTTCCCGGGAGGCGTGCGTCAACTATATGACACCCCTCGGTCTGCACCATATTATGCAAAATGGCTTTCACTATGGCCCGGAGCCTCAGCTCAACAAGAGCGGCAGAATAGACTGGACGAGCGTTTATTACCATCGTGCAGACGCCAACGGCCTTGGTTTTGACCGAAGCTCAACAGGCAGCAACGCAACAAGTCAATACTTCTCACCAAATGCCGAGAAATTTGACAGTCTTAAAACATGTCCTGAAAAATACATGCTCTGGTTTCACCATGTGAACTGGGACCACAAGATGAAATCGGGCAGGACCTTATGGGACGAGTTGTGTTATAGATACAATACAGGAGTTAATTACGTAAAACAGATGCGTCAAAAGTGGGCTACTCTGGAAAAGTATATTGACCCTGACATATACCTGCATGTCCAGGAGAAACTCGCCACACAGGAGAAGGACGCCGCCATTTGGCGAGATACCTGCATTAACTATTTCCAAAAATTCAGCAACAAACCGGTGCCTGAATATAATTGAAGTGATGATATTTAATAACTAAGGAGGTTCGTTATGCGAGCAACCAGTTTAACTAAAGCTATTTCAACAACTGCATTGTGCCTGTTTATTTTGAGTCTTTCTTCTTGTATGGCCCCCGAAGCGCGGCGTGAAGCTCCGGTCATTGGCCGGTTGCGTTATGTGGACACCGTTTACAGCGAAGGCAGTTTTCAGCTTGCGAAGGAAAATAAAATTGCGGCCATTTACATCGATTTTGAAGACTGGCCTGGCGTAGTTCGTGCTGCAGGTGACCTTCAGGCGGATATTAAGAGAGTTACAGGCTGCACTGCAAAGATTACACACAAAGAAACCAAGCTCGGGAAAAATGTAGTCCTCATAGGTACGATTGGAAAAAGTAAAATCATCGACCAGTTAATCAGGAATGATAAAGTTGATGTGACACCAATCGACGGTAAGTGGGAATCATTTATCATCACGGTTGTACCGAAACCTTTGGCGGGGGTCGATAACGCCCTTGTTATCGTCGGAAGTGATAAAAGAGGAACTATCTACGGCATATACGACCTCTCCGAGCAGATTGGAGTATCACCGTGGTACTGGTGGGCTGATGTGCCGGTCGAAAAGAAAGAAAATCTTTTTGTCAAGGCGGGCAAATATGTGCAGGGGCCTCCGGCCGTCAAGTATCGGGGCATTTTTATCAATGATGAGGGCTGGGCGCTTGGCCCCTGGGCGGGAGAAAAATTCGGTGGCTTCAACCATAAAATGTATGTTCACATGTTCGAGCTTTTGCTTCGATTAAAAGCCAATCATCTATGGCCTGGGATGTGGGGCAAGTACTTCGGCAGCGACCCGATGAATCCGAAACTGGCTGATGAATACGGCATCGTAATGGGCTCGGCTCACTGTGAACCTTTGCTTTTCAACAATGACCGCGGAGCAGGAATGTGGACAGAGAAGATGGGTCCGTGGAATTATAATACCAACAAGAAAAATATATGCAAAGTTCTGGATGAAACCGTTGCGGCAAGGGGACAATACGAGAATGTATATACAGTTGGTCTGCGGGGAGTCCACGATACAAAAATGGAAGGTGATATAGATATAAAAGCACAGGTTGCTTTGCTGGAACAGTTATTCAAAGATCAAAGAGAAATTCTCACTAAATATATAGATAAAAAGATTACAGATATACCTCAGGTTTTTGTTCCTTATAAGGAAGTCCAGGATTATTTCGACAGCGGCCTGAAGGTCCCCGATGATGTAACAATAATGTGGAGTGACGACAACTGGGGAAATATCCGCAGGCTGTTTAAACCCACAGATAAGCCAAGAGCCGGCAGCTCGGGCATTTACTATCATTACGATTTCCACGGCGGACCTCGCTCATACGAATGGCTCAATACCAGCCCTATACCAAGAATATGGGAGCAGACGCACCTGGCCTATCGTCACGGGGCTGACAGGGTCTGGATTGTGAACGTCGGTGACCTTAAACCGATGGAGTTTCCAATCTCGTTCTTTATGGATTATGCATGGGACCCTGATAAATGGCCGGTGAAGCGTTTGCCCGAATACGCTCGGCTCTGGGCGGAGCAGCAATTTGGCCCCGAGTACGCAGCGGACATCGCCGACATCCTCACCAAATACACAAAATACAACGGCCGGCGCAAACCAGAGAGTCTCGCTGCCGATACCTATAGTCTCTCAAACTACCGCGAGGCGGAAATGGTTGTCGCCGACTATGAGGAAATTGCGGAAAAGGCCGACGATATTTACAAAGCTATGCCCGCCGAATATAAAGACGCTTATTATCAGCTTGTGCTTTATCCCACGGCTGCCTGCGCTAATTTGAACAAGCTTTATCTAACCCTTGGGAGAAATCAACTCTACGCGAAACAAAGACGTGCCGCTACAAACGACATGGCTGACAAAGTCAAAGAGTTATTCAACAAGGATGCTGAGTTTTCCCATTATTATAACAAGGTCATGGCAGGCGGAAAATGGAACCATATAATGGACACGACGCATATTGGCTACACATCATGGAATCCGCCACCGAAAAACATTATGCCCGAGGTCAGTAATATTACAGTACCCAATGCTGCGGATATGGGAGTTGCGATTGAAGGGACGGAAAACTGGTGGCCGATGAATAAGAGCGATTCCGTGCTGCCGGAGTTCGACCCGTTCAATCAACAAACATATTACATTGAAATATTCAACCGCGGACAATCGCCTTTCGATTATAAAATTGAATCAGGGCAGCCGTGGCTGCTTGTTATGCCTAATCAGGGAAAAATCAATAAGCAGCAGCGAGTGTGGGTAAGTGTTGACTGGCAAAATGCGCCGTCAGGAGAAAATAGCACCGCGATTACCATAACCAGCCCGGATAACTCGCAGGTCGTTGTTCATGCTCCCATTCATAATCCTGAATCTCCAAAACCGGAAGAGGTTACCGGCTTTGTCGAGAGCAACGGCTATGTCTCCATAGAGGCCGAGCACTACTGCCGTGCTATCAGCGCTGACCTAATCGAATGGCTGTGTATCCCTGATTTGAGCCGTACACTTTCGGGAATGACCCCTGTGCCGGTAACATCTCCGAGTCAGAAACCTGAAGGAGATAGTCCCCGCCTGGAATATCCTATATATCTTTTTAACGGCGGCAAGGTGGAGGTGAAGGTATATGTATGTCCTACACAGAACTTTCTTAATACTGAAGGATTGCGGTATGCTGTTTCGTTCGACGACCAGGCGCCGCAAATTATTAATATCCACGAGAATGAAACTGTTCCCGACTGGAAGTATCCTCCGTACTGGAATCAGGCGGTAATGGAGAATATTAAACTGACAACCTCCGAACATATCCTCGAAGAGCCGGGTGAGCATACCTTGAAATTCTGGATGGTTGACCCTGGTATCGTGCTTCAGAAAATTGTTATCGACGCCGGCGGCGTCAAGCCAAGCTATCTCGGCCCGCCCGAAAGTTATCACAATTGAGAGAAATGCGTTTCGAAAGCGAAAACAAAGCCGGCAGACTTATACCTGCCGGCTTTTTAACTTTAGAAGCGAGGCCGAAGGGGCTCGAACCCTCAACCTTCGGATCGACAGTCCTCAACAGGGTTTTGTAAGTATTTGTCAATATAGGATTAATGATTATCAAAAAAGAACTTATTAAGCTGGCCGAAGCCGAATTTAATCCCAACCGAAGCCAATATAAAGGTTGTTGTTGCGCGCTTGTTGCGCACCCTTGACTTGGATTGATCCATTTTGAGTCTATTTTTGGTGAGAATTTTTGTGCAATACGCCGGCTCATGTAATCCATAATTCAGACCTTATATAACATTATTTTGACATCGCTTTCATTCTATTCCGTAATCAATTCTAGCTTATTCGCAAATATAAATAACTTTCAGCTTATAATCATAATGTTAAACTTGGACGAACGGTTGACAGTGATAGAGCAGCGGCTTGATAGCCAAAAGCGGTAAGGCTGCATTAAGTAGGTTTTGTACCAACTGAAAGGAAAGTTGGGCATAGGATTATATAACCTTTCGACTTTCATTTCGTATAATAATTACAAGTAGTTATATAACAACTTGTTATGATTTCCCCCAGTTGCTGTCTTATTGAAAATAACAACCAAAACTACAACTAATTCGGTATTATACGAAAAATATAAACTATTTATTCGAGGAGGTAGGATTATGAAAACTCTAAAAAGAAAGACACGCACAGACAAGTTTCCACTGACGCTTCATACAGCAGGACAATACTGTAAAAAGATCAAAGGAAAGATCTACTACTTTGGCTCTGACAAGAAACAAGCGCTCGAAAAATACCTGGATCAGGCAACATATCTGCACGGATACCAAAACAATCTACAACAAAGAAAAACAGGCATCTAAAGGGATTTGCCATTATGGCCGGAAACTGTTGAATCAATTGAGAAGATTCCGAGGAGAGGCAAACTTGTCTTTTATACTTTAAGAGGTAACCTATATATGAAGACGCTTGTTAAGCCTGATGGTAATGGGAATGGCAAATGTGTAAGCGTAAATACAATAACCACAAAATTTTCAAGGCTGATTAAAAAGTCAGGTTTTGATGTTCCCAAAGGAACAGGTTTTTATACGCTCCGAAGAACTGCAGCTACGATTGCAGCTAGGTCAGGGGACCCGTTTGCGGTTCAGCGATTGCTTGGCCATGCAGATTTACAAATGGCAACAAGGTATGTGCAGGATGTTTCTGCACAAACGGACAGAGTTATTGAAAATAGTAGAAAGTACCTAATTCAGGTAAAAACTTGAAGTTGTTATAAGGTTTTATGGAGTTGTAAGCGGCATGCAAACCAGAATTCTCTATCTTCCAATGATCATTTTATGAATCCCCTCTGCCGCTATTTTAGCATCGGCAATGGCAGTAACTGCATCTAAATTCATATTTACTATGTCGCCGCCGGCAAACATTCTGGGGATTGAGGTCATACCATTTTCGTCAACCTTTACTTTTCTTTGCGGAGTAAACTCCAGTTTTTCGAAGAACTCTTTTGGCAGGAACGAAAAGTTAGAAGCTTGGCCAATGGCCTCGATTATCATATCGGCGTCCAAGAACATTTGCTTTTCTTCATAAAAAGAGGGGCTGAATCTCCCCTGTTCATCAAACACCGACCTAACTTTTACACATAAGAGTCCTTTTATTCTGCCATTTTCAACTTTAACTTCTTTTGGTCCCCAGCCAGGATTAAATTGAATTCCTTCTGCCTTCGCTTCTTCAATTTCATCCTTTGTTGCGGGCAGCTCGTCCCAATCTTCCAAAGAAACCGTTCTAGTTACTACCTCTTCATTAGGATATTGCATACATTGCAAACGCAGGGCCTCTCTGGCTACATCCATAGCCACGTTTCCACCGCCGATAACGATTATTTCTTTACCTACTTTGGTTCCTTGGCCGATTTTGTTCTGTTGCAGGAAAGGAAGGGCCAGGTAAGCTTTATTAATGTTTTTGACATTTGTGGAACGGCTTATAGTTGTTCCTATACCAAGATAGATTGCATCATATTCTTTTAGAATATCTTCAAATAGAACATCTTTGCCCACTGTAGTATTGAATCTAAACTCAACTCCCAAAGAAGCAATATGATTTACATCCTTGTCTATCGCCTCAATGGGTAATCTGTAAAGCGGCGGGCCTATCCGCAACATTCCGCCGCCGCCTGGCAGGGAGTCAAAGACGGTGACCTTGTGTCCTTTTAAGGTAAGAAAGTAAGCTGTAGATAAACCGCTTGGTCCTGCACCTATAACAGCAACCTTTTTGCCTGTAGGTTCGGCGGCTCGGAGTTCTAAAGCAGCTTTGTAATCTTTGATAGAATCCGCAACGAACCTCTTCAGCCATCTTACGGCCAGCGCTTCTCCTCGTATACTCAAAGAACAAGCTGTTTCACAATGTTTCATACATATTCTTCCACAGATTGAAGGAATGGGATTGTCCTCAAATATTTTCTTTAAAGATTCGTCGGACTTATCCTCATAGATGGCTTTGATATAATCAGAAATCTTCAGATGTGCCGGACAGGCTTCCTCGCACAATTTACATTCCAGGCAGCGGGAAGCTTCTCTTTTAGCTTCTTCTTTATTGTAACCTATAACCTGTTCAATAAAGGATAGCTTCCTTTCCTCAGGCGGAACCTCAGGCATAGGTACTCGCTGCGGCTCGAACAAGGAGTAGTCAATATCTGGTGCGAATCCTTCGTAGTTTTCTTTGCGGTGTGCCAGGCTTGCTTTAAGTATAGAGTACTGTCCGGAGCTGAGGAAATGTTCTTTATCCGTTTTTTCATCCTTCGGGAAAAAAGCAAAGGTATTCGTATCGAAGTGTATATGGAAATAGTCTCTCGATAATCTCAAGCAGCCGGCAGGGCAAATGTCCACACACAAACCGCAAAAGCAACATCTGCCATAGTCAAGTTTGGGTCTTTCATTCTTTATACCTTCGGCAGGTTTGGGCTTCAATTCAGGGATCTCAACCATCTCGATTGCTTCATTGGGACATATATCAGCGCAGTTGCCGCAGCCGGTGCATTTTTCCCAATCGTTTAGATGAAAACCTCGGTATCGCAGCGCTGGTTCTTTCAGTTCAAAGGGATATCTCAAGGTACGCGGCTTTTTGAACAAATAGTTAACTGCCTTGAAAGGACTCAGGAGACTACCTTTTTTATCTGCCTTCTTTTGTTTCATCTGTCTATCTCGGGGGCAACTACATATAAACTTATCATTATATTTCCGACATCAGCAATACTGGCATTTTTCAGTAACTTTTCCAAAATAATCAAACCGTGAGGATAGGAAGGGGTTCTAAAGTGTACCCGGTAAGGTTTGTCTTCACCGTTACTGACGAGGTAAAGGCCTAACTCTCCACGTGAAGATTCACATCTTACATAAACATCGCCTCTGGGTACTTTCCATTTAAATGGGTTGGGTATCCTGTTATAAACGGTCCCCCCCGGCATAGCATCAAGCAGTTTGAATATCATATGAACGCTTTCGATCATCTCATCTCTTATCACCCAGACTCTTGAATAAGCATCGCCATTTTCTCTTACGGGGACATTCCAATCCACCTTATCGTAAGCGGCATAGGGTTCAATCTTTCTGATGTCGTATGGCATACCTGTTGCCCTCAAAGTTTGCCCAGTTGCGCCCCATTGTTTTGCTTGTTCCTGGGTTAATTGGCCAATCCCGTTTGCCCTTTCATAGAACAGACGGTTATTGAAAAAGGTCGAATCGTAATCCGGTACACAGCCGCCTATGGAGTGCAGAGTGTTTACAATTTTATCCTTAAATACTGACGGGAAATCACGCCTTACACCACCTGGCCATATGTATATGTGATAGACTCTGCCGCCAGTAAGCTCCTCAAACAAATCCAGAATAAGGTCGCGATGATACATTGCCCACTGAGCTACGGTGTCAAAACCGAGCATGTTAGCATAGGCCCACAGGCCAAACAGGTGTGAGCCGACCCGGGCAAGTTCAAGATATATACTTCTTATGAAATGGGCTCTTTCCGGAACTTCTATTTGCGCCAGCTTTTCAACTGCCATTGCATATATCATTTCCATTGAGTCGGGTTCTACCACATTTATTCTGCAGACCATCGGGAAATTTTGTATCCAGCTTCTTAGTTCCATCAACTTTTCAAAGCCTCGATGGAGATAGCCGGGATTGGCCGTAGCTTCCAGAATACGGTCACCCTCGACCTTAAGGGTAATGCTAAAATTACCAATCATTCCCAGATGCTGCGGCCCAAAATAAAGTTCAAGCTCTCTGGCAGGTGTAACTGCCTCGCTATTCAAATTCATGCTCAAAGTTTCCATCCTTCTTTAGCCATTTTCGCAAATTTATCGCGCTGTTCTTGACTCATCTGCTCAATATTTATTTCCACTTGGATAGAGCTATCCAGATCAGACAACGTCTTTTTTATGCTCTCAATTAGAAGGTCTTTAACGGGAACCTGCGGAAAGGGAAGCTTCAATGTGAGGCTTACTTTCCTTTCCTCACATACCACATCCTTAATCATTCCAAGATCAGCTAAACTGTAGTTGATCTCCGGATGCATTACTTTAGACAGTGCTTGTTCCACGTTCTGTGGTAAGAATTTATCCATAATTTCTCCTCATTTATCCTTGTTCTCCACAAAGGGGATTTTTTCAAAAACATCTTCCACATATTTTCTGGTATCAAAATCCTTTCGGAACGGAGGAATTTTATATTCTCTTTCCAAGAAAAGCGGCGTCAGTCTCGGATGACCTTCAAAACTTATCCCAAAAAGCTCGTGCATCTCACGCTCATAGGGTTCGGCATTCGGGGAAATACCGATTACCGTTTTGAACTGCGGTTTTTCTCTTGGAATCCTCGTCTTTAGAATTATATGCAGTCTTTGGCGGCCCGTTACTTCATCATCATTTTGCATATAAGAAGTAAGAATAAAACAGAGCTCGAAACAATCGTCTTCTATCCAGTCCACAGCAGAGAGAAGCGCTAAATGGTCAAAACCAGCGTCTTTGAGAAATCTTAAAATAGCCGGAACACTGTCGTTTTCAGCAGTTACGGTTATTCTGCTCTCTTCAAGAATAATTATCTTAATATTTTTAAATGTTGACTCAAGTTCTTGCTTCAAAGACTCGTTCATTTTATCTTCCTTATTTAACAGCCTCTAACTTGTTGGCTTTACTGCCTTCAGTAACCGCAAATATTTTTTAAAGAAAAACTCTTCTTCAAAATTAGTAAACCCTTGATTAAAAAGCATTCTTTTTAAATCAAG